>ULWB01044612.1_pt1 | contig 9736 bp, 8 predicted proteins | sample 1959891 | NCBI WGS metagenome assembly ULWB01 (sample SAMEA4835799, study PRJEB28245) | human gut metagenome | biome: gut microbiome; material: fecal sample | place: Denmark | collected 2008 | reverse complement strand
CCAGCAAAAGAAGCCTTGGTTCTGTGGCAAGGGCCCTGGCAATCTCGAGGCGCCTTTGGGCGCCGTAGGGAAGCGAGCCTGCCTTTTCGTTCTGCATGGAGCCAAGGTCCACCTTGTCCACCAGGGCGCGGGCCTTTTCCCTGATCTCTCCTTCCTCGCGGTAGTAGTTGGGAAGGCCAAGGGCTGCCATCCACCAGGAGCAGTGGCGGCGCACATGACAGCCGACCATGACGTTTTCAAGAACCGTCATCTGACTTGAGAGGCGGATGTTCTGGAAGGTCCTTGCCATGCCGAGCTTGCAGACCTGGTCCGGGCTCTTCTTGCGTATGGACTTGCCAGCGAAGATCACGTCACCCTCTGTGGGTGTGTAAAAGCCGCTCAGAATGTTGAACAGCGTCGTCTTGCCGGCACCGTTGGGACCAATGATACCGCAAATGCTGCCCTTGGGCAGGGCAACGTTCATTTCGTTCACTGCCACGATGCCGCCAAAACGCATGGTGACATTCTGTGCAGAAAGCAGGGCGTCCGTGGGACTGGGAACAGTAAAGCTCATTATCCTTCCCTCCCTGCTGTCCTGGTTGTGAGGCGGCGGAAGAATCTGCCTATTCCATCAATGGTGATTTCCCTGGAGCCCATGATGCCTTCTCTGCGGTAGAGAATGATGGCAAGCAAGAGCACCGAGAAGACCACCATGCGCATGCCAGGGATGCCCGGAATTTCCACAAGGCCGAAGAAGTCCATGGGCTCTTCTATGGCGCGCAGCCACTCAAGCAGCACTGTGATGATACCAGCGCCAAGGATGGAACCCGTCAGGGAACCAAGGCCGCCTGCAACCACATACATGAGCACCTGGAAGGTCAGAAGGAAGTTGAACATCTTGGGGTCGATGGTGGAAAGGTGGCTGCCAAGCAGTGCGCCGCCAACGCCTGCAAAGAAGGCGCCCACGCAAAAGGACATGACCTTGTAGCCAAAGACGTTGATGCCCATAACCTGGGCCGCGATCTCGTTGTCGCGGATGCAGCGCAGAACATTGCCAAAGTTGCCGTAGACAATGCGCGCAATGACCACAAGGGTTATCAGCATCCACACATAGCAGGTCAAGAGTGTCGCTGAATCCGGTATGCCCTTGATGCCCAAGGAACCGTTGGTGATGGGTGTGGCATTGGTCAGAAGAACGCGGATGATTTCTGCAAAGCCCAGGGTGGCAATGCCAAGGTAGTCGTCACCCAATCTGAGAGCAGGCACTGCTATGAAGAGGGCAAAGATGAAGGCCACAAGGCCACCCAAAATGACTGCAAGCCAGAAGGGCGTGAAAAGATCCGAGAAGGGCCAGATGATGGGTTCCAGAATCCACATCATCTCTTTTTGTTCGGGAGGCAGGATGCACAGGGCTGCCATGTAGGCGCCAAGAGCCATGAATCCCGCGTGGCCCAGGGAGAACATGCCCGTGAATCCGTAGATGAGGTTCAGGGACAGGGCCAGGATGGCGTTGATGAAGAAAAGCTTCAGAATATAAAGCTGGTAGTTGCCCAGGAACATGTCCGCCTGGGTCAGAAACAGCCCGCCCGCGGCCATGAGTGCCAGGCATATGAAGGTAGTACGATTGAACCGCATCAGATCTTCTCCTTCAGATTCTCACCTAGCAGGCCAGTAGGCTTGAAGACGAGCACAAGAACCAGAATGATGAAGGCAAAGGCGTCGCGGTATCCGGACATTTCCGGGAAGAAGGCGATGGACATGATTTCCACGAAACCGAGAATGACACCGCCTATCACTGCGCCCTGAACGGAGCCGATACCGCCAACGACTGCTGCCACAAAGGCTTTCAGACCCGGCATAATGCCCATGTAGGGATGCACCTGGGGGTAACGCAGAGCCCACATGATGCCAGAGGCAGCAGCAAGCGCGGAACCGACCGCGAAGGTAAAGGCAATGATGTTGTCCACACGCACGCCCATAAGCCTTGTTGTCTCGATGTCCTTGGAGATGGCGCGCATGGCAAGGCCGGGTTTCGTGCGGTAGAGAATGTAGAGCAGGCCTGCCACCAGCACGGCAGTCATGACGGGCACAAAGGCCGTGAGCTTCAGGATGCGGATATTGCCCCACTGCCATTCACTGATGAGCCAGTCGGGCTGCAGCACGGGACGGGGCTGGCCGGTAAAGACCACCACAGCCAGGCTTTCTATGAAGAAGGACACGGCAATTGCGGAAATGAGGGCCGAAATGCGCGGAGCCTCGCGCAGGGGTCTGTAGGCCACCCTTTCCACCAAAACGCCCAAAAGGCTTGCGCCACAGACGGCCACGATGGCGGAAACACCCCAGGGCCAGCCAAAGGCGAAGGTCCCGAAGAAGACAAAGTATGCTCCGACCATCAATATGTCGCCGTGGGCGAAGTTGATGAGACGCAAAACGCCGTAGACCATGGTGTAACCAATGGCTATCAGGGCGTAGAGCGACCCCAGTGTCAGCGCATTGAAACAGTGCTGAAGAAACATTTCCAGGCTCATTGAGATCCCCCCAGGAAGTCTTTACGACAATGAGCGAAAGCCGGACATGCCCCCTTTTTGGGGGACATGCCCGGCAAAAGAAGAGAAAGGCTACTTGGGTGTGACTTCGGTGAGGTACACGCGCTGACCGTTGCGGTATTCAATGATACCAACGGGCATTTCTGCGTCGTGGGTCGCGTTGATGGAGAGGCTGCCGAGAGGAGTGGACAGATTCTTGGTCTTGGCGAGAGCCTCTGTGATGGCCTGAGGCTTGTCGGAATTGGCGCGGGTGATGGCGTCAAGAATCAGATAGTAGGCATTGTAGCCAAGGGCAGCGTTGACGTTGGGGTCCTTGCCGGGATTGGCAGCGTACCACACTTCGGTGAACTTCTTGGCTTCGGCGCTCATGTTGGGCATCTTGGCGTCGTAGGGGAAGGTGGTGTGCAGGAAGCCTTCCACAGCCTTGCCGCCGAGCTTCACTGTGTCGGGGTTGTCCATGGCGTCAGCGCCCATGAGGCGGAAGGTGGCGCCGAGCTCGCGGGCCTGCTTCATGATGATGGCGCCTTCGGCAAAGTAGGCGGGCATGAAGACCACATCGGGCTTCTGCTTGATAAGCTCAGTCAGCTGGGCAGTGAAGTCCTGGTCGCCGGAGCTGTACTTGAGGTCAGCGACAATCTCGCCGCCGAGCTTCTTGAAGGAACGCTTGAAGAAGGAGGCAAGACCCACGGCGTAGTCGTTGGTCATGTCCATGAGGATGCCGGCCTTCTTGAAGCCGAGGTTGTTGTAGACATAGGTGGCCGCAGCAGCGCCCTGCCAGGGGTCGATGTAGCACACACGGAAGTAGTACTTCTTGCCCATGGTCACCAGGGGATTGGTGCAGGAAGTACCAACGGCAGGGGTCTTGCCCTTTTCTGCCACCTCGCCGCCGGCCAGAGCCAGGGAGGAGCCATAGGTGCCGATGATGGCGCTGACGTTGTCGCGCTCGATAAGGCGTTTCACGGCATTGCCGGCTTCAACCTTGTCGGACTTGTTGTCCACGACAACAAGCTCAACATCGCGACCGAGGACCTTGGGCATTTCCTTGTGGGCAAGCCTGACGCCGTCGAGCTCAAGCTGGCCGCCAAAGGCGTTCTGTCCCGTAAGAGGCAGGTACACACCAATTTTGACAGGGCCCTGGTCGGCTGCACCGGCGAAGGGCGCAGCACCAAGGCAAAAACCCGCCATGGCCAGCACGGCCACAAGAGACTTTGCAAATTTCATCTTATCTCCTACTTGCGTAAAAGGTTGGAGAAACGGCGCCGCATACCCCCAAAAAACAACTGCAATCCATCCCCGAGCCGGGGGAAGGCTTTTGCCGCCCGAAAATGCGTTTCGGGTCCAGGTTTGAAGGGGATTGGCCTAAAGATTCGCACAAGAGGCCCTTTCTCTTTGCAGGAAAGGTCTAAGGCGCAAGCCTTGCAAGGGGCAGAGAAGACGCCAGCCAAGTTCCCTGTATACACAAAAGCAAGCAAAAAGTTAAGAAATTGCGAAACAAAAAAAATTTTTCGCATGCTTGTCAGGGCCTTTTGCCAAACTTCTCTGGTCGTTGGGCCTGGCCTTTGCCCTGTTTTTTTGCCAGGCCCACAAAAAACAAGGTGCCGGGCAGAGGATTTTGTCCCCAGTCCGGCACATACGATTTGTCCTCTTTTGTTTAGAAGAGGCCGCTCACGACACCCGTTTCGGTGTCCACGTCAATGTTGCGGTAGGCAGGCCTTGAGCCTGTTCCGGGCATGAGGCTGATATCGCCTGCCACGGGGATGACAAGGCCGGCTCCGCCGTGGAAGAGAACGTCGCGCACGGAAAGGCGCCATCCCTTGGGCGCACCGTTCAGCTTCGGATTGTCGGAGAGGGAGTACTGCGTCTTGACCATGCAGACGTCGAGTTCATGAGCGTCCTCGCGGGCCTGCAATTCCTTGAGCCTTGCCTGCGCAAGATCCGTGAAGTCAACGCCGTCAGCGCCGTAGACCTCGCTGGCAATGCGGCTGATGCGCTCTGCAAAGGGCTGGTCGGGCGTGACCAGGGGCTTGAAGCTGGCTTTCTCGCTTGTGGCGTCGAGCACTGCGTCTGCCAGTTCAAGAGCACCGTCGCCGCCCTTTGCCCAGTGTTCGGACACTGCAAAACGGGCATGAGCGTTGTCGCAAAAACGCCTGACAGCAGCGATCTCTTCCTTGGTGTCTGTCACAAAGGCGTTCAGGCAGACCACTGCCGAAACTCCAGACTTCTGTACAATTTCGATGTGGCGCAGAAGGTTCTCGCAACCCTTCTCCACAAGGCCCACGTTCTCCTTCGTGTAGTCCTCGGGCATGGGACGGCCGGGAACGGGCGCGGGGGCACCACCGTGGCGCTTCAAGGCACGGATGGTGGCCACAATGACCACTGCGTCTGGAGCAAGGCCGCTTCTGCGACACTTGATGTTCCAGAACTTCTCGTAGCCGATTTCCGAACCGAAGCCGGATTCCGTCACGTGGTAGTCGGAGAGCTTCAGGGCCACCTTGTCGGCTATGACTGAGCTCTGGCCCAGGGAGATGTTGGCAAAGGGGCCTGCGTGCACGAACACGGGCTGGCCTTCCAGGGTCTGGATAAGGTTGGGCTTGATGGCAGTGGTGAGCCAGGCGGTCATGGCGCCTGCCACCTGCAAATCCTCGGTGGTCACGGGCTTGCCGTTTCTGTCCAGGGCGACCACGATCTTGCCAAGGCGTCTGCGCAAATCGGCAAGGTCCGTTGCCAGGGAGAGGATAGACATGACTTCCGATGCGGCAGTGATGACAAAGTGGGAGTTCATCATAAAGCCGTCGTTGCGCCTGCCCTCGCCCTCGATGCCGATGATGACATTACGCAGGGACTGAACGCAGAAGTCCATGGCCCAGTTCATGATCACCCTGGTGGGATCTATGTTCAGGCGGGGCATGCCCGAAAGGGCAAGGAGCTTTTCGTCCGTGTAGTTGCGCTCGTGCTGCATCCTGGCGGTCAGGGCCACCATGGCCATATTGTTGGCCTGGGTGATGGCGTGGATGTCGCCGGTAAAGTTGAGGCTGTAGGGTTCAAGGGGAATGCACTGTGCAAGGCCGCCGCCGGCAGCGGATCCCTTCATGCCCATGACAGGTCCTGCGGAGGGCTGGCGAATGGCAGCAGTGCTCTTCTTGCCGCGCTTGCCAAGACCCTGCACAAGGCCGATGGTCGTGGTGGACTTGCCCTCGCCAAGGGGAGTAGGGGTGATGGCAGTCACGTCAATGTATTTGCCGTTGGGACGGGAGGCCAGGCGGTTGAGGATGGCGCGATCCTCGATTTTGGCCATATAGTGTCCATAGGGCAGGACTTCCTGCTTTTCGAGACCGAGCTCTCCGGCAAGGGTCTCGATCGTTTTCATATTCTTTTCGGCGTCCAGGGCAATCTGCCAGTCGGGGACCTGACGGGGATCCAGTGCCATGTAGAACCTCCTTGATATTCCTTGGATACAAGCTTGGGGCGCAAGCTTTGGATACAAGAAACGACAGTCCCCCAAAAAACAAGAGACTGTCGTTTCCATATACGGTGCAGATGACTCTGCGAAATATTAACGCTTGCTGTACTGGTAACGGGCGCGAGCTGCGCGCAGACCGTACTTCTTGCGTTCCTTCTTGCGGGAATCGCGGGTGAGGAAACCGGCCTTCTTCAGGACGCTGCGCAGGCCCGGATCAAGCAGAAGCAGGGCGCGGCTGATGCCGTGACGCACAGCTTCGGCCTGGCCGGCGTTGCCGCCGCCACAGACATTGACATGCACGTCGAGCTTGTCGTCAAGGCTGACCAGCTTCAGGGGCTGGTTCACGACCATCTGCAGGGTCTTGCGGTTGAAGTATTCCTGGTAGGGACGACCGTTCACCACGATGTTGCCTGTGCCCGTGTAGATGCGGGTGCGGGCAGTAGCAGTCTTGCGCCGTCCGGTGCCGTAATGGAAAGCAGTGCTCATGGATCACTCCTTTTTAATAGGGCAGCGTCAAGGGCTGAGGCTGCTGAGCGGTGTGGGGATGTTCGGGTCCGGCATACACCTTGAGCTTCTTCAGCATATGACGGGCGAGACGGTTCTTGGGAAGCATGCCCTTCACGGCAGCCACGAGCACGCGCTCGGGCTTCTCGGCCAGCATGTCGGCAAGAGTGGTGGACTTCAGGCCGCCTACCCAGCCGGAATGGCGGTAGTACAGCTTCTTGTCCATCTTGGTCCCGGTCACCTTGATTTTATCGCAGTTGACCACGATAATGAAGTCCCCGTTGTCCATGTGGGGAGCAAATTCGGGCTTGTGCTTGCCACGCAGGCGGTGGGCAATCTGGGTGGCCAGACGTCCGAGCACCTGATCCTGGGCATCGACAACGTACCACTTGCGGTCGATGTCCTTGGGTGTGGGGCTGAAGGTCTTCATAAAGCAAAACTCCGTCGGCGCCAGAATTTGGCTGCCGCTCGATAGAAAATTTGTTGTGCCTGATGCAAGGCTACCACCAAACGGGGACAGTGGAATTGCCTTGAACGGTCTCCCCTATAGAGTTTTCCCCATCTTGTCAAGGCAAAGATCGCGTCCTGTCACAAAAAGGCGTGTTTTTCCCTGCATATTTTTCTGTCCGGACTTTTCACATGTACAACCCATCCTCCCTTTCTTCCCAGGCGGGTGTCTCCTCCCCTGCCCTTGTCCGCAAGGGCCTTTTGCGCCAGCTTTTTTGTGGCGCCTACATGCAGCGCTGGAACGACAAGCTGCGGCCCTGCCACCTAGCAGAACTGGACAAGCAGGCCCACAAGATGATCGTGGCCCACCTTCTCTGGACAAGGACTTTGAAGGGACTGCCCGATGCCAGTGACTACGCTCTTGCACAGCAGATCATTGAGGGGGCTCTTTTCGACTACCTCTTCCGTACAGTGGTCACGGACATAAAGCCTCCGCTCTTCTACCGCATACGCGAGGACAACGAGCGCTACACAAAGCTTGCGGCCTATGTCTTTGCGACCCTCGCTCCTGTGCTCTCGCCCTTGGGAGCCTTTTGGGATCGCTTTCGGCAATGGCATAGCGAGCGGGAAAGCTTTGACAAGGCAAGGACCATCCTCAAGGCCGCCCACCTTTTTGCCTCGCGCTGGGAGTTCAGGCTCATAGAGCCCTTAAATTCCTTTGATGCGGAAATGCCTCTCATTGCGGAAAACTTCGACAGGGACCTTACGGCCATGAGCGAAGAGGTGACAGGGCTTTCCGAAATCCTGGACGCACATTCTGCCATCTCCCGCCTTGCCAACTTCAGTGGCCAGCTGCGCTTTCAGGTGCGCTGGACGCAGATCCCCCGCATTCCCCAGACGGACGTTCTGGGCCACATGTTCCTTGTAGGTTCCCTTGCCTACCTCTATACCCTTGCACACGGGGCCTGCACGGCGCGCATGGTCAACAATTTCTTCTGCGGCCTCTTCCACGATCTGCCGGAACTGCTCACCCGCGACATCATCTCGCCAGTGAAACAGTCCTCGGACGAACTTGCGCGCCTCATACGCGAATACGAGGCAGAGGAGCTCGACAGACGCATCTTTGCGTCCCTGCGTACGGCAAAGGAGAGCATTCTCGGCACACTTTTGGGCTACTACCTTGGCCTTGGCACGGACTCGGAATTTTGTGAGCGCATACTTCGCCCGAAGGAGCCAGAGGCCGAAATCAGGGCTCTGGCAGGCTTTGCCGAACTGGACACAAAGCACGATACAGATGCGGAGCATCCCCTGGACGGCCAGATAGTCAAGGCCTGCGATCTCTTGGGCGCCTATCTCGAGGCCTACGAATCCATAAAAAGCGGTGTTTCCTCAACGACCCTGACCAACGCCATCTTCCGCCTCACATCCCAGCTCAAAAATACGGACAAGATCCCTTCCTGCATGCATCTCGCAAGCCTTCTGGCGGACTTTGACTAGGGCAATCCCCTTGCCAAGGGCCATGTCGTGCCTACCTTGAAAGCATATTCAGCAATGGACATGGAGGTCATACCAGTATGGATGTGTCGGAGAGCGAAAGGATAGCAGGCTTCAGGGAAAGGTGGGCAAAAATATTTCCCCACCGTATGGACATGCGCCTTTGCGGCCAGGTTGTTCAAAACCCCTATTGTCCCAAGTGCCGCTTTTGCTGCGGCCCGCAGGAAGAGACCACACCCTTTCCCATGGCCCTGCTCGACAGTCAGGTCTCGCAAAGAACGGCCGGCGACTTCTACCTTCTCGACAGCCACACGGCTGCGCTTGATAAGCGCGGCTGCAGGGCCCTTGGCCCAAAAGGCTGCAAACTGGACAATACACTTCGCCCCATAGCCTGCAACATCTTCCCCTATGTCCTTGTAAACGGCAGACTCTACCTCTACAGGGTCTGTCCCGCGTCCATGTTCATGAAAAAGGACGCTCTCCTTTCCCTGGGAAAGGAAGTACACGTCTGTCTTGCAGCTCTGCCAGAAGTGGACAGGGCCCGCATTTCCATAACGCGCGAGGAATCGGACCTTGCCGAAAAATACCTTGATTTGGGGCTTGCCCCCTTGTGCTGACAGAAGGCTTGCATGGCCTTACCGTCTAGACAAAAGCCAAAGCGGACTTAGTTTGCATTTTCGCAAGGCTATGACGCAAGATACGTCAGACTTTGTCCAGGGCCCTTCCTTCATATAATAATATATGGAGGAAGCTGGGCCAAAGCAAAATTTCGAGGGAAACATCATGGATGAGAGACAAAAAGATACAACCACCCAGGAAAGGGCAGCCAGCGAACAGTCCGTGAAAGATCAGGACATCCCCGAGGGTGCAGTGGAAATCCCCGTGGAAATCGTGACCGAGGAAGCCCCCAGGGAAGAGTCCGAGGCTGAACAGGGAAACGAAAAAATCGGTGACGAGGCCCAGAGCGAGGCTGCAGCCGAAGCCGGGGAGAAGGCCCCCGAGGAAGAAAATGCCGGCGAGGAAGAGGCAAAGCCTTCCTACGAGGATCTTGAAAAGGAGGCCGAGAATCTGCGCTCGGCCATGGAAGCCCTGCGCAAGGCCACGGAGGAAGAAATCCGCGACATCCGCCTGCGCAATCTGGCAGAACTTGAGAACTTCAAGAAGCGCCTCAACCGCGAGCACGGCGAGCATTTGAAGTACGCTGCCGAAAACGTCATGAAGGATCTCATCCCCTCCCTGGACAACCTTGAACTCGCCATCACCTACGGCTCAAGGGACGAGGCCTGCAAGAACCTTCTGCAGGGCG
>ULWB01032193.1_pt1 | contig 9741 bp, 9 predicted proteins | sample 1959891 | NCBI WGS metagenome assembly ULWB01 (sample SAMEA4835799, study PRJEB28245) | human gut metagenome | biome: gut microbiome; material: fecal sample | place: Denmark | collected 2008 | reverse complement strand
GGACTTATAGTGGTGTTTTTTCCTGCGTTATGATGAAGAAAAAGGAAACTCCCAGCTTCATGGAGGGAAAGTTTTTGAAAGCCAGGCCGTATAAAGAAAGAACAGACTTTTTTGCGCGTTAATAAATGTATCATTATGTTAGATAGTGTTATATTAAGGTCTTCTTATTCTTTCTAATATAAGTCATAATCCTCACGCATAACATGCAAATTCAAGAGTTAACTGCTATTCCGGTCTAATTCAACCAATAATTTTGTCGCGATAACATTTCTATAAATACTTATACCATATTGAAGCAAAGGACTTTATAGTATACCTTCTATATATTTTATTTGCTCTGAACATACATCATACGACAGAATAATAAACCAATTGAACCTATTTGCGACAAAAATATAACGAAGTCGTAAAACGTTCTACTTTTATCTGATTTCCTTTATTTTTTTGTCGCAGGTTTATTACATAGTAATCCCCTGCCTTATTTGGCATTTCTATTTTTGTCGCAAGTTACTTTTTTAAAATCATTCAATTCACTGATAAACAAACAAATACAATCATGTTGCGACAAAATTATAATTATCTTATACTTCGATTTTTGGTGTACATTACGACACAATTATAACGTTAACTTCTATCATGGAATACTTCACCTATAGAATTAGATTTGGCTTATAATTTTGTCGCAGTAACATGGAATATTCCTTAAAGCCTTTCTTCATCCAGCTCACTAAAATCACGCTATACATTAATAAAGTATTCTTTTTACAGCCTTTATTAATTAAGAATACTCTATCATATGCCACATCACATGCGACATAATTATAGTTATTATGATTTTATTTGCGACATAATTATTAAATAGTCGTTTTTAAAATCATATTTTTTGTTTTTTATAATTTTGTCGTACCAAAGTGCCAGTAAAAAAATTGATAATCATTCCTTTCTATATATTATAATTTTGTCGCAGCAATGTTTTAACTCTCAGAGATTCAAAAGTTTATATATTATATCCCAATCCCTAAAACTCAAGCCCGGACAAAATTATAAACTTAGCGTGATTTTTCCTTTAAACTCTGGCTTTTCTTACTATAAAAACAATTATCATTTATAATATTGTCGTAATAAGATAGGTAACCTATATTAAAGTATTACTTTAACGAAAACCAATAAATTAATTAAATCCAATACACAACAATATAATTATAAGTGATAATAATAAAAGATTACTCAAAAGAAGAGTTGTGAAATAACTTTGTTTACGACAATCTATATTATATATATGTCGTAACGTAATTCAAAATTTAATTTTTACTTATAATTTTGTCGCATCTATTTTCTAATCTGATACCATGTTTTTACGGTCAGAACTCAAATTGCCCTATTGATTTTCAATTAGTTATAGAATGACTTCCTGCTTTTTTAACTCATTGTTTCTGGATTTTATAATTTTGTCTTGTCTTTTAGAGGTTAAAAAAATGTAATTTACGACTCTTTTAAGAGGATTGTCGCAGAAATTATGTATTTTTGTGCACAAAATTAAAATCATACAGCTATGTCTAAAGCGAAGAAAAAGGAAGAAATTGAGGAGGTCGTTGCAGAGGTAATACCTTCTGGCGATGAAGGAGGCAAGATTGCTAAGAAGAAATCTGGGCGTCCTAAGAAAGTTGATGGATTGATTCTGGCAGAAAATCCACACTATTTTATTTCTCAGCCAAACGATGTTACTCAGGCAATCAGCAATCTTTCTGCAGTTGAGAGAAATTGTTGGTTGCAGATTCTTCGTGGTATACAGAAAAACAAGGATCTTCCAGATGGACATCCAGAGAAGTATCAGCTTACTCTGACTCGTAGCCAGCTGCTTGAATGTGTATCCGGGCATAGCTCAAACTTGGATTATGCCTTCAATGCATTAAAGAACATCACTGATTCAAAGAAGGTCTTTCATTCCAAAGACGGTCACCGCATTTATGCTGGTTTATTGTCGTATGTGGATGAGCATCCTGATCAAGAGACCTACACTGTGGGTATTACTCCAGTACTCCTCCCCTACTTTACCAACCTCTCATCTGAATTTACTGTCTTTGACATGTATATCGAGATGAGTTTCAAGAGTGTGTACTCACAACGCTTCTATGAATTCTGCTGTCAGTATCGCAACAAGGAAGACAAGATCTTCTTCATGACCGTTCATGATATCAAGAAGATGTTCAACCTTCTAGAAATTAAGGATGAAAAGGGCAACATTATCCAGAAAGAACAGTATAAAAACGGGTCTGATTTCAAGAAGCGAGTGCTTGACAAGGCTAAGAACGACATCAGGAAACTCTACGAAAAGGGACTTTGTGACGTTTGTTTTGATTATAAGGTTAAGAGCAAGAACTCCAGAGGTGCTGTTACTGCCTACTATTTTATCATAGAAACAAATGGTAATACTGCAAGACTTGGTGCAAAGAAGCCGGTTACACCAACACAGATTAAGATTCTGTCTGAAGGTTATGGTGCAAAACTGACCAAGATCATCACCCAGATCAACACCTTCCTTCGTGCGCATTTCAGAGTTGAGCAGTCCAGCTATTATATCACTGCCATCAGCAGATCTGTTTCTACAGTTGACTCGCAGTCAGAAAGAATTGAAATTCTAGAGAAAATTGCCATGCAGCTGAAGAAAATAGCCTTGAGATATAGTAAAGATGATTTTGATTCTAACGAGAGAAAAATCTGTGGTTCAGTATGCAAGATGCTCTATGAAGATTATGGAGTTCCGTATATGAATGGAAAGCCAGGTAAGGGAGTACAAGGTAGATTGTTTGACGATTAATACATAAGATTATGGTGAAAATAATATCGAGTTTCAATTCATCTATTCCATCTGTGCGCAAAGTGAAGAATTGGTTGCAAACTGACCCACATCACATTTGGCATGGTAGAGATAGGTTGGTTGTATTCTTCATCCTGGCTGGCGATGAAGCTGCCACTGCATTCATTCCACTAGAAGAAGTTGACTTCTCGGAACAGGATGAAGGCCTGAGAATGATTTTAGAATCTACTCATCATGAGGAAATGGAGAAAAGGAATTTTTATCAGCAAGTGTATTTCAAGCTCAATGCTCATCTCGACGCTCTGGATGACCTGAACATTCAGCTAACCTCTACTTCTAAAGATGAGGAATTAGACTATTATAATCAAATTGTTGATAGTATCCATGAGCAGCATGAGAAGTTGATGAATTTTATCAATGATGTTTTTGTATGGAGAGACAGGAAGGATATGGGGGCCTATCTTGGTGAGATCCCATCTGTTGAAATCTCTGAGGAAGAATAGTATATACGGGGCATGTCTTCAGCAAGGCATGCCCTTTCTCGTTGTATTTTGTCCTCTCCCCTACCCTATCCTGTAACATATTTCCGGCATTTTCCTTTGCCTCTTACTTGCTAATACCTGGGTATTTTCACATCTATATCATTCTTGATTGAACGCTATCATTAAAATTTGTATGTTTGAAAGTTTGTAAGCACACTTACATGTTGATGACTTTACTTGATTGTAGTATAATGTAAATTGCTGATCTATAGAATTATATCTTTTTGCAGGTTTGCAAACATGTTTGAAAACAAATAAAAATGTTCGCTATTTACTGTATTTTAGAATCCATTTTGTTCAGAGCATGTGAATTACTTTCTCCTCTACCCTACTTGCATATTGTATTTGCAACGTGGCGATAGTAAACCTATATAGTTGCCATGAGAATGGAATCGTCTGTTGAAAACTACATAAAAGTAGGGAGTCTAGACTATAGATTAAGAATGGGGTAAATCAAATTTAGTAGTTGTAATATATGGCTGAAGTAATGATACAGGAGAAGGAGGATGCTGCAGCCTGGTTATCGACTCTTCATGGTGAGGAGTTAATGCAAGAAGCCGCTGTTCCAAAGAAGATTGTTGCAGAGGACTTTTTTTTGTGGCGGAACTGCGGCGTTATACAATCTGTAGAATGAATGGATATAAAAGCTAAGCGACTTGCAGAATCTGAAGGCTCTGCTAATAAAAATTCTGATTTTTCGTTAGAAACTCCTTCTGGAAACTTTTGAACTGTTGCCATGAAAGTTCATAATTGAAGATATAAGTGACTACATAGATGATTTGTGACTGCCGTAGTACGAATTTGTATCAGATGCTGTTATTAATTATATTTGGAGGACAGACTTAACAGTCATAGTTGTATAAGATACCTGCTACCCTACCCCATCAATAATCTATCTTATATACTTTTTGTTATTCTTTACTATCTTATTTTGTATTGAGCTTTCCAAATCTTTTCACCTGATGATGTGTTCTCTTTTACTTTCAATATTTGTTTGAAAGTTTGAAAACCTACAAACTAGTATGTTCGTATTTTTGTATTGTGTTTTTTAAAATATTAATATATAGATATATAGCTATTGTATGTGTTTACAAGTATGTTTGAAAACAAAAAAAAATGATAAATGGAAAACCCGTCCGCAAACGTATTGCATTTGTCACTCTTCCATTTTTTTGAATCTCTATATATCATTGTGCTCTCTGCTTCTTTCTTTTTCAAGATATATTGTTTGCCCGTTTAATTCCTAGTTTGTCTGGTTGATTTTTGTTCTTTTGATCTCAAACATTCTTGTTTCTTTGTATCTTGGTAAACATGATATTTTGTTTTGTATGTTTTATTATCCGTATTGCTGCCTGATTTTCATTATATTGTTGACTTTGTGAAAAATTTCTTGAATGTTTGAAAATATGTATTTTGTGAAGCTGTTTACTTCTAAACATGAAAAACCGAAAACATGTTAACTTGAAAGATATAAAGTCAGAATACGAGTTATCATATTATGATCTCTTTTATTCAATATCTTTTGTTTACATGCATGTTTGTAAACTAAAAAACAAAAATGTTTGTAATAGAATTGTTTTATCCTGGTTCAGTCTGTTAACTGTTACATGAGTTTACTTGGGTATCTATTTTGTATGTTTGAAAACATGTTTCATTGAATCCTTGTTTAAATTCACGATACACTATGACTTTTATTTATTCCTGTTTATTTTCTTATATTTACTACTATATTCCTATTTTACTGAATTCTTTGTATGCTTGAAAACAAAAATGTTTGAAAGAATGTATCTTTGAAAGTTAGAATTAGTTTTCCTGGTCTTTCTTTGAGCTGTTAACTTACTGATATGTAGTTTATTAATATGCTTTTAATATTGCTTACATGAAAACATGTATGTTTGTATACATGTATTTGCTATTGTATATTATAGGGTTTTAGGTTGTTTTGTTTTGCTATTTGTAATGTACTTTATCACTTGAAATTCATTGTTTCACTAGTTTTGATCTTACTTTCTTTGTTTGTACGTTTGGACTTTTGATTGTTTGTGTGTTTGAAAGTTTGAAAACTTGCAGGCGTATCAAATGTCCTTTATGTCTTTTAAATTTGTTTGTAAACTTGTATGTTTGATTACGTGTTTCTTTGTTTTCTGTAACTTTTTTACATTCCTGTTTTCTATGTTAGCTTGCATACATGAATACATGTAACTTTGTATGTTTGATTGTTTGGTTCTTTGCAAACCGATAATTACGTATATATGATTATCTGTATGTTTGATTTCAATTAAACAAAGTCTTTTGTTTTTTTTTACACTGGTTCCTTTGAAAGCTGGCTTACATTTTTTCTTTGGTTGTTTGATTGTTTGATAGTTGGAAAACTACGTAGAATGTAAACGTGTATGATTGAAAGCAAACATGTTTGCATTTAGCATTTCGGTTCATTACCTTTGTGATGCATTTCATATTTACTATCTTTTTTGTAAGACCGCAACCATGTATGTTAGAATTTGGTCGAGAATTCTTTCGGTGGTTGGACAGAGAGTATGTCTGAGGGTGACGAACAATGCCATCTAACGTTCACTCGGTTGGTTTTTCTATCAGACGCTTTGCAAAGATAATCATTTTTGGGGGAATTTACATTTTTCATTCAATAACTTGTTTTAAAAACTTTTTGATGGCTGGAACAAGGATCCATGTTTTTTCGTATGTTGGTATTCCTGAATGTTTCCTAACAGTTTTATCCTGGTGTTACTTGATTTTGTTTGGTAGTGCTATCATCAATTATCTGCTATCTCCTTGTCTTTCCTTATCTGATCTTTGCATGTTACTTTTGGGGAGGTATGTTTCTTGTTGATGTTAATAGAGTGGAGTAGGGAGGTTGGTGTTTTTGTCTGGAACTTCTATCAGCTCTACTTTTCTTTATAGTGTGGCTTAACTGTCCCTTTTCCTTTTTATACTCTGTTCGTTTATGTTTGAAAATTAGTATGTTTGGCAGTTTGTAAAACCGAAAGCCGAAAAACAATAAAACATGTATGTTTGAAAACCTTTTTATTTGTTGTTTTGTAAATGTTTGATTAATAGTATAATATAAGTTATTTGATGCTTGCAAACATATATGTACACAAACATGTTTGCAAAATATTATGTTTGAAAACAAACTTTTTTGCGATTTCTCTTGTTTATTTCAATTATTTAATGTATCTTTGCACCATAAATTAATAATTAAAAGTCAAAGATATGGAAAATAGACTGAAAATGATCTTGGCTATCGTCAATAATAAGGGTGGCGTTGGCAAAACGACTACAGTGCAAAATCTTGCAGCTGGTATGCTCCGAAAGGATAAGAATCTAAGAATCCTTGAGATAGACTTGGATCCTCAGTGTAACTTAACCCTTTTGAACCATGCTCCAGAAGGTTGTGCTACTGTTTTTGATTCTATGATTGCTTGTAAGGGTCTTCCTATATACAAGTCTAAGATAGGTGCGTATTATGTTCCAGGTTCTGCAAAAATGCAGGATGTGGATCCTTTCCTTCAGAATACCGGATCTCCTCGTCAAGTGTTAGGAGCTTGCATCAGCAGTCCTTGCATAGATTTTACTGGTGATGGTATCACTGATCCTATAGATTTCTTTGACTATATCTTCATTGATTGCCCTCCAGCATTGTCTCAGTCAACTTACAATGCTATGGTTGTTGCCAGTCATTTGCTTATACCAGTTCAGATGGAAGGACTTTCTGTGAATGGTTTGGCTGCCATTCTTGGAGCATTGAATGAGGTAAAGAATGGCAGATTTGCCTTGAATAAAGATCTTGAATTATTAGGTCTGTTACCTGTAATGCTGGATGAGAGACCTCGCATTGTCCGTCAGGCGCTGGGTTTTCTTAAAGAGATATATGGTGATAAGGTTTTGTCGCATGGTATTCGACGTTGCATCAAGGTAAATGAAGCGCAGACAGAGCTGACTGACCTGTTCTCATATTCACCTTATTGTACAGCAGCAAATGACTACTCTTTAGTAATTAAAGAATTGTTTAATCTATAAATATTTAGAATTATGGCAGGAAAGGATTTTCGCGCAGCGCTTAGTAATATGAATCAGGCAGTACGTCCTGGTAATGAACAGCCTGTTGTTAAGAAACAGAAGATGTCTCTTGCAGAGAAAAGAGCCACTATGCATGGTGTTCAGACTTATTTGTCTGATGAAGACTATGAGCAGCTTATGCTCACTAAGATTAAGACAAAAAAGAGTTGTGAAGAGATATTACGTGATGCTTTAAAGCAGTATATTCAGGCATTTAAGTAAAATGTCTGCTAAGAGATAGGGTTGGCCATTGACTGAGATTGTTGGATCTTAGGCAATGGCTTTTTTAATTTTGTCTTAAGCTGTACTGATGTTTCCTTTTTTTTCTAATGTAAACAGAATTAACTTTTTATACTATTGCGTTGTTTGTCTATGTATTATATCTATAGGTAATTTTGCTATGGTTATAAAACCTCGTGCTTTTTCTGTCTGACTTACCTGTCATCACTTGCTTTTTGCGTGCAAAGGTATGGCAGGCTTGTCAGATACCAAACACCACATTTCTGTTATCTGCAGAGAATCTTTTCAAGCAGCCTTCCACAATCAGAGATTGGGTATTCCTGAAAAGATTCTTTGCTGATTGTTTGGTGTTCTGACTTCTTGAGCCTTCCATCTTTTAAGCACGTAAAAAGGCAAAGTGATGACGGGTATGCCGGAATGACTTAAAAAAAAACTCGGATTTTACGATAGCAAAAGTCTTAAAAAGGCTGTGAATCTGAAATCCAGAATAAATTCAAGTTGAACTTTAAAGGATAAAGAACATGACAGAGACAATTCAAATCAAGGTTCCCATGTGGAACATCGAGAGTGAGACAGGTTACAAACCACGTACCACATTTTGGCAGGATTTCTCCATAGCTGATGCTTTTGGAGGGGATGCCGTTACAGACACATTCCATCGTGCGTTCAATGAATGGAAAGACAATTGTGTTTACATTACTGAACTTGTTATGGTGTTGAATCATAAGATTGCCCAGTGGTATGAAAAAAACATGGAGCTAGCCAAACTTTACGATAAGTATTATCATGCAGCAGCTTGTTACGCAGAGGATAATCTCAAAGGGGCTAAGCTACAATATTATTATAGAGTAACAGATTAAAGAAGGAAACGGCAAGGCTAACCACCTTGCCACAACTTTTTCAACATGGCTGACATTTTAGATGATGAAATTTTGGAGTTGGAAGGTCTTTTTGCATCAGACAACTCAAGTATGAGAAATCGGCATATAGAGTTTGCCAGACGTGATTATGTAAAGCTCAGGCAGTTGGGGTATGTCCGTGCTCCTTCTGAACTTAAACTCAATGAGTATTTTTGGGTTGACGTATTTTCCTACTTGCAACCACGCACTCAAGTAGAGAAGATTGAGGAAAACCTGGAAATTAGAATATTGCAGCATCCCAATGGATTGTGGACATATGGGGTTTTTGTAAGCTATGGAACCAGGGGATGGTCTTTCTTGCCAGGTCTTTTTACCGGTCTTTTTCGTTCCGAGAATGAGGCGCATGATACGGCTATCAATAGCCTGGTCAGATTTCTACAGGAAGACAAGAAAGCAGCTAAACTTGTGAAGAAGTTAAAGGGTCGGCTTTCTGGTACCCTGCAGTTGGACTTGTTTGCTGGTTTTGTCTTTTAGCAGGGAGTGGGGGAGAGGCTCTATCTAGGGTTTCTTCCCCTCGGTTCGGCTGCTTTCTTAGGGCGCAGCCGTCCGGCATAACAGGAAGGTTATGTCGGAAAATAGGTATCGCAGATGCTTGCCTGATGGCTGATTTTTTATATCTATCTTTTTCAGAGAAGTTTGGAGAGTTGCAATGGGGGTAGGCTACCTTCTAACAGATAGGTAGGAGGTCATGCAGGCGATGTGAAAGAATCTGCTTCCTCTTCCTTTTGCTTCAGTTTTTTGAAGATGGTGGCTTGGTCTTGGAAGGTGGTAATTCTTTGCCATCCTTGTGACAGGTCTCTTTTGTTAGGATGTCACCTCCTTTCGCTTGCCTTTCTGAGGGAGGAGTGGCTGGTTTTTGTGGTGATGGGCCTCGGAGTCCTGGATGAAAAGAGGGTAGGGGTATTCTCTCTTTTCTCGGTGATGTTGATGGGTACACATGGGTATAGGTAGGGCTATTCTTCTCAAGGTTTTTGGTTTAAGGTGGCGTCCTTTTTGATTCCTACTACTTTTCTTGTTTCTTTGGCTGAGCGTTCATTCATTTTCTTAAGCGTTATCCCCTTGATTTTACTTTGCAAATTTACCACAAGCGGCGACTGCCAAGAGCACACCCAGGGGCTTGTCTCCACATTTTTTTCATTGTTTT
>ULWB01041254.1_pt1 | contig 9745 bp, 2 predicted proteins | sample 1959891 | NCBI WGS metagenome assembly ULWB01 (sample SAMEA4835799, study PRJEB28245) | human gut metagenome | biome: gut microbiome; material: fecal sample | place: Denmark | collected 2008 | reverse complement strand
AACAAATGTGTCCGATTTTTCTTTTTAATTCAGATGAAATGGTATATATTTGCCGTCCGGTTTTTACCGGAAAGGATAACATATATTAAAAGATTAAGATTTTATAAACAGGAATGAAGGTACTATGGTAAAAAAAGGATTGACAGGATTATTGGCGTTTCTCTTACCGCTTATGTTTATGCAGGCTCATTTGAGCGATGACAAAGACGTAAACGACAAGAAACGCGCTAAAATGGAACGTGCTGTTTCCACATTACCTGATTCTGCTTATGAACAGGTCAAGAAAGAAGATTTGCTGAATGATGAGGTGTATATCAAACTTGCACGGGACGGTTGGTTTCCGCAAGAGATAACAAATATCATGGACCGTTACATAAAGGCGAACCGCAATAACGTTCGTGGCTCGCGCGAATATGGTATGTATGCCAAGCAGTGGCTTCCTACTTTCGGCCACACACCGGGTAACGACTCCATATATCAGTTTGTAGATACGGCTTATTATGGTGAAACAATGAAATCGGTACGCCGCCTTTACGCAAAACAGCTGGAGGCGTATTACCCGGAAATACCATATACACCGGAGAACCGTATGCAGGGCAAACGCAATCCGGGATATTTCCGTCCCGTACAGCAGAAGCCTTATACAGGTCGAGTACACTGGATTGTGGTTCATCCCACAAATCCTGACGCACTGATGGTTATACCTGACGGCGGCGGCATATTCCGCACAGACAATCTGGGCGAAACATGGGACTGTGTCACAGACAGAATACCGGATCGTGAATACAGAAAAATATGTTCTCATTCGGCAATCCCCGTTGATCCGGATGACTGGGATCATTTCTTTGCCTTCATGAAGAACGGTAACGCTTCAGCCGTTTATGAAACAACAGACGGAGGACAGAGCTGGACAAGAGTACAGGGCGCTACACACAAATCGTTCAAGCGTGGATACGCATTTAAGGACGCAACCGGTAAATTGAAATTTATCGGTGCCAACCAAGGTGGATCAAACTATCTTGGCAGTCAGCTTTGGTATAGTGAGGACAAAGGTGTTACATGGAAACAAATAGTGATACCCGAAGACATGAAAGAAACTCACCCGGAAACAGGTATGAAGGGCTCGTTCTTCCAGAACGTTGCCTTCCACCCCGAAAACCGCAACCTTATATATATACCGACTTCACGCAGTATATATTATTCTGAAGACGGACTTACTCCGCAAAGTGACGGAAGTTTCAATATAAAGCGTATGACGTTCGATGTATACAATCAGGACGGCACAGAACTGAGATACAGCCAGGTGAATGAATTTCCTTTTAAGGCTACAACCCAGAGTTTTTTGGAGATAAACCCGAACAATCCACTTCAGATGTGGTTCGCAACGGCATCGCGTAACGTAAGCTATGGCGTATATTCAGCCGTTTATCGCTCAGACGACGGCGGAAAGACATGGCGTACATTGCAGGAACCTATAAACGGCATAGGCAGTGGACTTGCTTTCGGAAATGAGTCACCATGGGGATGGCTCGGAGGTTTTGGAGTAAATTTCCAGGATCCACAGTGGCTGTACGGATGCTCCATGAGTTCGGCAATAAGCAGTGACGGAGGACATACATTCCAGCAATTTGCCTGGGGAAACCGTCTGAAGGCTAAAGCAGATGACGGACTGTATTATACAACAACCAGTGCACGACACAATGCAGACAATCATTGTATAGTCTCTCATCGCAGCGGACGAGTGTTCCGCGGTTCTGACGCAGGACTGCTTGTCAAGGATAAGAACATAAACAATTATGAATGGACCAACATAAACAGCTCGATGGGCAATCAGCTGCACTATTCTATTAAGGTGAACGAGTTTGGCGACCAGACAATGCTCGGCAACACTCAGGACGTTGACGCACAGACCTACCGCTACGGACGCTGGGGTCACTGGCGCGGATATGAGGGAACCGAGGCATTTATCAATCCTTATGCCGGCACATGCTATTTCTCCGGTGGCGGAGGCGGTGGCCTTGAGGGCATCTCTCTCAGTTCATGGTATGAAGGATACACTATGGCAGATGTGTGCACAGGCAGCTGGTATCTGATTCACAGACAAGGAAGCAACGAACAGTCGTTGTTCCGAATTGACGACTTCGGACGAAAGACAGTCAATATTTCTGCCAATACTGTTGACGTTACCGGAGCCGATGTTGGTGCACGCGACTTTGCCATAACCCGTGACGGCGACAAGCCTACATTGTTTGTGATGAACACGAACCACACCATCATGCGTTCAACCGACAACGGCAATACGTTTGAAACAGTTATGGTTAACAGTTCTAATGGTTCTAAGGTTCCCGCTAAGTTCACCAATGCATGGATTGCTGCCGACCCCAACAACAGCAATGTCATATATGTAGGACAGACCGGAAAAGTGTTGAAGTATGACCTTACGACAGGCAACAGTGAGAATCTGTCGGAGGGACTGCCGTCAATATCGTGCGATGACATACTGTTCCACGAAGGAACGGGCGACCTGTATTTCTTCAGCTCATCGTCAGGTATTTATCTACGTGACCACACTACAGGTCAATGGAGTTTGTGGCTCAAGGGCTATAATCCGCTTGCAGCCAAGCGCGTGGCATTGAATTATACTACACAGGAAATGGTAATCGGCGACTACGGACGCGGTGTGTGGGTGGCTGACCTTGAGCATCCGGCTGATCGTTACTTCAAGAACGGATTTTCACTGAAGGAACTATCAAATGTAAACGGACGCCGTACAATAGGCATAGACACAAAATGGACTATTCCATTGTATTATGACTATACATGGTATGTAAACGGACAGGATGTAAACAATCCCTATCAGTATCTGACATCAAATCTGAATGATGGCGACAAAGTCAAGCTGAAACTCACACTGCGTGAATCGCCTGACGTAACAACCGAGTCGGCTGAATATACTGTATCGTCAGCTTCGGCAAAGACTAATGTAGAGTATGCGCCGAAACCCGGCCAGGCTCTTTACAGTGACGGCAGCGGACGCGTGGATCTTGGTAATGTAGATTATTTCTATAATGATTTTACTATCGATTTCTGGGTTAAACCGGAAAACGATGGCGTGATATTGTGTAATCGTCCGGTTGAACTCCAGCGCGACACCCGTGGTTGGGCATTGTTGCTCGACCAAGGTATATTGAAGTTCCGTTATGCTCCGGCTCAGCTCTTCGACCGCGCCACTTATGATGCCAATGACGCTCAGCAGGCTGACCTTGTGGGAGGTACACTCACAAAAGGACAGTGGTCGCATGTTGCATTGAGTGAGGACCGTGACGGAAATGTTACACTATATGTAAATGGCAGCGAGGTGGCTTCGGCACAACGTATCGTGCAGTGGGCTCCGCTCAATAGCGCAGTAAATCTTTCGCTCTTTGCCGATGGATTTGAAAGCATGCCGATGAAGGGTGCAGTTGACGAACTTAAGATATGGAACCGTGCACTCAATGCCACGGACATTAAGCGTGCCATGTTCTCGCACGACACATCTGAGACTGACGCTTTGGTTTACTACAATGACTTCAATGCCGGAGAACTTGACAATGAACATGAACTGTTCTCTCGTGTAGGAATGGCTCCACGCACACAGGCAGTCACTTCTTATGTTAAGATGCCGGTGGCTGTAGGTGCTATCAAATCAGAGGTTAAGACTCCGCAGGGTCGCACAGCCTACGACACAGGCAATGGTACAGCGATATATATCACACCTTCAGAAGGACAGTCGCCAGAAATCGGTGTGTACAGATATGCTCATCTACATCCTGACAGCATGGGCGTAAACTCTCTTTATTATTCGGCAGCGTCTGAAGTGTTCCAGATCCGTCCGTTCTCTGATGCCGGCAACCAGACTCTTGATATTGAGCTGCCAATCTCATCGGAGAGCGGCAAGCAGTATCAACTTTATGCCTGCGGACTGTATGAAGAGCCGAAAGTATGGCAAAAAGTTGCAGACCTCGAGGCTGTGGCAAAAGGTGTCAAGACTGCCAACCTTGCCGACAAGATGCTCGCCGTACTCCAAAACAAGGCTGCCGTAGAACCTTCACTTGATGGTAACTGGGAAGGTAACGAGATAAATGTTTATGATCAAAGCCAAGTATCGTACAGCATAAGCGCACGACTTGTTGGCGGAAAGGCAGAACCGGAAGGACTCTTTGAAATAAAATCAAAGACCGGTTTATTCAAGATTGCTGACAACATGAAGTTTGTCAACGGCAAAGCCGTGGCTAAACTTCAGCTCGATATGGACATATTGAAAGGGGCGAAAACCATTGTGGACACTATCATAAGCAAAGACAACTGCATGGTACCTCTTGTAATAACCGTAAACAACAAGATGCTTCCCGTTGATCCGGGTAAAGCGCTCACATTCCAAAGCGGTGGCGCAGCAGTCCCGTCAACACAGATAATATCTGAACTTAACGGACAGAACAACGTAACCATAATGGGATGGGTACGCATAGACAGTGAAGACATGCTTAAAGGTGTAAAACCATTGATATTCTTCCGTAGCGGTGGAGGTGCCGTATGCGGAATACATCTTGCCGACAAGAACCTGCGTTTCCATTGGAACGACGGATATTACGGATGGGCGACAACCCATTACTTCAAGACATCAGACATAGGAAGATGGATGCATGTGGCACTTGTTGCCGCTTCAGACGGATTCCATGTATATCTTAACGGTGCAGAGTATTCACGTGCTACCACAGTACCCGCAGCAAAGATAAACTCAGCACTGATGTTCGGACAGAATTATCTGGGCGACAAATGGTTTAAGGGTGCCGTTGATCAGGTAATGCTTTGGAACCGTGCTTTGTCATCAGACGAAATACGCAAATATATGATGGATAATCCTCGTCTTGACGCTCCAGGTCTGGTTTCGTTTGTCGACATGGATCATAAAGGTGATGACGGAAAGATACATGATGTGGTAACTGGTATCCCGGTCACGCTTTATGGCACAACTTCTAATGAGGATTTCTCTCACATGCCGTTCCATCCTTCAAGCTCGTTCACCCAGAACAGCCAAGAAACAGAGGCAGGACAACCCGTACATGTTGCAGCTCCTCAGAACATAAGCGCGGACTTCCGCATAAGTATGATGAATGGGACACCATATAACTATGCTAATGCTGATCATGCAGAGCTTATACCACTGAGCAACTCGTTCTATACACTTACAATGAGTAAAGCGTCGGTGTTCAGTTCCGGACAGACAGCTACGATTAGCTTCAGCGTGCCGGAGATCACATCAGGCCCTGCCATAAAGCTGGCACTGCGCCCGATAGGTTCAACAGAACCGTTCATGACTTATGTACCACTGCTCAATAGTAGCAACGACAGAATGAGTTTCAGCGTTGACGGAACCGTACTTAACGACGGATGTGAAATGATGCTGATGTATGATGGCACTACAGGAGAACTGCCTGTTAAGGTAAATCTCTCTGTTGACAACTATACAGAAGGCGACACAATCATACTCGATGAGGCAACAGACAAAATCATTGTCAGAAGCCGCGTCGTAAGTGCCAATCCGACAAGCAAAGTACTTGTGTCAGCAGTTGAGTCTGAATACGCCTCAACAAATATTTCCGAGCTTGACATGAGCAGCTCTGCAGAGCAAGACATTGTGGTAAACATCAACAAGAGCAACCTCAATCCGCTTGCTGTAAATCCTGTAACAATAAACCTTTCGGGTGTAAGCGACAACGGCGAGCTCAAACTCAATGTTGCTCTCGAACCGATAGTTGAACTCTCTCTGGCAGACAACAAAGATGGAGAAAACGTCATAGAAGCCACATCACCATATGCATCGTTCGGCGTGAAGGCAAAACTGTTGCAGGGTGTTCTAAACGGTGGCATAAAGATAAAAGTTGAAACAGATAATAATGTTACAAGTCTGGTTAACACTTCACTCGGAAGCATGCTGAGCAGCGGCAATGTGACTTATGCCGACATGCTTGAATATTATCCGAGCGCAAGCGAATTTGATGCAGGGTGGAACCTTATTGGCAACCCATATCTATCGAATATAAATCTCACTAAGGGATATAACGTTATTTTGAGCGAGGATGAGATGGTGAAATATCTCTATCAGTATAATCCCGAAAGCGACACTTACACGGCTTGGGATATGGTTGAGAATTATGACGAGACACAGAAGCTAATGCCGTTCCAGCCATTCTTCGTACAGACACGACAGTCCGGTGCAAGTCTTGTGATAACGCCAGAGTCTAAGAACACAAGTATAAGCCGCAAGGTATTCGACCACTATATGCTGCACGAGAACAAGATGCTACGTCTGGGACTATTCGAGGGTGACACCGACAAATTGGCTGACCGTACAGAGGTGAAACTCCAGGACGAGACTTCTACAGAGTTTGTTCTTGGCGAAGACGCAGTGAAGATGTGGGGCGGTCTGAACTCAAAGACCAACGAGATTGCTACAGTATGCAAAGATCGCAACCTGTCTGTCAATGTACTTCCAGGAAAGCAGGTTGAGATTCCATTATATCTGCGACTTTCATCCACCGGAAAGTTCCGTATAGCTGCAATCAAATCATACGGATATGGACTGAATGACAAAGCAGAATTGCTCGACAAGCAGACTGGTCAGCGCTGGAACCTTCTCGATGGTAATGGCTATGAATTCGAGGTTAAAGACGCAGCAGAAGCTAAGTCGCGCTTCGTTCTTGTTCTTAACGTATATGATGAGACAACCGGAATAGATCAGAACGCCAGCAACAAGAAGCCGTCTGTAAGTATCAACGGAAACACATGTCGCATAGACGGACTTACAGAAAAGTCTGTTATTGAGATATTCGATACAGCCGGACGACGCCGTGTCTATACAACCACAAACGCGTCGAGTTCTTCTCATCAGCTCACTCCAGGCACATACATTGTACGCGTACGCACATCTAATTCAAACAAGGATTATACAAATAAAATAAACATACGATAATGAAAGTAAGATATATATTTGTTTTATTGTTCTCAATGCTTGGCCTGTATATACAGGCTCAAAGCATTGAACTGATAGGACTTGTGCCAAGTGCCGACGGCAGTCTAGCCGGACGTAAGATATTGGCAAAAGTAGATGACAGCGGAGCCGGAATAAGTACCGTGCAGCTTGTCAGCTTCAGCCTGCGTGACGGCAGTAGCACAGTCACTTCAGACAATATACCTCTGTCTGACGGATATTATCTGTTGCCAATACCAGAGACACTTGACCGTGATTTCACCGTGCCTTTGCTTGATACAACTGACAGATATGCATATCGTGCGAAGTTTACTTCAAAAGACGGGAATAATTACATATCTGAGATGATTGAGGACAATGGCGTTGAGCGTTTCAAATGGATTGGCCCAGACGTAAAGTGGAACGCCGCCACCAGCGGATATAATAATATAGTTGTATATGACCAAGGTGTGGATGGTGGAAATCCGTTTCCTGTTGACGGTATTAACTTCTACAAGAGTTTCAGCACACACGCCCCAGGCAGCTTTACATTCAATTTTACCGAAGATAGTCCTTATTCACGCCTGTTCACCTATTATGGAATACAGGATAACAAGAGTGCCGGCGACGTAAAGTTCACTCTCACTGTAAACGGTGAGTTGAAGGATACACAAACAATGTATGCCAAAAATAATTCTGTGAAACCATCAGACGGAATATACCTGCGCAAATATGATGTGGCAATCGATGGACAGACCGACATTGTAATCAACGGTGATATGATAGACAATATTAATCAAGACCATATGAATTTTCCACTTGGACGACTTTACCTCAAAAAGGATGTCAGAAAAGTACAGGAAGCCACATGGACTGCAACCGAGATTTTTCCTTACAGCAAGCCTTTCACTCACACACTTGACGCCGGATTCACATCCGGAGGAACAGGGCTTTACTATATAACGTCAGGCAGTGAGTATGCTACTATCGAAGGCAATGTACTGAATGTGCACACAATACCTACAGACAAGTCTGCATATATTGAGGTTGCTGCCGTGCAGCCAGGTACCGACGAATATCTCACGTCGCCCTTGTCAACATGCCGTTTCTACGTCATTAATGATAAGACGGTGCCGGCTGACGGCAAGCTGGTGCTTAACAACGGGGACGAAGTTGATGAACTCACCGTTTATGCAAATCCGTCTTCACGCGGACAGGTAGTTGTAAACAATGGTTTTGCCACGGTGAAGAAACTGATATTGAAATATACTTTCACACCGGGTAAGTGGAATTTCATATCGTTCCCGGCAAATGTCAGTCTTTCTGCGATAAGCGACCTCAACTCGCTCGGCTACACACTTAACGGAGCGAAGAAAGCTTTCTACTTGTGTGAATATAACACACGTTCGCGTGCAGAGCATCCGGAAAAGACGGCATGGACCAAACTCTCCACCGACAATGTGGTGAAGAACAAAGGCTACATCATGGGTGTTTCGCGCTCCGCCGATAATCCTAACAACAATCCTGTCGAGGTAACATTCGTATTCGAAAACACTACTCTTGGCATCGATCCGTCCAACAACGGTTCACTCAACATAGAACTTAACATGATGCAAGTAGAGCCGGACACAGAAATACCTGTATATATCATGCCCGACGATGGCATAAAAGGTGTGCCGCTAAAAGTTATGGTGAGATTTTCTCCCAAAGATATTTCGGAGCTTCCCATTAACTATGCCAAGGCTCTCGATGATGTACGCGTCACCTTCACACCAAACAATGCAGGCATACGTCTGACTTTGCCGACACAGGAGCAGGCCAAAGTTGTAATATTCGACAAAAAAGAACGAATGGTGAAAGCCGTGAAATATGTCGCTCCGTTCATGATTGACATAAGCGACCTGAAACCAGGCAAATATCAAATGTACATACAATATGGTAACGCTGAGTCCATAAAACCTTTTGAGATTAGTGAGAAAAATTAGAAAACCAATTCATACACAATTATAACACAGATGTAAGGCTGTCCCTAAATAAGATAAATAAGAAAGGGGCAGCCTTAATTATATGAATTCTATGAAACATGTATGCTTGTAAATGAGCCATACAAGCCAGTCATGTTTCATATCATAATTTCTTTTAATTAAACCATATTATCTGTTTCACTCAGCAGCGTCAATCTCAAACCTTACCGACTTCGGTCCGCCTTCTGTTACAAAGACCTTCTTGACTGGTGTGACAGCATCGTACGAGCCTACCCCACCCTCCATACATCCGATATAAATACTATTAGAATCGTTGAGCGCACACGGCACCCTGAACGTCTGTTCACGGTCTGACGTCATAGCCACCGGATATTCCATAAGCACACGACCGTTGCTATAATAAGAGTTGAAAGGCAGTTGGTCGCCGCCATATTTTATCATGTTCGACACGACGAACTTATCATTTGGCTCTATCTTGCCATTGTTTACAATGGTTACGTCAATCCAGCACTTACGCGGGATGTAAATATTATGAGTATAATACTTGCCCTTATCAAAATGGAGGTTATCGTAATAAAAGAGCAGTTTTTGTCCATCATTGTCCGATTTGATGTCTTTCGGCATTATATACATATCTTCAGGAAGTGAAGAAAGGTCTATTGTGAGATAGAAGTTCCGCGCTACTGACGCATCATTTCCACTGTCGCGCAACTCATCGTCACGCAACTCGAAGTACAGACGATAGTTTCCT
>ULWB01062031.1_pt1 | contig 9758 bp, 9 predicted proteins | sample 1959891 | NCBI WGS metagenome assembly ULWB01 (sample SAMEA4835799, study PRJEB28245) | human gut metagenome | biome: gut microbiome; material: fecal sample | place: Denmark | collected 2008 | reverse complement strand
CCTTAATCGTGTATTGGATGATAGTTGCGGATTTTAGGTTATAGGAAGAAAATTTTATCGCCGGATATTTAACTTTCCCATCCTCTTCACAAACCTCCCATATAGCTCCCCGGAAAAGACCGCACGATCAGGCCCAATCGACCGCACGATCAGGCCACAACGACCGCATAATTCAGCCGCAACGACCGCACGATCAAGCTGCAACGAAAGTAAATTTATCTCTTTAGCTATTATTAACTAAAAAGATTAGTTTATCAACTAAAAACTTTCGTTATTTGCAGAAAAAGAAAAAAATCATGAAAGGACTGACTGCAAAAGAAGAAGAAATCATGGGCTTTTTCTGGGAAAAAGGCCCGCTGTTTGTAAAAGAAATGCTCGCTTTCTATGACGATCCGAAACCGCATTTCAATACCCTGTCCACCATCGTACGCGGACTGGAAGAGAAAGGTTACCTCTCCCACAAAGCATATGGCAACACTTATCAGTACTATGCCACCGTGAGCCGTGATGACTTCAGCCGCCGTACGCTCCGGAGTGTCATCAGCAAATACTTCAACAATTCCTACCGGGATGCCGTTTCATCGCTGGTGAAAGAGGAGGACATTTCGCTGAAAGAGCTCAAGGAGCTGATACAGAAGGTAGAGGAGGGACGGTTATGAATCGGAAACAAATCAGAAAAACCAGATAACGATATGGGAACCTTTTTAGTCTATATACTGAAATCCGCCGCCTGCCTGGCCGTATTCTACCTGTTCTACAAGCTGCTGATGAGCCGCGACACATTCCACCGTTTCAACCGTTTTGCCCTGCTGGGACTGCTGGTGTTGTCTTCCCTGCTTCCGCTGGTCGAAGCCAGTGTAAACAGTCCGGCAGCTGTACAGGAAACAATGCTCACACTGGAGCAGCTTCTCCTGCTGGCCGATATACAGCCGGAAGGCGAAAGCATGGCAGCTGCAACACCGTCTGCCACAGTCTTGTGGTTACGTGCGGCCCTGCTGGTCTATCTGACAGGTATCGTATTCTTCATCGCACGCAACCTCTGTTCACTGGCCAGGCTGGGCAGACTGATCCGTCAGGGCAAACGGGAAGCTCTGGACAGCTATCTCCCTGACCGGAAAGAGAAAAATGTACGGCTGGTGGTACACGATCACGACATTGCTCCTTTCAGCTGGATGCACTGGATCGTGATTGCCCGAAAGGATCTGGAAGAAAACGGACGCGAGATACTCATCCACGAACTGGCCCACATCCGCAACCGCCACTCATGGGATCTGCTTTTGGCCGACCTCTGCATCTTCGTACAGTGGTTCAATCCGGCTGCATGGCTGCTGAAACAGGAATTGCAGAATATCCATGAATATGAAGCCGACGAAACCGTTCTGCGCGAAGGCGTAAACGCCAGAAATTACCAGATGCTATTAATAAAAAAAGCTGTCGGCACAAGGCTCTACTCTATGGCCAACAGCTTTAATCACAGTTCACTAAAAAAACGTATCACTATGATGTTAAAAGAAAAATCCAATCCGTGGGCACGGGCCAAGTATCTTTATATACTTCCATTGGCCGCACTGGCTGTTACGGCCTTTGCCCGTCCTGAAGTCTCAGCCGTAGCTGATGAGATTTCAGCCGTCAAAGTAATTGCTCCGGCCGTACACGACAGCATACAGCCCAATGTACAGCCAGCAGTCGCAGCACCCTCTTCGGCTCTGGACCAGATGCCTGAATTTCCAGGTGGCATGGAAGCGCTGAATACCTATCTCCGGAACAACATACGATATCCGCAGGAAGCCCAGAAAGCCGGAATACAGGGCCGGGTGATCATACAGTTCATCGTCAGCAAAGACGGCAGCATCACCGATGCAGAAGTGGTAGAAAGTGTGGATCCGCAACTTGATGCAGAAGGTTTGAGACTCATAAAAAACATGCCCCGATGGAAACCCGGCATGCGGAAAGGACAGGCTATCAGAGTGAAACAGACGCTACCGATCAGGTTTGCTTTCACGAAAACATCCGACAAACCCGAAAACAGCAATTCCATCTTCCTGAAAAATGGAAGCTACAACTCTTCCCTCAAGGATGTCATTCTTCTGGTCAACGAACAGGAGGTCAGTCCGGAGATTTTCCGCGCCATCGATCCGCAGCGTATCCAGTCAGTTACCGTCCTGAAAGATCAGGCTTCTCTGGCCAAATACACGACCGACAAGAGCAAGACAGGAATCATTCAAGTCAAACTGAAAAAAGAGGATCAGGCTTCGGACATAAATATCCCGACCATCCGGTTTGACTCCCAGCCATCTAAGGCCCTGGTCATCATAGACGGAAAAGCTGCTGATGCAACAGCTGTACAGGCTCTCTCACCCAGCCAGATCAAATCCATCAAAGTGCTGAAAGGCCAGCAGGCTGTTGATCTTTTTGGAGAAGCGGCGAAAAACGGGGCAATCTGTGTTTCAACCCGATCTGCAGAATCCGAAACTGACAAATAAAACCTAACCATACATAAACCTTTTATACACATGAAAACAAGAACAGCCACAACCGTATCCTTGACCGATAAACGGCAGACACCATGGCAAAACCTCAGACAGCTGCTCCTATGCCTGCTGATCCTGCTTCCAGGAATACTGACAGCACAAACAATTGAAAATCCGACATTCAAGGCCCGCAACGGAAGTATCCGCAACATTACCCGGATCGAGCGTACCCCCGAATGTACAAAAGTCTACATCCACGCGATTTTCCGGCCACACTGGTGGATCAAGGAAGATGGAGAGAATTATCTGGAAGATACTGCCACCGGAATACGCTACAAGCAAACGGGAGCTGAAGGCATTGAACTGAAAAAGGAAACTTATCTTCCTGATTCGGGAGAAATGGACTTCGTACTGCTGTTCGAACCTCTGCCCCAGGAAACCCGGAAAATACATTTCATAGATCCCAATGGAAGAGAAGGAAATACTTTCGATATCTCACTGGTGGCTGATGCCTCTGAGCCCCGTTCTCTTCTGGAACCGGTAGAGGGAAACTGGTTTAGCGAGGATGCACAGAGCCGCTGGACTTACGGCATCTATGATTCCATCGTCATCCTGAACAACCGGCTGTACACTCCCGTGGAATGCAGAAAAAAGGGGAAACGCATCCTGATGACTGCCAGCGACCGCAAGGACGGAAGCACCGTCACCCTGAAACTGACTGCCCGGAAAGACGGTTCCTGCCTCATTGCCCTTAACGACGGAGAGGAACAACGCTACGTACGCACCCGCAAAGAGCCGGCAATACCGGATGCAGACAACGGATATGGCACGGACTTTTTCCGCCGGGACAGCGTTTACCTGCAAGGCTATCTGAAAGGTTATGATCCGAGACTGGGATTCGACAGCGGTATTCTTTATCTGAGCAATGAAATTACCCGCAAGGACTATCCCACAGTAGTCCCCATCAATCCCGACGGAAGTTTCGAATGCAAATTTATCCTGTCATATCCCGTTTGCCAGAACCTGACCCTGAACAACCAGTGGATTCCATTCTATGCCGAACCGGGTGACACAGTCACGATGTATCTGGACTGGGAAGACATCATGGCACGAAGCCGGGCACGCGACAACAAATATCCGCTCATCCACACGGCTTATATGGGAAAGACAGCCGCACTGTCTTATCTGGCCGTCACCCTGAATGACCTGATCGATTATCCTTACGAGAAACTGAATAAAGCCCAGAAGACACTGACACCGGCACAGTTTCAGAAACAACTGGAACCGTACACTGCCCGGTGGCAGCAGCAAGCCGATTCACTTTGCCGGCTTTATGCAACTTCACAAAAAGCAGTTTCGCTGATCCGCAACCATACAGCCATCAAAGCAGGAGAGATTTATTTTGACTATCAGATGCCCCGAAGCTATTATGCCCGGCAAGACACGGCCAATCAGGTATTGCAGGTACAGCCGGATGCTTCCTATTACGACTTTCTGAAACAAATGCCTCTGGACGAAATGTCAGCACTGGCCTGTTCCCGGATAAGTGTTTTCATCAACCGTTTTGAATACATGGGCCCACTCGAAGCAGCCAATAATGCTTACAAGAGTCTGGCAGGTGAAGAAGACTTCAAAAAACTTCCGGATAATGAGAAACTGATCCGGATATATGCAAAGAAGTATGAGATACAGGACAGTATCATTCAGGCACTGTGTAATGAACGCTCTCCCCTGCTCTGGCAGATAGTCCGTGTACGCGACCTGCGTGCCATCGTTGCACAACAGACCAGCCGGAAAGATGCAGAATGCCTCATCGGAAAGACACAGGCAATCATTACCCATCCCTATATGCAGACTGCAGTCAAGGATATGATTGACGAACTGCATCCGGCAGGACGGACAGCATCCTACCAGCTTCCTGCGGGGAAAGCTACCGATATTTTCCGCCGTATCATTGCTCCTCATGCCGGCAAAGTACTCTTCATTGACTTCTGGGGAATCTATTGTGGTCCCTGCCGGACTGGCATACAGGCTACAGCCGACCTGCGCAGACAATACCACAACCATCCCGATTTTCAGTTCGTCTATATAACCAGCGAAAAAGAATCTCCGGGAAAGGCCTACACGGACTATGTAGAGAAGAACCTGAAAGGAGAAGCCTGTTACCGGCTCACAGACACTGAATACAAATATATGCGCCAACTTTTCCAGTTCAACGGAATTCCGCATTATGTAATCGTAGAGAAAGACGGAAGTATCTCAACAGAAGATGTCGGAACCCACAATCTGAAAGAGTTCCTGCAAAAGCGCTTCGGCTCTGTTCCGGAAACTCAATCCACAGACGAACATTCCATACAATAAAAACGGACTGAAAAATGAAAAGAAATCTCGCTATTCAGATCTTGTGTCCCCTTTTCCTGCTCATTGGAGCAGGAAACATTTGTCAAGCTCAAGAATTAGAAGGAAAATTCCGGATTCATTGCGCAGTTCTCGTCCTGTTTTCCAGCAGTTGTATGCACGTATGCCGGCCGAATGGCAGGAAACGGAGAAAGGAAAACTCATTGAGTCATATGCCTTCCCTGCTCCGACAGTGGAAGAAGAAGACGATATGGCTGATGGTTTACTATATGACGCTGAAGGAGAATCCCATCATTTGTCTGAATTGCAAGGCCGATACATCTTGTTGGATTTCTGGAGTATCTACTGCGGCCCCTGCCGCATGTCTGAACCGGAAATGGAAGAGATTGCCCATCTATATGGCGATAAATTGGCCTTGGTAGGAATATCCAATGATGAAAAAACCTCCTGGAACAAATTCCTGAAAGAACACAAGATGCCGGGTTATCAATGGAATGAACCGAAAAATGGAGGACGAAGTCTGGCTTCGCGCTATAAAGTCGGAAGCATCCCGCATTTCGTATTGATTTCACCGGAAGGTAAAATCCTAAAGATGTGGACAGGCTATCGGAAAGGTATACTCAAATCCAAACTAAAAAAGTTTATATCAGAAGATACCATACAATAACTTACATTCTGCCGGAGTTCTTTCCGCCTTTTCTAAAATAAAACTTTACCAGACACGGATTATCATCTTCCTCACGCGACAAAAGTTTTGAGTAGTCTTGTTCTGACAAAAAAGGACGCAAACAAGTATAATCATCAAAATTTAATTTCGAAACGATGTAATCTTTCGTAAACAGAAGAGGAGTTATACTTAAATTTTCAGCCAACTTTTCAAAGACAAATGTACTATCGTCCTGTTTTCTATAAAACACATTAATATGCTTATTGACAGTACCTAAACCTTTTTGCAGAGATACATAATAATATAGATCATTTTCCCGATGAAATTTCATACAGAAAGGGAGTGTTCCATCAGACAAATCTTTAATCAGCTCATCATTTCGTTTTCCTTCATTCTCAATCAAACGATATTTTTGCAACATTTCATCATTAATGCCATCTTTGCCAAAATCCCAACAGTAAACAGGATACAGTCCTTTTTTAGTCAACTTATAGACTGTATTCTGATATGCCGTGGCAAAGTACACATTATCATGGTACTCATAAAAAGGATTCAAGCTACCCATATCCAAAATACGATCGTTCCTCATAATTAGGCTTGGCAGGTAACACATCCTGCCTGATAAATTTTCCACATAAGTCATATATTCCCATATACCCGTTTGGACTCAACAAATGATCTCCCGGACCATCACCCCATCGGGATATTTGTCTGACAAACGCTCCTTTCTCATCAAACACATATAGCGCAGGACGCCTGCTATCAAAAACATACAGCAAACTGTCAACATGTACTATTTTCTCTACATCCACCAGCAAACAACTATCAGATGTCTCCAAAGGTATGATCTCTATTTTTGAGAACAAGTCTTCGAAAGAAACATCTGACGAATGTAAATCTACAGAGAGTGTCGGTATTTCATTTTTATCCCTGGATGTACATGCAAATAATAACATTATAAATATGCCTAATACTTTTTTCATACGCTATTTTGTTAAACGTCATACATGGATGGTATAATTGCCGGTATTGCCAACAAGTCATTTCTACAGACTATTGATCCAAGCTGCTATATCCCGGAGAACTTCTGGTGAACAGGTTTCCTCAATCTTATAATAATCCATGGAGGAAGCAGGTTCACAATGCTGGAACAAATGATTCAATCCGGGATATACCTTGATAAGATTTTTGCTGTTCTTCCCGGAAAGACAGTTCCGGATAGCACTGATATTACTTTCTGAAAGAACCTGCATATCATTACTTCCGTTGACAGCCATAACCGGGATGGTAATTCTTTCCAGGTCCGGCCATGCTCACCAAAAAATCTGCTTTTCCTTCAGCTCCCAACATAAAGGCTATCAGCCCTCCTTCACTATGTCCCAATATCCCGACCTGATTGAATTTTCCACTGCTCTTTAACCATGAAAGTCCACAAGCTGCATCTTCCGCAAAGTCAGCCGAAGTACATCCGGCCTGATTCCCGGTCGACTGACCTACTCCTCTGTCATCATATCGCAAAGAAGCAATCCCCTGTTTAGCCAGGTAGTCAGCTATCACCCTAAAAGGTTTGTGGGCAAACACCTCTTCATCCCGATTCTGGGCACCACTTCCGGTAACCATGATTACCACAGGTACTTTTTTGTCCGGAGTATAATTGACCGGATAAGTCAGCGTACCGGCAAGAGAAACATGAGCTTTCTGATTGGTGAAAGTAACTTCCTCTGTCTTATACCCCAACGGACTTTCCGGTTCCTGAGGACGGTTGGGCTTTCCGGCATCTCCAGCCTTCAACTCCAACGGGAATGCCACACCGAACTGTCTGAAAGTACCGGTGATTACTCCATTGTTCAGTTTCCCGGTATATTCCATCAGAAGAGCCAGGACATCCAGACTGACGGAATCGGCTGACAGCAGATTCAGACGAACAGGAATACCCATGGCACTTTGTGCAGGGACATCCATGGTAGCAGCACCGCCTCCATCTTTCGACGGATCGAAATGAAAAACAATTTCCAGCTTCTGATTTCCCGCATTCAGCATTCCTTTCCAGGTTCCGCTAATCCTCTGAGCGTATGACATAGCCACAGTCATCACAGCCAGTCCCAATAGAGCGATTCTCTTCATATGTGTCAGTATTGTTTTTACAGGTTTGATCTAAAGTTATCTGTTATAATACTCTGTTCCAACCTAAAGCCGTCACATCAAAGGCTGGAACAGAGAGTTTCTTTCTGATTTACAGCGCTGCCTTCAGAATGGACAGGATATCCTGCTCATTCAGCGGAGCAAAGGTACCCGGTGCATCCAGTCCTTCATTGACGGCAACGTGATGGGCCATTTCTTCCAGACGGGAGTCATCAATACCGACTTCGCGCAAGGTCATCGGCATACCCAGACTCTTAAAGAACTGAGAAGTACATACAATGGTCTGCTCTGCGATCTCGGCCGGAGCCATGTCTGCTGACAGTCCGAACACATTCAGGCCAAACTTCACGAAACGTTCCTGTGTACGCTCATTAAGTACATGGTGCATCCAGTGCGGAGTAATAATGGCCAGTCCTTCTCCATGGGTAATGTCATAATAAGCCGAAAGAGCATGTTCAATACCATGCATCGGCCAGGGAGACCCTGCTGTTCCAAGAGCCAGCAAGCCGTTGCAGCCAAAGGTACAGGCATACATAATCTCCGCACGGGCTTCATAGTCATCGGGCTTCTCCAGCGCAACCGGTGCATATTTCATCAAAGTCTTGACAAGGGTTTCACAAAAACCGTCAGCTACAGAATTGGAAGCATGGGTGAAATACTGCTCCATCACATGATTGATGGCATCAGCCACTCCCGCTGCCGTATGTTTGGCGTTGACCGTAAACGTATAAGTCGGATCAAGGAAAGAACATGCTGGGAACAGATGTGGATCGATGTAAGCAATCTTATCATTGGTTTCCGTACGCGAAATGACACCTCCGGCATCATATTCACTGCCCGTAGCAGCCAGAGTCAGGATATCAACAATCGGAAGGGCAGCCAAAGTAGGAGCCTTACCGGTAATCAGGTCCCAGGTTTCACCATCATACTTAGCTCCACCGGCAATGGCTTTCGAACAGTCAAGTACCGAACCTCCCCCAACGGAAAGAATGACATCGATCTGTTGTTCCTTACAAATCCGTACTCCCTCTACAACACTGGTAGAATATTTCGGATTCGGTTCAATCCCGCCCAGTTCAAAAATCTCAAAGTCTTTCAGTAATTCCCTGACACGGTCATACAGTCCGATACGCTTAATACTTCCACCCCCATAAGTCAGCAAGATACGACGTCCGAACGGACGCATCACTTCAGGAAGTCCCTCTACAACATCACGTCCGAAGATCAGTCGTGTCGGAGTCTGATAATCAAAATTTCTCATATTTCTTTTATTTATATCATTAATACTGTCGAATAATCCTTATCAGTATCTATCTTCTGCTAAATATTCAATTAAAAATCCGGATTCCTGTCTTCTTCAGTAATCTCCCTGATCATTCTGCATGGTACCCCAGCAGCTATCACATTCTCTGGAATATCTTTTGTAACAACACTGCCAGCTCCTATTATGGAATTTCGACCTATTGTAACACCTCCCATAATATGAACGCCTGCACCTACCCACACATTATCACCTATTGTGATGGGCTTTGAATAACATCCGCCTGCCACTCTGTCTTCAGGATGTGTTGCATGGTTACCTGCATATAATCCAACACGCGGACCGAACAAAACATTATTTCCTATGACGATACGATTGCAGTCCAATATAACACAGTCAAAATTTGCAAAGAAGTTATTTCCTATAAATATATTGGAACCAAACTCACATCTGAAATCGGGTTCAAAATTGACATTCTCACCCATCCCCCCTAATATATCTCTCAATATACTCTCACGAACCCTTTGTGCTTCACCATAGCTGCGGTTATAACGATTTGTCAACAATACAACATCATTTCTTTTCCTCATCAGTTCACTTGACAAATCATTATACATTTTCCCAGACAACATTCTTTGCCACAGTTTCTCATCTTCCATATTATGACCTATTTAGTTGCTATTTCACGCTTCTGAACTTAACAGAGCCGTGATGAGTTCTTCATCTATATGCAATATTCGCAAAATTTCTGAACATACACAAGCAAGTAGCCGGAAAAACAGAAATATCCAGACACAAAAAAGGCTGTCTCCTTTTTGACGGAAACAGCCTCTTGTAGGGGTGACTAGTGGGACTCGAA
>ULWB01047746.1_pt1 | contig 9785 bp, 7 predicted proteins | sample 1959891 | NCBI WGS metagenome assembly ULWB01 (sample SAMEA4835799, study PRJEB28245) | human gut metagenome | biome: gut microbiome; material: fecal sample | place: Denmark | collected 2008 | reverse complement strand
GAGCTGGCCAGTCAGTACGGAATGAAAATTTGTCTGGACCTGGCCAGCTACAACATTGTGGAGGCCGACCGCGACTTCTTTGCCCATCTGCTGGAACATACGCACATCGTGTTTGCCAACGAGGACGAGGCACGTGCCTTTACGGGTCAGGAACCCGAAGAGGCCCTGGCCCAACTGTCGGCCTACTGCCACGTGGCCGTAGTCAAGGTGGGCAAACACGGCGTACTGGCCCAGTGTGACAACGAACGGGTGCAGGCTCCGGCCATGGAGGTGGAGCAGGTAGTAGACACCAACGCCGCCGGCGACTTTTTTGCCGCAGGCTTTCTCTACGCCTGGCTGCAGGGCGCCACGCTGCAGCAATGTGCCGAAGCCGGCGGCATTACGGCCGGCCACGTCATCCAGTATGTAGGCACCAAAATGCCCGAAGCGGCCTGGCAGGAAACACGCCTGCAAATGCAGCAGCTGCTGCAGCAATAAGCCTTGCGCCCGAAGCGCAGGGGCTCCGGCTTTTGCCGGCTCTTTTTTACCAACCCCTTAAGAACAAGCCTGATGAAACGTATGCTTTGCGCAGCCCTGGCCTCGGCAATACTGCTGCCGGCTGCCGCACAAAAGAACCACAATTTTGAAATTGCCAAGAACCTGGACATCTTCAACGCGCTCTACCGCGAGCTCGACACTTATTATGTAGATACGCTGGACGCCAACAAATACATCACCACGGCCATCAACGCCATGCTTAACGACGTGGACCCTTATACGGAATATTTTCCGTACGACAAGCAGAAGGAACTGGAACAGATGAGCACCGGCTTCAAATATGCCGGCATCGGCGCCCTGATACGTTACGACAAGAGCGTCGACCGCTGCTGCATCGACGAGCCGTACGAGGGGATGCCGGCCCTGCAGGCAGGCCTGCAGGCGGGTGACGTCATCCTCTCCATCGACGGCAAGGACACGGGTAAACGCGGCAGCCAGGCGCTGGACACGTACACGCAGAGCGTAAGCAACGCCCTGCGCGGCGAGGCCGGCACGAGCTTTGTGCTGAAAGTGCAGCGGCCCGGCGTAGAAAAGCCCCTCACGCTGAACATTACGCGCAGAAACATTACCTTTCCGGTTATCACCTACGCCGGAATGCTGACCGACAGCATCGGCTACGTAGGGCTGAGCCAGTACACACGCGACTGCGCCCGCGACGTAAAACGGGCCATGACGGAACTCAAGCAGCAGGGAGCAAGCAGCATGGTACTCGACTTGCGCGGCAATGGCGGCGGCCTGATGGTGGAAGCCATCAACCTGGTCAACATGTTCATCGGGCGCGACAAAACCGTATTGGAAACCCGCGGAAAGACGGGGGCCGAAAACTACACCTACCGCACTACCGAACAGCCCTGGGACGAGAATATCCCGCTGGTCGTGCTGGTTGACGAAGCTACAGCCTCATCAGCCGAAATCACGAGCGGAGCACTGCAGGACTACGACCGCGCCGTTATCATCGGACGCCGCACATACGGCAAGGGACTGGTGCAGCAGCCGCGCGAACTGCCCTATAAGGCCACGCTGAAGGTAACAACAAGCAAATACTACATACCCAGCGGACGCTGCGTGCAGGCCTACGACTTTAAGAACCGCAACGCCGACGGCTCACCCAAGCACCTGCCCGACAGCCTGTGCCACACATTCTATACCGCAGCCGGACGCCCCGTGAAGGACGGCGGCGGCATCACCCCCGACCTCACCGTAAAACCCGACACGCTGAGCGACATTACGCTCCAGCTGGATGCTTCGGACGCTTTCTTCCACTACTGCAACCGCTACTACGCTACCCACAAGAGCATAGCCCCGGCCCGCTCGTTCAGTCTGACCGATGCCGAGCTCGACCAGCTCTGTCAGGACGTTCAGCAGGACAGTCTGGAATACACCACGCGCAGCCAGCGCACCATTGAAGTACTGAAAAAATCCATGAAGTACGATGGTTACGACCAGAGCGCCAAGGCGCAGTTCGACGCCCTGGCCGAAGCACTCAAACCAGACTTCCGCCGTGACTTTGAACGGGAGAAGAAACAAATCAGGCAACTGGCCGAAGTGGAAATCGTACGCCGCTACTACCACCAGCGTGGTGTGGCCGAATATGGTTTGCGTGAAGATGCCTGCGTGGCCCGCGCCATCGAGGTGCTGCAACATCCCGACGAATACCGCCGAATCCTGCAGCCCGCTCCAAACAAGAAATAACCGCCGAATCCGGCCCTGTGGTCACAATCCGCCCTGTTGCCCCAAAAACGCAGCAGGACGGATTTTTTTCATTCCACCCCATCCTTCCCCCAAACAAGGCACAAACAGGTAAAAAGGATGGTGCAAAAACTTGTTGCGTTTTTCTCACACCTTGCCATCATGTCATGGCATCTACTATAAAAACGGAAGAAAAATGTCGCCATATAGCTTAAATTTGTATATTTGCCTTCATATTTTTGTCATTCAACCTCTTTACAATCTCACATGTCTATGAAAAAAATCTTACTTACATTAATTTGTACAGCCACCTGTACTTCCTTTAGCCTGGCCACGCCACGCTCAGCCCGCGAGGCGCAAGAAATAGCTTCGCAGTTCTTTGCCCGCCATACGCTGAATACTCGCGGCAGCATGGCTTCGGCCAACGTTACCCTGGCTGCTACGTCAACCCAGCTGCAAACCGTGCGGCCGCAAACGCGACAGACGGCCGACCAGCCGGCATACTATATCTACAACCAGGGCGACAGAGGATTTGTCATCGTTTCGGGTGACGACCGCATGGCTTCCATTTTGGGATACTCGTTTGAAAATCCGTTTTCCGAAGCCAACCTGCCCGACAACATGCGTTTCTGGCTGAACCAGTACGTACTGCAACAGCAGCAACTGGAGAGCACGGCCGACACGCCGTCTGAAACGACAGCCACATCGGCTGCCGCCAACAATTTTGCCCCTTCGGTAGCTCCACTGCTGGGAGACATTCGCTACGACCAGGGCGACCCCTACAACCGGCTCTGCCCTACCGTCAACGGACGCCGCTGCGTTACAGGCTGTGTGGCCACCGCCATGGCCAACATCCTGAGCTATTATCAATATCCTACCAAAGGAACCGGCTCCCACAGCTACGTCAGCCAGACCAACCAGCTCAGCGTCAGCTTTGACTACGCAAATACGACTTTCGACTGGAACAATATTCTGAAACAGTACGTCAGCGGACAATACAACGATACTCAGGCCAACGCCATTGCCCAACTGATGCTGGCCTGCGGCGTGGCCTGCGACATGAACTACGACCCCTCGGCCTCTGGCTCAAGCGTCTATACGGCTGTTTCGGGCATGAAAAACTACCTGGGCTACAACCCCTATGCCTACTGCGCCCGCGGCGACCATTACAGTCCTACCGAATGGGTAAACATGATCAAGACGGAACTCAACGCCCAGCGTCCGGTTTACTTTACGGCCAGCGACAACTCCTACACCGGCCATGCCTTTATTCTTGACGGATATGATGAAGAAGGCCTGATGCACGTGGACTGGGGATGGTCGGGCATGAGCAACGGCTACTACCTCGTGGCCGAGCTGCAACCCGGAGCTTCCGGCACAGGCGGCGGTGACGGCAGCGGATACCAGTTTGAACAAATCATGGTTGTGGGGCTGGCTCCGTCGACCATGCTGTCTGACAAAGTATCACACTTCGAAGCCTACGACCTGAGCTACAACGCCGCAAACAAGACCTTTACCGTAAACAACATCTTCAACTACTCCGAAACATTCAACGGCTCAATGGCCATTGTGGCCGGCAATGACGAACGGCAGTTTGCCATCAGCCAGGTTCAGGACCTGCAAGGCCTGAACAACCTTTACGGCTATAAGAACATACAATTCGGCATGCAGGTTCTGCCCGTACTTGTTGACGGCGTTTACGACATCTTTATCGGTACCAAGCTTGCCGGCAACAGCAAATGGGACAAAGTGCCCTGCGAATATGCCTCAAGCCCCAAATACAGCCTCGTTGTAGAAAACGGTACCGCCACCGTAGTAACCGAAAACAGCGACCTGACCAACCCCAACGTCACCGTAAAATCCGACGGCACGCTCCACAGCAACCGTCTGGCCACCTTTACGATAACCATCAGTAACCCGCGCGCCAACAACGATTTCCTCGGACACATGGAGCTGGACATTGTTGACAACAGCGGCACCACCATTGAATCCATACGCCTGCAGCAGCTGTACCTCAAGCCGGGCGAAAGCAAGGTGCTGACCCGCACCATCACCATGCCCGACGTTATCGGCAATGTCACCGTAAAACCCATCTGGGTACACAACAATTACCAGCGCTACGTAGTTGGTACGCCGGCTTCCTTCTATGTCTTCTCACAAGGCACCCCCGCCACCGGATTTACAACCTCCGACGTCAAGCTGGCCAACACTTCGGTTGAACAAGGCTCGGCCTTTACCTGCACCGGCACGCTGACGCTCAACAACGACGGCGACTACTACGAAACCCAACTCGTGGCCTACCTTTACAGCCCGAGCACGGGAGCTTACGAAACGTCATCGCCCATGACCCCCGTTTCCGTAGAAAAGAGCGGACCCAAAACGTTCAGCATCGACCTCAACATTCCGGCCGACACCAAAACGGGACGTTACCAGTTCCAGCTCTTCTCCTACGAATCCGGACAGTTCCACCAGCTCTTTAACGAAAACGTACGCATCACGGCCTATACGGGCATTGAGTCCGTCAGCACGGCCGACGCCCTGCGCCTTGTGTCTGCCGACGCTTCAGGCATCAGCCTGAGCAGCTCACAGGCTGTCAGAAGCCTCAGCCTCTACGACCTGCAGGGACGCCTGCTGCGCACGTCCTTCAGCAGCGAAGGCAGCGGAAGCTACCGCATGGCCACCGACGGCCTGCCTGCCGGTACCTACATCATCCAGGCCACCCTGGCCAACGGCTCGAAGCAGACAATCAAATGCTTCCTCCGGTAAGCCGCCCCAAGGGTTCACGGCCTATTCAAAAAACTCAAAAACAATGAATTCAAACATGACACGTCATACCCTACAACCCGCCGCCCTCTGGCTCAAGCCCGGCCTGGCTTTCGCCTGTCTGCTCATGGCCGCCGGCTGCGGCAGCCACAAGGAACAGGAAGCCGCTCCCGGCGCTCCCACGCCGGCCACGCCGCCCGTAGTGTCAGCCGCCCCCTCGCCCACCGTGGGCTCACAACCGGCGGCCCAGCCCGAGGTGTGCATCTACAAGATGCGTAAGGACTACTCACGCAACGTGCCCGTACTGATGGACGACACCCACACGCGCATCGTGTCGTATCCGGCTCCGTCGGACCTGCTCGTGGGCGGCAAACTCACCCTGCCCACGGCGCTCGACAACGGATACTGGCTCGACAACCGCGGCATCAATGCCAACGTGGCCTTCCTCTCGTACACGTACGACGAATACAGCAAAATGCCGCAGGCCCCCAGCCTGCAGGAGCTGACCGAGCACATCATCGACAAGCGCCCCCTGACGGCCATACGCCGGTGCGGACAGCGCTCGCAATTTACCGACCTCGTGCCGCAGCTCAACGAGCTGATCCGACAGAACAAGTGGTGAGGCAGCGCCCCGCGCCCTCACAGCATACGACACCGGCCGCATGCCTGCCTCAGCGCAGCGCATGCGGCCGGTGTCGTATGCTCCCGCCCCAACGGGCCTGCAACTTCCTCCTCCCCCCCCAGCCGGCAATATTCTGGCCAAGTCCGCCAACCGTCCACCCGTGCGCCACAAGGCGGCGGGCAGGAGAAACAGAGTCCGACCTTATGCCCACGAGGTCGGACTCTCTTTTTCCTGCATCCCGCCCCGCCGGCAGCAGCAGGACGGCCGCCACGGCCTGACGCCTCATCCGGCTCCATATATAATGTGTCAACCGCACGGAATGAGGACGTTTTTTCTTTTAAAACAAAAAATTATCGTTTTTCGATAAAAAAATATCGAAAACATTTGGTCGGTTTAGAAAAACTATATACATTTGCATATCGAAAAACGATAAATACATTATGAATAACGAAAAAACAAACCTAAATTCCAACCTAAAAACATTGAATCTTATGAAAACGAATCTTCTCAAAAAAGCCCTCCTCTCCGTAGCCGTTCTGTTCACCGCCTCATGCGCCGCCACCCAGGCTGCCGACCGCACACCTTCGGCCCCCACCACCGCCCAGCGCGGCACGTACCAGTGTACCATCCACGTCAGCGGCAACTACCGCTACGAATACGTCAGCGACCCCACCGGACGCGTCTGCTCCAAAACCGCCTACCGCTGGGATGCCGACAGCCACGCCTGGAAACCGGCCTTCCTCTACACCGTCAGCTACGGCAGCAGCACCAACACCCTCACCTACGCCGCGTGGAACGAGGCCGACGCCGCCTTTACCGCCCAACGAGCCTCGCAAAGCTACGACGCCCGACGCTTCCCCGTGCTGATTGCCCAGCCCGATAACCGATAAACACACCCCCGACCTCACATTAACCTCAATTTTCCCACCAAAAAATCCCTAACCCGTGGCGCTGCCCCGGCTGTCGGAGCAGCGCCACCCCTATCTCCCCGAAACACCCATGAAACGCATCAAGATTTTAGGCATCGTGCTCTTCAGCATCTTCATCGCCCTGACCGCGGGCGACATCGTCAAGAACACCATTAACCACCACCACGACGCCCCCACCGTGGCCTATGCCGACCCCGGCCCCGGCTACCGGATGGCCGAAATGGAAGACCTCAACGTGGCCGAAACCGACTTCAGCCACCCCGCCTGCGACAGCCTCTACAACCGGGCCACGGGCAGCAAGGTGGCCGTCCGCGTCCAGCAGATAGGCACCGCCATCCGCATCAGCTCCGCCGCCTACTACACCCAGCTGATCATCAACGGGCTCGCCGCCCTGCTGGCCCTCTACGGGCTCTACTGTCTGGTACGGATGTACCTCTCCCTCTGCAAGGGCGAGGTGCTCACCCGCCTCAACACCACCCGCCTGCGCAAGTTCGTGTACTTCTTCACCCTCTTCAACGTGGTGCTGGAGGTGGAGCGCGTCATCGCCCTGATGCAGGTCAGGGGGCAGCTCCTGCTGGACGGCCTGCGCCTGAACGAGGGCCTGACCCGGACAGACTGGACCTGCCTGCTGATGCTCATCTTCCTGACCGAGGTGTTCGCCCTGGCCGTCAAGCTGAAGGAAGAGCAGGAGCTAACCATCTGAAAACCCGAACCTCATAAAAAACCCAAAGATATGCCCATTATCGTAAACCTCGACGTCATGATGGCCAAGCGCAAAGTCTCGCTCAGCGAACTGGCCGAGCGCATCGACCTCACGCCGGCCAACCTCTCCATCCTGAAAACCGGCAAGGCCAAGGCGGTACGCTTCAGCACCCTCGAGGCCATCTGCCGCGAGCTGGACTGCCAGCCCGGCGACCTCCTGGAATATCGCCCCGAATGACGCCGGAAAACAACGACTCCCTGCCCCACCCGCACACATACGAAGCCGGCCCCCTCCCTTCCGCCCACAGCAGAAGGAGGAGGCCGGCCTCAGGGGGAATTTTGTGCGTCTAATAAAACATCCAAATATTAGAAACCTATACAATGCAACAAAAAATGCCATTGTTACTATAACTTCATCTAATAATCATTTTTTGATAGGAATCTTTATATTCTATTTTTTTACTATATTTGTATCAACTATTATGATAAAATTTTTCTATGATGCTAAAAAATATCATTATAACAAGCTTATTAATTATATTAAGTTCTACTCCATTATATTCACAACGGGCATCTATCTATGGAATACCTTTTGGATCCTCTTTTTCTAAGGTAGAAGAAACACTTGATCAAAAATTATTTGCCAACAAATATATCACACCAGATTATTCTACCTTAGAATACCAAGATGTTAATTTAGCTGGTATTGTATTTGGTAGTCTAATCATTTCCTTTAACGACACTGGGGTTGACAATATCATGACAAAGGCTCGTTTTTCTAATTGCTATAAATCTAATACAATCCAATTAAAAAAAGACCGTGATAAACTATTCAAAAAATTATCGCAAAAATATAGCTATGTACGTTCTTATATAAATTCTATAGGTTTCAAATCATACGAATTTGGATTTAGTAAAGATTATATAGTAGGCGAATTAGGCGTTTCCGTATTACGAAAAAATCAATCTAGTTTTGGTATGGACTATTATTATTTAGAATTAATGTATTCTCCCCAATCATCAGATTCTTCTGATCTATGATATGACATTATAATAGTTGTATCATATAGCCAGTCCATTCACCGCACGTTCCTGCCGGACAAAGACACCACAAAATTAGAAAATAAAAGCGGAAAATGCCTCCATCTGCCACGGCCTGCCGCCCCATGACCAACCTGCCCGGCATCTCACCACAACCACCCGCCCAATGACAGCAGGAAAACCGGGATTTTATTTGGATATTTCAGTTCCATAATTTCCCGAAATGGCAGGCACTTTATAACAAAAAATGATATTATATACACTGAAAGAAACATATTTGACAGGATCATTGAAGTATTCATTACCCACCCCAAACCTTAGTAAACACTGCCGGCAAGTCCGGCAGTTTAATCTCAGGACGGCCATACCAAGCCTATCGTAAAAACGTCAAAAACGCTTTGTTCTTCAAAGTACCTTCACAATCAATCTGACTCAAGTAGATAAAAAAGAAAAAGGAGAAAGATTTTTGTCTTTCTCCTTTTCTGTACCCAGAGCCGGGGTCGAACCGGCACGGGTTGCCCCACTGGTGTTTGAGACCAGCGCGTCTACCGATTCCGCCATCTGGGCATTGTTTTACTCGGGCGTTCCCGAACAAATGCGATGCAAAGGTAGTGCTTTTTTTGATAACCGCCAAATTTTTAGGGCGGTTTTTTGTTCCATGAAGCTGAGGGAGCGTAATGGGATGCGCAGGACATGGGGAAAAGGCACGGACGGTTACTGTAACAGTTTGCAGGAGTGCCGTGGAAAAACAGTTGCAACCGCATGCTCCGCGTCAAGTTCCGACAAAATATGTTGATACTTTTTTAAACATTTTATAGGCGGGTTGGCGGGGGAATATGGAAAAAAAGTCTTACCTTTACCCCTACTACAACCAACTTTTTCATTACTATGAGAAAAGAAAATGACTATTGCGTAATTCTGGCCGGCGGTCAAGGACGCCGCCTCTGGCCTTACAGCCGCAAGAAGGAGCCCAAACAGTTTATCGACTTTTTCGGTAACGGGCAATCGCTCTTGCAGCAGACGTACAAACGCTTTGCCCAATTCATACCCGAAGACCATATTTACGTATCAACGTTTGCCGAATATGCCGACATTACCTACGAGCAGCTGCCCAATCTGCCCAAGGAGAACGTGCTGCTCGAACCGGTGCAGCTCTCCACGGCGCCGGCCGTAGGTATGGCCCACTGCACCATAGCGCTGCGCGACCCCAACGCCAACATCATCATCTCGCCCTGCGACCAGTTTATCGTGGACGAAGAGCGCTTTACCTCGCAGCTGATTCAGGGACTGGCCTTCGTGGAGCGCAACCCCGACTTCCTGGCGCTGGGCGTGACCCCCGCCTACCCCAACACGGGCTACGGCTACATACAGATGAGCAACGAGACGAAGGGACAGGGCTACGCCCGCATCAAATCGTTTACCGAAAAGCCGGAGGCTGAATTTGCACGGATGTTTGTGCAGAGCGGCGAGTTTCTGTGGAATACGGGCCTCTTCCTCTGGAA
>ULWB01051007.1_pt1 | contig 9817 bp, 9 predicted proteins | sample 1959891 | NCBI WGS metagenome assembly ULWB01 (sample SAMEA4835799, study PRJEB28245) | human gut metagenome | biome: gut microbiome; material: fecal sample | place: Denmark | collected 2008 | reverse complement strand
ATGCGCCAACCTGCGGAATAGAAATGCGCCAACTTGCGGAACAAAAAAGGTAGGGTTGGTCAGTATTTTCCGGAGCGGATACGGTAGAGGGTCTCTTTGGTTACATTGAGGTAGGATGCAAGCTGAGTTATGGAAACGGTTTCCAATATGTGCGGATGCCGCTCGATTAGCCAACGGTAGCGGTCGCGCGCGTCCATACGCAGCATCAACACATATTCTTCCATCTCGCTGACGTGGTGGATGAGTGCAATGTTGATGAATTGCCAAAATTTAACGCTGCTTAGCAGCGGATAATTTTTCCGCTCTTCGCGTGACGGGACGCAGCACACTTTCGTGTCTTCAATAAACTGTATGAAAATGTCGCGGTCGCGCATCATGATGGAATAAGGCACTATGATGAACTGGTTGTCGAACGAAAAGGCATAGTTGCGCTCTTTGCCGTTCTCTATGTAGTAGATGCGTGCGGTGCCTTTCACGATGTAATAGCGCGTGGACAGTATGCCGGCACGGCTGTCGAGAATGTATCCTTTCTTGAATGTTTTGAATGTCAGCGACCTGCGCAACCGCTCCTCTTCTTCCGGAGTGAATCCGAAAGCCCGCAGCTCGTCGAGGAATTTCAATGGTAATAAATCAGTGTTTTCCGTACTCATTGCCTAAGTATTTGTTCGATTCTACGTTTTACGTTGGCCATAAGCCACCGTGGAGTGGATGTGGCCCCGCATATCCCTATGGAATTCACATTGCATAGCCATTCTTTTTGTATGTCGTCTTCCGAGTTTATCAGTTTGGAGTTGGGATTGGCTTCTGAACACTCGTCAAACAGGATTTTGCCGTTACTGCTTTTCTTCCCGCTGACAAACAGTACAAGCTCGTGTGATGCCGCGAATCTGCGTATCCGTGGCATACGGTTTGACACCTGACGGCATATCGTGTCGTGGCATTCGAATATTCCTGACGGGTTATGGCTGCGTATCTCGTCTTCTATCGCGTTGAGGCCTTCGCGCGACTTTGTGGTTTGGGAGTACAGCACTATGTCTTTGGAGAAATCGAGCCGGCTTACATCTTCTGTGTTTTCCACGACTATGGCCTCACCGTCGGTCTGGCCGACAAGACCGTTCACCTCGGCATGCCCTGTTTTGCCGTAGATAACTATTTGCGGATGGTTTCCCGCGACGTATGATTTCTTTATGCGTTGTTGCAGTTTCAGCACTACCGGGCATGTGGCGTCGATTATCTCGATGTTGTTCTCCTTGGCTATGCGGTATGTCTCAGGAGGCTCGCCATGCGCGCGGAGCAATACTTTGACGTTGTGGAGACTGCGCAACTCTTCGTGGGTGATAGTCACGAGACCTTTGTTTTTCAGCCGGTCCACTTCGTTGGAATTGTGTACTATGTCACCCAGACAATAGAGTTTACCGCTCTTGTCGAGTTCTTCCTCCGCTTTCCGGATGGCTGTGACGACTCCCGGGCAGAATCCGGAGTCTTTGTCGATTTCTACTGTAACCACTATTGTCCCAATTTATTTATTATGGATTCGTATAGGTCGATAAGCCATTTGTCTTGTTCTTCGATTGTCATTTCCGAATTGTCAAGCTCTATGGCATCGTCGGCCTTGCGCAACGGGTTTTCCGCGCGGTGGCTGTCGATGTAGTCGCGTTCGCATACATTTTTGTAGACTTCTTCGTATGTCACCGACGCGTCGCCTTTTGCCCGCAATTCCTCATACCGGCGGCGTGCGCGTGTCTCGGGCGAGGCGTTGACATAGACTTTCATTTCCGCGTCGGGAAAGACCACAGTACCGATGTCCCGGCCGTCCATCACTATGCCTTTGTTCTTGCCCATGGCTTGCTGCTGCTTGACGAGTGCCCGCCGCACGAATGGCACAGCCGCCACGATGCTTACTTTCGACGATACCGGCATCTGGCGTATCTCTTGTTCCACATTGTTGCCGTTGAGGTACGTCTCGCTTTTTCCGTCGCCGTTTACGTGGAACTCTATTTTGATATTGTCCATCTGCTCCTCCAGCGCGGTAGTGTCGAGGTCTTGCCCGTCGAACAAGCCATGCTCCATGCAATATAGCGTCACGGCGCGGTACATTGCTCCGGTGTCGATGTATGCGTAGCCTATTTTTTTCGCGAGATTTTTTGCCATTGTGCTTTTCCCTGACGAGGAGAAGCCGTCGAATGCTATCGTAATCAGAGGTCTCTTTTCCATAGTGGGTTATCTTTTGAATTCATAAAGATTGGTCGACAAGTTTATCATAAAGGTTGTCCCGCCTATATGGGGCTGCGCGAACGCCGCCCCGATGCGGAATTTCGATGTCCGCAGTCCTGCTCCTGCCGAGAATCCCGACAGAAAGTTGCGGGAGTATGTGGTCATGTCCGTTTTTGTCTTATGGTTGTAGCCTATGCCGATATAGAATTTATCGGCCGGGGCATATTCTACGGCAAAAATCAGATGGCGGAACAGGTTGCTGATGAATTTGTCCTTCAGCACCAATGGCGCGTTAGGGTCATTGTCGTTTTCTTTGTCGTAATATGGCAGATGCCATTTTGTGAGGTTTACTGCCGTGACCGACAGGCGGAACGGCCCGTCGTTGAGCGACTGCGTGTAGCCGAGCTGTATGTCCCATGGGAGGCGGTCGTAATGCTCGGCAAACCGTTTCACTTGCCCGCCGAGATTTTTCACTACTGCCGACAGCGAAAGGTCTTTGCCGGGGTTGTAGTAATTCACCCCGAGGTCGGCGGCGATGGCAAACGCGTTATATTGCTCGTAGTTGGAATAAATCATTTTCATTGTTATTCCGCCTCTTACGTAGCTGCTGAAATCGTGCGAGTACGAGCCGCTGAACACTATGTCCTGCGGATTGAATGTGCCGAGAATCGCGCCGGTGGCGTCGGTATGCTTCATCTCTCCGTAGCCGAAATATTGTATCCCGGCAGCCCATGCCGCATGCTCGCCGGCTTCTTTGCCGAAACGGACTCCGGCGTAGTTGCTTCCGCCGAGATAGCGCATATAGTTGAATCCGAGCTGCATGTCGATTTCCGGACCCATCAGCGCCGGGTTTTGTTCGTAAAGGAAAATGTCGTCGTCGATTATCGATATGTTTGTTCCGCCGAGCCCGTATGCGTGTGCCGATGTCGTGGTGTTCAGGAAATTATATGCCGTCCTGCCGTCCTGTCCGTATGCGGGAAGGATGGAGCAGATTACAGTCAGTAGTGTATATATTGTCGCTTTTTTTATCATATTGTATGGCGGCGGGCAGCAATGCCCGGCTTTCATAAATAACGTAAAGGTTGATGGATTAGTATGCAGGTTTATGAAAAAGTGTTGTGGGCGCGGTTTTTATGGAATCCTATTTATGCAAAAAATGATAAAACAAATTCAAATAAGCCCAATTGGCTTTGCCAGCTATTGCATCGCTCCGAGAAGGCGGATATATTTGCATCTGAAGAGAGTGATGAAGATGACAAAATTAATACGTAATATCATATTAGCTCCGCTGTTTGTGATGCTTGCCGTTCCGGTAGCGTTGGCGCAGGTGACGAAAGTCAATATCGAGACGCGCCATTCGCCGCGCGGTTGCTATGTGGATGTTTATGAATACGATTATGTGGATGTGCCTCCTCAATTTCCGGGTGGCGACAGGGCAATGGTCAATTTCATCAACAAGACGCGCGTCTATCCGTATGAGGCGTATAAGCGTCATATAGCCGGGCGTGTAGTATGCAGTTTCATTGTCGACATCGACGGTTCTATCTGTAATGTCTCGGTGGTTAAAGGGGCAAATGCCCTTCTCGACAAGGAAGCGGTTCGGGTAATAAAGGAAATGCCAGATTGGAAAGCCGGAAAGCTCAGGGGAGAGCCTGTTCCTGTAAGGTGCTTCTTGCCGATTCCTTTCCGGTTGTGATTAATAGCCTAATACAAATCTTTTTCATAATCTTATTATTGCCTCCCTATCTGATGAAGACCCGGAGGCTTTTTTGTGTGCGGTATGCAAAAAAAGCCGGCGAGCCCTAAGATTCACCGGCTTTTTGGCGGAGTGAGGGGGATTCGAACCCCCGATACGCTTTTGACGTATACACGCTTTCCAGGCGTGCCTCTTCAGCCACTCGAGCATCACTCCTTGGCTGCATTTTCCAATACGGCTGCAAAGATACCATCATTGACGGCAATAATCAAAAAAACTGCCGATTATTTTTCAAAACGAGTGCTTTAAATAAATTTAACGGGGGGGGGTAATTTTTGAGCTCATTTTTTATAGCTTTGTGAAAATTAATTGAGGTTGGATTTCACTTATTAATCATAAATATTGTTTCACTTTAAAATTTAAAAGACTATGATGAGAAAATCTACTCTGTTTGTATGTTTGTTTACGTTATTCGCAATGGTTGCGAATGCAGCGCCGTCGGGTATTTACATCCTTGGGGGCGTGAACAGTTGGGGACTCGGAGAGGGCGCTCTTGACGGATGGGAATTCGAGGATAACGGCGACGGCACATATACTCTTGCCGATAAAACATTGTTCGGTGAATTCAAGATTGCCGACGCTTCGTGGTCGACTTATAATTATGGCTCTAATGGAAGCGCTCCGCAGTTAGGCGAAGCCTATGCGCTGGCTATTGGTGGCGGAAACATTAATCTTGGCGATGTCACTTACAATTGTGAAACTATCACTCTTACGATTGCCGCCGACGGAAGTGCTACACTTTTGATTGAAGGTACGGAAGCGGTTGCCGGAGAGTTGACTTGCGTATATGTGATGGGCAATAATAATAATTGGAATTTCACTGACGAGAGCGGGAAACTCGAACTTACCGAAACTCCGGGCGTGTTTGAAGGCGTAGTTACCATGGTTGCCCCTGAAAATGGTGAATTGTGTTTCTGGCGCATATTCGAAGGACTCGGAATGGTAGGGTCTTGGGGTACTCCTGCAAATCTGACTGAAGACACAAGAGAAGGGACGCTTCAAAAAGATTTAAGCGGTTGTGTGACTACGGCACCGGGCACCTATGTGGTGACATTCGATATCAATACAGGTAATTTCTCTCTTGAAGAAAACGGTTCTGTGCAATCGGTTGCAGATGATAATGTGAGCATAGCAGGCGGTGATGGCGAGATAATTGTCAATGGTTGCGACGATGTAACTGTCTATACTTTGGGCGGCTCGTTGGTCAGCGACGGACAGGTCAATGTGAATGTCCCTGCCGGATTCTACATAGTTAAAGCCGGTGGAAAAGTGGCGAAAGTTGCCGTGAAATAAGGTGTTGCGTTGACGGATTGTAAGGAATATGCGGATTTGCATATCCCTTTTTCATGCATTATCTGTTCATAAGATGAGCTGCGTTTCGGCATAACCAGACCTGAAAACTCCGTTTTCGTTTGTCTCTGCACTCGATTTGCATTATCTTTGCACGGAAACCTAACATACTTAATGGACAATGAATAAAATCAGATTTTGGATTGTGGCGGCATTTGCCGCTTTGTCGACGGCGGCTTCAGCCGCTGTGGTGGTCGGTGCGGCATCGACCGACGAGTATATTCCTTTGCTTAAAGGGAAAAAAGTGGCATTGCTTAGCAACCATACCGGAATGGTAGGCAACGAGCATGTGCTCGACATTATGCTTGACAAAGGCGTGAATGTCACTACGATTTTCTCTCCGGAACACGGATTCCGCGGGACAGCCGATGCCGGCGAGCATGTCTCGAGCGGCGTTGACGAGAAGACAGGCATACCTATCGCTTCGCTTTACGATGGAAAAAGCCGTACCCCGAAAAAAGAAGTGATGGATAATATAGATATAATAGTTACCGATATCCAAGACGTGGGTTTGCGTTATTATACCTATTATTGTACTATGGTCGATTTGATGAACGCCGCGATAACCTACGGTAAGGAATTCATGGTGCTCGACCGTCCGAACCCTAACGGCATGTATGTAGATGGCCCGATACTTGATATGAAATACGAATCGGGTGTAGGACGTTTGCCTATCACGGTAGTGCACGGTATGACATTGGGCGAGATTGCCAATATGGCTAACGGCGAGGGCTGGCTGAAAGACGGCAAGAAAGTGCCGTTGACGGTGATAAAGTGCAAGAATTACACCCATCAGACGCGTTACGAGCTCCCGGTTGCTCCGTCGCCGAATCTTCCTAATATGCACTCCATTTACCTCTATCCGTCGACTTGCTATTTTGAAGCCACTCCGGTGAGTCTTGGCCGAGGCACTGACAAGCCGTTCCAAGTGTACGGACATCCTGACATGAAGGGTTACAGCTTCTCGTTCACTCCGCGCAGCATCGACGGTGCTAAGAATCCTCCGCAACTCGACAAGCTTTGCCATGGGGTTGACCTTACGGGCATTCCTGACGAGGAAATAATTGCGCGTGGCATCAATCTTGAATATGTTATAGACGCTTACAATAATCTCGGTATTGGCGATAAGTTCTTCACTTCGTTCTTTGAGAAGCTTATCGGTAATGGCGAGATACGCAAGATGATAGAAGAAGGAAAGAGCGCTGACGAGATAAAAGCCACGTGGAAAGGCGATGTGGAGAAGTTCAAGAAGCAGCGCAAGCCTTATTTGCTTTATGCCGAATAATTAAATTCTGAAATATGAGTACTGCTTGGATTGTATTAGCTACAATTGCATTCTATTTTGTCCTGCTGTTCATTATATCGTGGATAACAGGGCGTAAGACCGACAATGCCGGGTTCTTTACCGGCAACCGCAAGTCGCCGTGGTATATGGTTGCCGTGGCGATGATAGGGGCGAGCATATCGGGTGTGACGTTCATTTCCGTGCCGGGTGCCGTGCTTGCCGGTGGATATTCATATATGCAGATGGTGCTGGGCTTCTTCGTGGGTTCGGTAATCGTCGCTTTGGTGCTTATCCCGATGTTCTACAAGATGAACCTGATGAGTATCTACGGTTATCTTGAGAACCGTTTCGGATTGTCGTCCTACCGCACGGGCGCATGGTTCTTCTTCGTGTCGAAGATGCTTGGCGCGTCGGTGCGTTTCTTTGTGGTTTGCGTGGTGCTGCAGACTTTGGTGTTCGAACCGCTTAACATGCCGTTCACTCTCAATGTGATACTTACAGTCGCTCTGATTTGGCTGTATTCGTTCCAAGGCGGTGTCAAGTCGCTTATCTGGACCGATTCGCTGAAGACTTTCTGCCTTGTTTTGTCAGTGGTATGCTGTATTGTCTATATTGCGAAAAGTTTGGGGCTCGGGTTGTTTGAACTGCCTTCGGCTGTGGCCGACCATCCGACGAGCAAGATTTTCTTCTTCGACGACCCTAACGACGGGCATTATTTCTGGAAGCAGTTCATCGCCGGTGTGTTTATGGTGATAGCCACTACCGGCCTTGATCAGGATTTGATGCAGCGCACATTGAGCTGCAAGAATTTCCGCGAGTCGCAGAAGAACATGATTGTAAGCTCGTTCATCCAGATATTCGTAATCGGGCTGTTCCTCGTGCTTGGCACGCTGCTTTATATGTATGCCGGCGACAATCTTCCGATGAAGGACGGTAAGGTGGTTGGCGACGCTTTGTTCGGCGATGTCGCGTGGAGCGAGGGATTCCCGGTGTTTATCGGTGTGATTTTCATCATCGGGCTTATCGCCGCGGCCTATTCGGCTGCCGGAAGCGCGTTGACGGCGTTGACCACTTCGTTCACCGTCGATATTCTTAAAGCCAACGAGAAGCAGGGGGAGAAAGATTTGACGCTTACCCGCAAATTGGTGCATATCATAATGTCGTTGCTGATGGTGATTGTAATCGTGGTGTTCTATGAGCTTAACGACGACAGTGCTATCAATGCCGTGTATAGTCTTGCGGCATATACTTACGGACCGATTCTCGGTATGTTCGTGTTCGGGCTTGCAACGAAGAAGCCGGTGCGCGACCGTTGGGTGCCGGTGGTATGCGTGGCTTCACCGATAATATGCTATGTCTTGCAGACCAACAGCGAGGCGTGGTTCGGCGGCTGGCAGATTAGTTTCGAGCTGCTCATCATCAACGCGCTTGTGACGGTGGCAGGGCTTTGTCTGCTTATCAAAAAGAAATAGAATGAGGAATGGCACGGGGGCTTCTTGAGAAATATATCTGGGTGCTTGAGACCATCCAGCGTTATGGAAGAATCTCGCGTGGCGAACTCGACAGGTTGTGGAAAGGCTGTCCGCTTTCAGGCGGGCAGCCTTTGGCGCGCCGTACTTTCTACAACTATCGTCAGGCTATTGAAGAATTGTTCGGCATAACCGTAGGCTACGACTCGTCGACCTATGAGTATTATATATCCGGCGGTCAGGAGCAGGGCGGGCTGAGCAGCTGGCTCATCAATTCCATGTCGATAAGCGGCATGCTTTCCGACGCTTCGGCTCTTGCCGACAGGATTATGCTTGAGGAAGTGCCTTCTGCTAAGGACTTTTTGCCGTCGGTAATCGAGGCGATGCGCAATTCCCGGAGAATAGAATTTTCTTATACCCCTTTCTACCGTACAACGACGACAAAAGGCATCGTTCTCGAACCTTATTTTTTGCGTATATTCCGTCAGCGGTGGTATCTGATAGGGTATAACACAAAAGAGCGGCGCGTAAAGACTTATTCGCTCGACCGTTTCAATGAGGTGAGAATAACCGACGACAGTTTTGACATGCCTGACGTGACTGTTTCGGGCTTTTTCAAGGATTTGTTCGGGATAATGTCGTCGGAAGGCAGCGTGAAGCGCGTCACGCTTTGGGCCGACAGCGAGCAGGCGAAGTATTTGCGTGCGTTGCCCCTTCATCATTCGCAGGAAGAACAGGTGTGCGACGGCTATTCGTTATTCCATTACAAGCTGCATGTCACATACGACCTGATTCAGGAGATTCTTTCGTTCGGCGACCGCGTGATGGTGCTTTCCCCTCCTGAGCTTAAGGCTGCCGTGGTCGACACCCTCCGCAAGTCGCTCGCCCGCTACAACAGTTAGCTGATTCAAGTGGATTAAGTGCTTTATTATGGCATTCGTTAAATGGCATGAGCCCGCAAATAAGTTTTTACCTTATTGCGGGCTCACGCTATTTAATAATTGCAGTTTGTGTCCTATAAGTTTAAATAGTTTAAGCCGCTATTTAACATAGACTTTGTGAACTTCAGTGCCGATTTTCACAATATATATTCCACAAGAGACCGGTATGATAGGCTCGGATGAAACTGTTATGATACGTCCGTCTATCGACATGATAGTTGCCGGTTGGTTGGATGGATTTGTGATGGAAATAAAACCATTTCCGCCGTAGACTGCAGTATTGGCATATTCAGTAATGTCTATTCCGCTGACTGAAGGATTGAACACATTCGAGAACATGGATTCGCCTACAGAATACAATACGGTTACTGTATAGTCATGGTTGCCGTTGCCTGCATCTGAGTCTGCAAAAGTGTTTTCTTCTATCGGCGCATCATTAATCTTTTCGCCATCCCGGTATATGTTGTATCCGTTGATGGAGAATGATGCCGCATCCCCTTTTGGAATAAACGTTACATTGTCTATCATTAGCATCAATTTTCCGTTCGAGATGTTGCGGATTGCAAACCGTCCGGCTCCGTCCGGCAATTCTATTTGATAAGATGTCCATTGATTAGGCACTTCATTGAACACTTTCAACGATTTGAAATCATCGGTTGAAGTAGAACCTTCAGAATAGAGCACTTCGAATGACTCAAGGTCGATGGCATCGTAGCTTCTTGCATTTACTTCGATGGTTTGTGCGCCGCCGAATAGTTCAGGAGAGATTGCCCAGTCGTCGTTTTGTACGGTTCTGCCTTCG
>ULWB01047996.1_pt1 | contig 9819 bp, 6 predicted proteins | sample 1959891 | NCBI WGS metagenome assembly ULWB01 (sample SAMEA4835799, study PRJEB28245) | human gut metagenome | biome: gut microbiome; material: fecal sample | place: Denmark | collected 2008 | reverse complement strand
GGGAGCCAGTATGTGTGGCGTGGTCAAGACCTTGGCGGCATCAGTGTGCAGCCATCTCTGGGCCTTTCGTGGCGCGGGCTTTCGCTAACGGCATGGGGAAACGTGGGCTTCGACTCGGGCGACACCAAGGAGCTCGACCTCACCCTGGGCTACAGCGTGGGCGGATTCAACGTGGGAGTGACCGACTACTGGTTCAACAGCGGGCCCGACGAGCGCTATTTCTACTATGGGGCACACTCCACTGCCCATGTCTTCGAGGCCAACGTGGGCTACGACTTCGGGCCCTTGGCACTGCAGTGGTACACAAACTTTGCCGGAAACGACTACAAGCCGGGCGACGACGGCAGCCAGAAACATGCTTATTCGTCGTATGTCGAACTGTCGGCCCCGTTCCGCCTCGGGGGCATGGAGTGGCTGGCCGCCGTGGGGGCGGTGCCCTATGAGGCATCGGCAATCTACGCCGACGTCGACGGGTTTGCCGTGACCAACGTGTCGCTGCGGACCACCAAGGAGGTGGCGGTGACGCCGCGGTTCACCGTGCCGCTCTTCGCGTCGGTCAGCGCCAACCCCGCCACGCAGAAGGCTTACTTCGCCTGCGGTTTCACGCTGCGCCCCTGACGTGAGGCAGGCAACTAACGTATAACACAAAAAACATAATATCTATGGACAACCTCAGATTCCAAGTTGTGGCAGAGGCTTTCAAGAAGAAGCCCCTGGAAGTGAAAGCACCGGCTGAACGGCCCTATGAGTACTTCGGGAAATATGTGTTCAACCGGGAGAAAATGTACAAGTACCTGCCCAAGGACGTCTACGAGAAACTGACAGACGTCATTGACAACGGGGCCAGGCTCGACCGCTCGATAGCCGACGCCGTGGCCGCAGGCATCAAGCAGTGGGCCACCGAGATGGGCGTGACGCACTATACGCACTGGTTCCAGCCGCTGACTGAAGGCACGGCCGAGAAGCACGACTCGTTCATCGAGCACGATTTCAAGGGTGGCATGGTCGAGGAGTTCTCGGGAAAGCTGCTCGTGCAGCAGGAGCCCGACGCCAGTTCGTTTCCCAGCGGGGGCATTCGCAACACCTTCGAGGCGCGGGGCTACTCTGCATGGGACCCCACGTCGCCTGTCTTCATCATGGACGACACGCTCTGCATACCCACCATCTTCATATCCTACACGGGCGAGGCGCTCGACTACAAGGCCCCGCTGCTGCGCACGCTGCATGCCGTTAGCGTGGCCGCCACCGACGTTTGCCACTACTTCTACCCCGACGTCAAGAAGGTGCAGAGCAACCTCGGGTGGGAGCAGGAATACTTCCTGGTAGACGAGGGCCTTTACTCGGCGCGCCCCGACCTGCTGCTTACGGGGCGGACGCTAATGGGCCACGACTCGGCAAAGAACCAACAGATGGACGACCACTATTTCGGCGCCATACCGGACCGCGTGCAGGCCTTCATGAAAGACCTCGAGATACAGGCGCTCGAGCTCGGAATACCGTGCAAGACGCGCCACAACGAGGTGGCACCCAACCAGTTTGAGGTGGCGCCGATATTCGAGGAGACCAACCTGGCCGTAGACCACAACATGCTGCTCATGTCGCTCATGAAGAAGGTGGCGCGCAAGCACGGCTTCCGCGTGCTGCTCCACGAGAAGCCGTTTGCCGGCATCAACGGCTCGGGCAAGCATAACAACTGGAGCCTCTCGACCGACACCGGGGTGCTGCTGCACGCTCCCGGCAAGACACCGGTAGACAACTTGCGCTTCGTGGTGTTCATCGTCGAGACGCTGATGGGCGTCTACCGCCACAACGGACTTATCAAGGCGAGCATCATGAGCGCGGGCAATGCCCACCGGCTCGGGGCCAACGAGGCGCCGCCGGCCATCATCTCGTCGTTCCTCGGCACGCAGCTCAGCGAACTGCTCGACCACATCGAGATGTCTGACAAGGACGACCTCTTCGCCATGGCAGGCAAGCAGGGCATGAAGCTCGACATTCCCGAGATACCCGAGCTGCTCATAGACAACACCGACCGCAACCGCACGAGCCCCTTTGCCTTTACCGGCAACCGCTTTGAGTTCCGCGCCGTGGGCTCCGAGGCCAACTGTGCCAGCGCCATGATTGCCCTGAACTCGGCCGTGGCCGAGGCGCTGACAGACTTCAAGAGGCGTGTCGACGCGCTCGTGGAGGGCGGCGAGGAGCTGACAAGGGCCATCGTCGACGTGCTCAGGGAGGACATCAGGGCGTGCAAGCCCATACGCTTCGACGGCAACGGATACTCGGAAGAGTGGGTTGAGGAGGCTCGCCGCCGGGGCCTCGACACCGAGGGCAGCTGCCCGGTGATATTCGACCGCTACCTCGACGGGTCGAGCGTGGAGATGTTCGAGAGGCTCGGGGTGATGACTAAAAAGGAGCTTGAGGCGCGCAACGAGGTGAAGTGGGAGACTTACACCAAGAAAATACAGATCGAGGCGCGCGTGATGGGCGACCTGTCGATGAACCACATCATACCCGTGGCCACCCACTACCAGAGCCAGTTGCTCAAGAACGTGGCCAACATGCGCAGCGTGTTCGACGCCGGGAAGGCCGACAGCCTGTCTGTGCGCAACGTGAAGCTCATAGAAGAGATAGCCGAGCGCACCCAGGTGATAGAGCGGGGAGTAGACGAACTCATCAATGCGCGCAAGGTGGCAAACAAGATTGAGGATGCCAGGGCTAAGGCAGTGGCCTACCACGACACCGTGGCGCCCAAGATGGAGGCCATACGCTACCAGATAGACAAGCTCGAGCTGCTTGTGGAAGACGACCTCTGGACGCTGCCAAAATACCGCGAACTGTTGTTCATCAGGTGACGTGGCCCGTGCGGGCCAGCGTTTCCTGCCGATGATAATGCCGGCGTGAGGCCTGCCGCGGCCTGTTTGCGGCGGCCTGCCGGATGTGCGCAAGCAATCTATTTTTTTTTGGTTGTTTGAAGTTTGTGACGGGAGACCATAGTGATATGGCCTCCCGTTTTCTGTGTCATACGGCAGCGGGCTCACCGCCGGCGTGGCGTTTCCTGTCGCGCATGATGGCGGCCATGTTGCTGTGTGCCCAGTCTACCAGTTCGTCGAGTATGGGCAGCAGCGAGCGTGCGCGCTCCGTCAGCCCGTATTCCACGCGCGGAGGCACCTCGGCATACACCTGCCTGACTACCAGCCCGTCTTCTTCGAGCGTGCGCAGCGTGGCTGTGAGCATCTTCTGGGATATGTCTGGCATGGCGCGGCGCAGCGTGTTGAATCGCAGCGTGCCCCTTTGGCTAAGTGTAAACAGCACCAGCATGGGCCACTTGCAGCTTATTCGGGACAGTACGTTGCGTATGGGGCAGTCGGGAAACAGTTCTTCCCTTACTCTTGTATGTTGCATTTCTTGACTCGTTTTGTTATGGGCTACAAAAGTAACCAATATTCCCCGATGCACCAAAGGTGCATAGTTAAATGAAGTTGAGAAGACAAATGCATTGGGAGTTAGAAGGAGTTAGGGGGTGGTTGCTCCCTGCGCTCGCTGGAGTTAGAAGACAAATGCATTGTGAAATGGGAGGTGTTGGAAATTAAATTTTGCCGCCTTTGTTGGCAGTGTGTAAGCCCGCTGCATCCAACGGGCTTTGGTATACCGTGAAAGCTCGCGTTGCTTGCTCTCAATGGCAAGGCTTTTTATTGCTGCATTCACGTAACATTCGTCCTCTACCACCCCCTAACTCCATATACCTCCCAATGCATATGTCCTCTAACTCCAGCGAGCGCAGGGAGCAACCACCCCCTAACTCCTTCTAACTCCCAATGCATATGTCTTCTAACTCCAGCGAGCGCAGGGAGCTACCTCCTCCTAACTCCCTCTACCTCCTTGATACATTAGTAATTAAAACTTGCCCGAGCCTGCTTCTACTCCCCATATCCGCCGAAGCCGGTTGCCTCGGTGTCGCTGCCGCCTATGGCGTTTTCGGGCCGTTTTTTCTCGCCGTTCATGTTGCCGAAGTTCCATGTCAGGGTGACGTTGACGTGCGGGTCGCGCCAGTTTTCCTGGTATCTCTCGAAGCTGTCGTTGCCGGTGTGGTTTTTCCATCGGCGCGTTCCGAGCACGTCGCGCCAGTTTACCGACAGCGCCAGTGCCTTGTTTAGGAACGTCTTGCGCACGCCCAGGTCGAGGCTTGCGTTGGGTTCGCGGTAGCCTTGCGTTATCACCCGTCGCGAGTTGTAGCGCCCGGTGGCCTGTAGAGATATGTCGTAGGGCAGGATGACGCTGGCCAGCAGGCGTGCGTCCCACGAGAAATTCTCGTCGGCCTCGCCCGTGACGGTCTGGTTGTCTATGACATAGCTGAACCCGTCGAGCTTGTAGTAGTAGGCGTTGACGGTCGTGGTGAGGTCGAGGATGCGGAAGAGCTTGTTTTTGACAATGAGCTCAACGCCGGCGCTCTGGCTCTTCGCCACGTTCTCGTTGGTAGAGTATATCGTGTCGTTGTGGTTGTAGGTGACACGCTGTATCACGTCGGTCGTCGGCCTGTAGTAGGCGCTCACGCTCAGCGTGTGGTCTTGCCACGTCTTGAGGAAGTTGAGAGAGAACGAGTTGGTGTACTCCGGTGTCAGTTGTGGGTTGCCAAACGATATCATCGAGGCGTCGCGCGTGTTGCGGAAACTGTTGAGCTGCCCGCCCCAGGGTCGCCTGAGCCGTCGCGTGTAGTTGAGCTGCAGCTGAGCCGTCTCGTTGAAGTGGTAGCTCAGGAAGAGGCTCGGGAAGAGCTGGAAATAGTCTTTCTTGAACGGCGTGTCGCGCATCGAGGGGTCGTGTTCCTGCCAGTAGTCATAGCTTTCGGTGTTCACCCGCCAGTATTCGCCGCGCAGTCCGGCCATCACCCCCACCGGGCCGAGCTTGGTGGTTAGGGTGGCGTAGAGCGCGTGGACGTCGATGTCGTAGATGAACCGGTTGAAGTATTCGCGGTCTTCGGCCACGTTCTGGCCCGTCCAGCTGGTCTCGTCGATCCACGACTCCTGCGGCGAGTTCTCGCGCGAGAAGCGCCCGTCGTAGCCCGCTTCCACCTTGAGGTCTTCCGTCACCTGGTTTTCGTAGTCCACCTTTGCCTCCCACGAGCGGTTGTTCATGTGCATGGGGCGGTACTGGTAAGAGTATTCCGTGGGCTGCGAGCCGTCGTTCCACGTGGTGCTGTCCTGGTAGTAGTTGTCTTGGTCGCTCTTCCAGCGGTCGAACGACAGGTTGAAGTCAATCTTGTGCTTCTCGCCGAAGTTGTGCACATAGTCCAGTTCGGCGTGGTACATCCTCATGTCGCCGCTGCCGGAGTTGCGCCTGAACATTACATACGAGTCGGCCTGGGCCCCCAGCATGCCGTAGTGGTAGGGCGTGAGGCTGGTGTTGTCGTTGTCGCCGAGCATCGTCATGCCCGATATCGACAGCTCGTCGGCTGCCGTGGGGTGCCATGTCAGCCCCGCCCTTGCAAAGAGGTTGCCTCCCCTGTTCTCGCTGTCGGTCTCGTAGTTCTGGTATTGCCGGCTCTGCGTATATGTCTGCTCGCTCCTGGCCCCGCCCGTGCTCTTGCGCCTGCGGTAGCCTATGTTGGCAAAGGCGTCGAGCTTTCCGCTCGAGTAGTTGATGCTTCCGCTGGTGTTCCATCCGCCCCGCGTGTCGGCCCCGGCCCGCAGCGAGCCGTAGTAGCCGGCCTTGCGGTCGCGCTTGAGCACAATGTTGATGATGCCGGCCGAGCCCTCGGGGCTGTACTTGGCGCTCGGGTTGTCTATCACCTCCACCCGCTCTATGCTCTCGGCCGGTATCTGTTGCAGTATCTCGGCGCGGTTGTCGGTGGTCAGCCCGCTGGCCTTGCCGTTTATCCATACCTCGACGCTGGTGTTGCCGCGCAGCGAAATCTCGCCGTCGGTGTCAATCTCTACCGAAGGTATGTTCTCGAGCAGGTCGCTGGCCGAGCCACCCGCGGCTGCCAGCACCTGGTCGACGGTGAACGTCTTGCGGTCTACCTCGAGCTTCATCTGCGAGCGTTGGCCCGTCACCTGCACCTCCTTGAGCACCTGGCTGTCTTCGCCGAGGTAGATAAACGGGAAGTTCGACTGCCTGTGGCCGGCCGAGATGGTAAACTTGCGCGTGGCCGGCTTGTAGCCGATGTACGACGCCTCGAGCACGTAGTCGCCGTCGGCCAGGCCCGTTATGTTGAATGCCCCGCCGCCGTCGGTCACGCTTCCCTTCACCATCTTGCCCGTCTTGGCCTGGTTTACCTTGATGTTGACAAACTGCAGCGCCTCGTTGCTCTGCCTGTCTATTATCTTTCCTTTCACCGAGCCTTGCGCGGCCGCTATCAGCGACGACATTGCCACAAGGCACAACATGATTATCCTGTACATAGTATTTATTAGACGCAGAATGCGGGGGGATAGTATGTGGGCGCTTATACACTTAAGTTTATTTAACCCTAATCGCCCTTCAGACCGCCGTCCGTGCGCTTTGTTTTCCTTCTCCCGGCTTCCCAAGCGCTTTTGTCCTGTTGCCGGCATCTTGCCGTCCGCTTTGCCTCGTCGTAGCCCGCTACGCCTTCGGCAAATGCGTCAGCCAATCTTCCGGCAACAAAACAAAATCTCTCTGGCCTCTGCAGAGCGATTAGGGTTAACCCGTAATCGCCCTTCAGACCGCCGTCCGTGGCTTTGTTTTTCTTCTCCCGGCTTCCCAGGCGCTTGTTGGTCAGGCTTTTTTGCATGCCATTCTTCCGGCGTCTTGCCCAGGCATGCGCCCGATGCTTGGCGGCGACTGTAGGTAGTTGCGGCTTGTCTGGGCCGTTCGGCATTGCCGAACGGCCCGTATTGCGATGCCGGACGGCCCGTTTCAGATGGCAAAACGGGCCGTTTTGTAATTCGCTGAGGCTCAATGCGTCCGGCCGGCGCCGGCGCGTGGGCCTGTCAGACGCGCTGCTCGGTGTTGTTCATGCTGAGCATGCGCGGCGGCACGGCGGCCCTCACGTAGTCGGCCAGCAGGCTCCTCATGGCCTCGCGCACAAACGTGCGGGTGGTGAGCAGCACTATGCGGCGCGTGGGTATGGGCAGGGCGAAGGGCCTGACAAGGCGTCGCTGGGCCTCCGAAAGCTGGTCGAGGGCCAGCTCGGGGATGAAGGTGGTGCCGCGCCCGCCCTCGACCATGCGCATGAATGTCTCGATGCTGCCCAGCGAATAGACGTTCTTCGACGTCTGTCCGTCTTTCAGTCCGCAGAACTTCACTATCTGGTCGCGGAAGCAATGGCCCTCGTCGAGCAGCCAAAGGAAGCTGTCGGCAAGGTCGGCCGAGCGCACCGAGGCAGCCGCCGACAGGGCGTCGCACTTGGCCACGTAGGCCACAAACTGCTCGAAGTAAAGCTCGGTCATGTCGAAGTGGTCGAGCCCGTCGACGTCGGCCACTATGGCGGCGTCTATCTCGCCCCTGGCCAGGGCCTGCTTTATGGCCTCTGTCTTCATCTCGGCCACGCGGATGTCGGTCTCGGGGTGGTCGGCCAGCAGCCGCGGGAAGAACCTCGGCAGCAGGTAGGGGGCTATGGTGGGCAGAATGCCCACCTTGAAGACCCCCCGCACCGACCGCTTGGCCTCGGCCACGATGTCTTTTATCTTGTTGGCGCGCACCAGCACGCGCCACGCCTGCTCAACCACCAGGCGCCCGGCCGGCGTCGGCGCCACGGGCTGGGCGGTGCGGTCGAAGATGCGCAGGCCCAGTTCGTCTTCCAGTTTCTGTATCATCGAGCTCAGCGTGGGCTGCGTCACGCCACATTGTTCGGCGGCCTTGGCGAAGTGGCGCAGGCGGTAGACGGCCACGATGTATTCCATTTGTTGCAGTGTCATGGTCTCTGTGGTTTGTTGGTTTGCGTACTGCAAACTTACTCATTCTGCGCGACAATCGTGTAACATCGGGCGTTTTTCGTCGGCAAATCATCATTTTTGGGTATTTATTTGTCTCAAGCAAACCTTGTTTCGGGCCTCCGGCGGCATCTACCGACCTGGAATACAGCGTGTTGTCTGCCGCCGATAGATGCCGTCTATCGGCCGATAGGCATTGTCTGTTTGCTTTGCGTGGCCATTGTGGCTATCTTTGCAGTGTCAAAAAGACAAAGCGACAACAATAGATAAACGTAACAACATACAATTAAAAACAAGACGATATGGAATCAATAATCAACGCACAGATGCCTGAGTTCAAGGTACAGGCATTCCAGAATGGAGAGTTCAAGACAGTGAGCAGCGAAGACCTGAAGGGCAAGTGGGCCCTGTTCTTCTTCTACCCGGCCGACTTCACCTTCGTTTGCCCCACCGAACTGGTGGACCTGGCCGAGAAATACGACCGCCTGAAGGAGATGGGCGTCGAGGTGTTCTCGGTGAGCACAGACACCCACTTCGTGCACAAGGCATGGCACGACGCCTCGGACAGCATAAAGAAAATAAAGTATGCGATGCTTGCCGACCCCACCGGCGTGCTCAGCCGCGGCTTCGGCGTGATGAAGGAAGACGAGGGAGTGGCCTACCGCGGAACGTTCCTGGTTAACCCCGATGGCCTGGTAAAGGTGGCCGAGGTGCAGGACAACAGCATCGGCCGCAACGCCGACGAGCTGCTGCGCAAGGTTGAGGCCGCCCAGTTTGTGGCCACCCACAGCGGCGAGGTTTGCCCAGCCAAGTGGAAGGCCGGCAGCGAGACGCTCAAGCCGAGCATCGACCTCGTGGGCAAGTTGTGATTTAATCGCCGCCAGCGGCCCCGCCCTCTGCGGCCGGGGCCGCCCGTGGCGGCGGCTTGCGCGGCGTGGCAGCCATGCCCCGCAGCCCTTGTGGCAGTCCCGGCCCTGCCTTTCGTGGCCGGAGTGCAGTTTGTTTTTATACCCAGACTGGTTGTTGGAGCCCTGCAGGCTCCATCCTGTTGCCCGGCCCGTCGGCCTGTGCCATTGCTCTGTGCGCCCCGTGCGGCGCCGCGGCGGGGCTGCAGCCAAGGTGCCGGCAATAGGGTGGCGGCGGCTTGGCTGCATGGCGCGAGTGCCGTGGCAGGCTTCGGCCGCATATCAACAGGTCTGGGCTTTGTTTCAACCATCGCCCCTTTGCCCCTGGTGCACAGCGTGCACCTCCCCTCGCGGGATGCCGGGACAGGGGCTTAATTATATGACATTATGATTGACAGAGATATATTGGAGCAGGTGAAAACCCTGCTCGCAGGGCTCAAGTCGCACTATGTGCTCCGTGCGGTTTTGTCGCCCGGGCATGAGAAGGCGGGCGAGCTGGAGGGCTTCCTCACAGACTTCTGCTCGTGCTCGCCCATGCTTGAGCTGCAGACCGAGGCCGCCGATGGCGGCAGGCTCGAGTTTGCCATAGTGAAAGACGGAGCCCCCACCGGCATCACCTTCCGCGGAATACCCGGCGGCCACGAGTTTACCTCGCTGCTGCTGGCGCTGCTCAACGCCGACGGGACAGGCAAGAACCTGCCCGACGGGGCTGTGGCGGCGCGCATACGGGCCCTGAAAGGCCCGGTGAGGCTGCGCACTTACATGTCGCTATCGTGCACCAACTGCCCCGACGTGGTGCAGGCCCTCAACGTTGTGACGCTGCTGGGCACCGACGTGGAGCACGAGATTGTTGACGGAGGGCTGTGGCAAGACGAGGTGGCGGCGCTCGGCATACAGGGCGTGCCGTCGGTCTTTGCCGACGGAGAGCTGCTGCATGTGGGCCGCGGCGACCTCGGGGTGCTGCTCGACGAGCTCGAGGCCAAGTACGGGTCGGAGGGCGCTGCCCAGGCCGAACCGGTTGAGCG
>ULWB01057557.1_pt1 | contig 9823 bp, 5 predicted proteins | sample 1959891 | NCBI WGS metagenome assembly ULWB01 (sample SAMEA4835799, study PRJEB28245) | human gut metagenome | biome: gut microbiome; material: fecal sample | place: Denmark | collected 2008 | reverse complement strand
CTTAATATAGAGTCAAATAGTTGCTCTATTTTCTTTTCTGCGGCCCGATCTAGCCAAACATATTCTCTTTGAATGTCCGGGAGAAAGTAACTGACATTGATTTCTTCGATGACCTCCTTAATTGTTATATCCTTAAATTGTCCCATATTATAGATGAATTATTTTTATTTCAAACAAAATGCCATGTAGCCCAAGAGGACTAAACGATAGTAAATCAAATAAATACAACATTCAGACAAATAAATTGGGTAGCACGTGTGAAAAATCATAATTAATTTACAAAGGTAAGCCCATCTGCATATTGCTCGTATATTGCCATTTCTTCTTTGCTCAAGACTCTGTCTGTATATGTCAGTGTTCCATCTGGATTCAAATGAGCATCCTTCATTATGGCAACATATGATTCATCACGTTGTTTCAAAAGATGACATAATGATGCTCCAACAAAGCGAATTTTTGTATCTGCAGCATTAGGTTTAATGGCCACATTAAAACCGCCGCCTTGAGCTGGTACAGATGGATAAATAATGCCATCAGAATCTTTTGTTTTCATATTAACATTTAGTAGATAATTTACAAAATTCGCAATTATCATATATTCATGGTCAGAAGCAAAATCTTTTGATATCTCATTGGACATGTATTGTATTAATTCCAAACCATTAGGATTAACTGAAACATCTTGCATTATATCATGCCAAGATTTTGTAAAATTGAGCACTTCCGGACAAGGTCTTCTGTACTCGTCCACAAAAGGAAGCGCAATAAGATTTAGCGGTTTCGTCACTTCCCACCGAGATACGGTTGCTCGCTCTATGCCAACACTATCCTTGTCCTTAAAAAAAGATGATGTTTCTAATAGCGATACTATTCTTGGGAATGGGACGTCAACACTATTAGTATCTGTAAAAGAACAAGCATAAAACATTGATTGATATGGAAGATTTACCCGTCCATATTTTGGCAAACAAATAGCGGGAGGATAATTTAATTCAGAAATACTATAAAATTCTTTCCCGTGAGGATTGATTCTTTGCCGTATCAGTCCGGAGCTAGGATATATTATGTAACGTACGATAGGAATATCATAATCATTTACAGATCTGAATATTCCATATAACTCATCCAAATCACCTTTTTGAAGGTTATACGAACGCAAACTATCTGTTAACACACCCATGGCTTTTATTTTCATTAAACATAAGCAAATATAGATAATCATATTTAGAATTATGCATAAAACGCCAATTTATTTGGGTATAATTCTAATAGTAAGGACAAAAACATAAAAATTGCTATCTTTGCTGCAGTTGGATAAAATAAGTAATATCATGGGCAAGAATATGAACCGGCTGAAAGTGGTATTGGCAGAAAGGAGACGAACCAACAGATGGTTGGCGGAACAATTAGGGAAAGATCAGGCAACTGTTTCCAAATGGTGCACCAACACCAGTCAGCCGAGTCTTGAGACATTATTTCAAATTGCTGAAGTATTGGGCGTGAAAGCTCAAGATTTAATAAGTAAAGATATCTCTAATGACCATGAATAAAAGACAAAATATAGATAACAACATTGTAGCAGATATCGCAGCACGTATCGAACGATTGATTATCGATGCTCGAGCCAACGTGGCTCGGTCAATCAATCTTGCAGAAGTCATCACTAAATATGAAATAGGACATGTCATTGTAAGTGTTGTGCAGGAAGGAGAAGAACGTGCAGCATACGGCAAACAATTATTAAAAGGCGTATCAGAGATATTGACAGAACGATTAGGTGATGGCTGGTCTGTAGAGACATTGAAAAGATGCCGCAAATTTTTTATTATGTATTCGGCAAAAGAGATTGGCGCAACAGTGTTGACCGAAGCTCTGGACAACAATTTGGTCAACAGCGTTGACCAAATCCAAAAAGCTATGACAAAATCAAACAAATCGCCTGTATTATATCCTTTTACACTTTCATGGTCTCATTATCTGGTGTTAATGTGTATTGAATCAGACGAGGAGCGCCACTTTTATGAGATTGAGTGCCAAAAACAAAATTGGAGCGTCCGTCAATTGCAACGGCAATACAGTTCAAGCCTATATGAGCGATTAGCCCTAAGCCGTAATAAAGATGAAGTCATGCGGCTCTCCCATGAAGGACAAACAATCAATAAACCTGACGACATCATAAAAAATCCTTTGACATTAGAGTTCTTAGGTCTAAAGCCGGATGCGTCTTATTCTGAGACCAAGCTGGAAAATGCCATAATCGACAAGATGCAACATTTTCTGTTGGAATTGGGAAAGGGATTTTTATTCGAAGCCCGCCAAAAGCGATTTACATTTGATGAGGAAAATTTCTATGTAGATCTCGTCTTCTATAATCGCCTGCTACAATGTTATGTCCTGATTGATTTGAAAGTAGGCAAACTCACACATCAGGATTTAGGTCAGATGCAGATGTATGTCAATTATTATGACCGATATGTGAAACAGGACTTTGAAAAGCCGACAGTCGGCATTCTGCTATGCAAAGAGAAGAAAGACGCGTTGGTAGAATTGACACTACCAAAGGATTCCAATATCTACGCCCAGCAATATGCCCTCTATTTGCCGGATAAGAAGTTACTCCAGAACAAGCTGCAAGAATGGTTGGAGGAACAGGAAGAATAAAGTTAAAACGATGTAATCTATAGCGGATAATGGACAAGGTCATGCATTCTCATATATTCACCAACAAGAACGGCAATACCCTCATGCGCGAATTTGAAGGTGTATTGAGCAACAACCCAACGATTAAGAACCTAGATGCCGTTGTAGGTTTCCTTCGTGCATCAGGATATTTTACACTAAGACCATTTCTTGACAACATAAACAAAGCCCGCGTATTGGTTGGGATAAATGTGGACAAATACATAGCAGAAGCCGCCCGACAAGGAAAAATATTCTTCGGAGCAGAAGATGAAGTAAAAGAAGATTGTCTCAGGCAAATCCGCAATGATATAGAACACGCAGGCTACAAGGAAGAAATCGAGCAAGGGATTTTCCAGATGGTCAAAGATCTTAATGACGGTAAACTCGAACTCAGGGCGCATCCATCAAAAAGAATCCATGCCAAAATATATGTCCTTTACCCGGACAATTTCAACCAATATACAGGAGGTATCGCAATCACCGGCTCAAGCAATCTTTCCGGCAACGGTCTTGGCATAAGTGAAGACAAACAATACGAATTTAATGTCAAGTTGTCGCAATACGATGATGTCCAGTACGCCAAAGACGAATTTGAAGAACTTTGGAAAGAAGCGGAAGGATGCGAAATTAAAGCCGATGACATTACGGCCAATATCAGAAAAACCTATCTCAACGGAGACATCTCACCATACGACCTATATATCAAAATGCTGATGGAATACTTCTCCGACAGGGTAATGGAATCCGATAACGAAAGTACCCTTGAAGTGCCTTCTGGTTATACCAAATACGATTACCAAATGGATGCCGTCATTGAAGGATATCAGAAACTCCTACGTTATGACGGATTTTTCCTCGCGGATGTTGTCGGTCTTGGAAAAACAATCGTGGCTACAATGATTGCGAAAAAATTCTTGCAGGAGAATGGCCGTGACAACACCAAAATGCTTGTCGTATACCCTCCGGCAGTGGAGCAGAACTGGAAAAGCACCTTCAAAGATTTCGGCATAGACAAGTACACTAAATTCATAACGAACGGCAGCCTTAACAAAATACTTGACGAAGAAAACTACGATTATTGGAATGCCGATGAATATGACCTCATACTTGTTGATGAAGCACACAAGTTCAGGTCTCACACAACCAATGCCTTTGAACAACTGCAGGAAATATGCAAGATGCCCCGCATCAATCAAGGAAACATAAAAGGTTATAGAAAGAAAGTAATGCTCATTTCCGCCACCCCGATGAACAACTCACCGGCGGACATTTACAATGAAATTCTTCTCTTCCAAGATCCTCGTCACTGCACTATTGACGGAGTGGCCAACCTTACCGCATTCTTCAGTCCACTCGTCAAGGAGTTCAAAAAATTGAAAAAAGAACCTGAGATTGATCTCGCCAAATTTAAAAAACTGGCTGAGCAGGTACGCGACAGAATCATAAAACCGCTGACAGTAAGAAGGACCCGCACCGACATCGAAAGTATATCGCGATACAATAAAGACATTGGCGATTTTCCGAAAGTGGAACGCCCCGTAGAAAGTCGGTATGAACTCAATGAGCACCTTGCAGACTTGTTTGAAAAGGCCATGACCATTCTGACAAAAGACCTTACCTATGCCAGATATCAAGCTATCGCATATCTGAAGCCGGAAATAGCCAATGGGTTGTACGACAATGCTGAAACCATAAGCCGCTCTCTCGCCGGAATAAGAAAGAACGGCCTTGTCAAACGACTGGAAAGCAGTTTTTACGCATTTCAAGTATCTATAGCTAATTTCAAACAGGCCAATCAGAATATGATAGACATGTTTGCAAACGACAAGATCTTCATTGCTCCGGATTTGGATATAAACAACCTGATTGCTGCTGGATTGAGTGAAGAAGAAATAGAAGAGAAACTGAACGCCAAAGCGCAGGACAATCCTAAGAACGCCTCATTTCAGGCAGCAGATTTCAACCCCGGGTATATAGGTATGCTGAAGAAAGATCAGGAAATACTTGAGCAAATGTGCTCAGACTGGGCATCAGTTACCGAAGCCGACGATTCTAAATTCGCCAAGTTCAACGATCTGATCAAACACGAACTGTTCAAGGCAGACCGTAATCCGGAAAGAAAACTTGTAGTATTTTCAGAATCAGTCGATACCGTTGAATACCTGGCCAAACGCATAAACCGCAAAGATGTACTGGTAATATCTGCAAAAAACAGAAGCAACCAGTTCAAGACCATAAGAGAAAACTTCGACGCCAATTACAAAGACAAGCACGATAATTACAATATTATTCTCACCACGGATGTCCTTGCCGAAGGGATTAACCTCCATCGGTCAAATGTAATAGTCAACTACGACACCCCGTGGAACTCCACCCGGCTCATGCAACGCATAGGCCGTGTAAACCGCATAGGGTCAGCCTCCAAACACATATACAATTACGTATTTTACCCTTCCCGGGAAGGGAACCGTGAAATCAATCTCAATCAGATAGCCCTCAGTAAAATACAAACATTCCACTCCACCTTCGGTGAAGACAACCAAATATATTCTCAAAATGAAGTTATAGACAGGAATCTAGGTAAACTCTTCGATGAGGCAATTAAAGGGCAGCAGGAAGACCGCAATCTGGAGCTACCTTATTATGAAGAACTGCGAGAACTATACAAAACAAAACGCAAGGAATATAATCGTATTGCCAAACTTTCCATACGAAGCCGTACCGGAAGAAATCCAAAGCAAGTCGATGGTACAACTCTCTCAGGAGATACTCTTGTTTTCTTGAAGACTAATTTCCGAAAAGTGTTTTATCTGGTATCTGAGACAGCTGAAGAACTTTCCGTCATTGATGCCCTGAAATACTTCAAAGCATCTCCAGATGAACCTTCAGCAGACCGTATCCCTTTACATCATAAACACGTGGAAATGGCTTTGCAGAAATTCGGGACCAAACAAGATGAAGAAATCAAAATCCAGGAAAGTACACAGGATGATCCGTCCAGCCGAGGTTCACAGGTAAATACTGCCCTTAACCTCCTTTCCAGATTTATGGTCGAAATCGACGATTCTGACCTCTATGAAAAAGTAAGACAACTCAAATCACTTGCCGAGCGTGGAGTCATTACATACATATCCAAACGTCTCCAAAGGATACATAAAAACTTGCAAAGTTCCGGCAAGTCCCGAATGACACGAAACGAAGCTATGGACGAGATAATCGGTATGGCGCAGAAATACTCTTCATACTACACCGCAGAAGAATCCATGCTCCATCAACAGGAGACAGAAGCCGAAATTATTCTTTCCGAATCATTTAAATAAGTCCAAGATATGAACTACAAAGAGATTATAGAATCCAGATATAATAGAGAAGCCTGGCAGGGCCTCCTTCATGACATATTCCACAATAATGTTAAATTCTGGAGCAATCCCATCCCAATACAAGTCAGCAACCGTCTTGCCAAAACGGCTTTACGCCTCGGCAACATAACCCTCTCTGATGGCGAGACCATAGCCGTTTATGAAGTCGAACTCAATGACAAGGTGGATATATCCCGAAACAAACGTGGCATCCGCGATATGCTCACCTCTGATTGGAGGGGAATGGGCTACATCGGAGCCTTTGTGTTCAGTTACCGTAAGAACGAAAGTTCCCTGCGCTTTTCGTATGTCAGCGAGACATGGGACTTCGACAAAGACGGGAACTATGAGAAACGCTCGACAGACACAATGCGATATACCTATCTCCTCGGGGAAGGCAGGGGCTGCCGCACCGCTATTGACCGCTTCACTGCCCTAAAAGAAAGTAAACAGACCCTTAGCGACATCACAGCTGCTTTCTCTGTTGAAACTCTCACCAAACTTTTTTACAAAGATCTCTTTGACTGGTATCTTTGGGCTATCAGTCCTGATGGAAATATATCATTTCCCAACAATACAGCAATTGAAGAAGATGATCGTGAAGACCTTGAGAAAAAAATCATCAGGATGATTACCCGCATAATCTTCGTTTGGTTCATCAAACAGAAAAACCTTGTACCAGGTAATCTGTTCGATGAAAACTTCATTGAAACCATCTTGAAAGATTTTGACTCCCAAAGCCCAGTATCTGGTACTTATTACAATGCAATACTTCAGAATCTTTTCTTCGCTACGCTCAATCGAGCCATTGAAGATGAGAATGGTGAAAAACGCGGCTTTGCAGAAAGCGTCGGATATACAGATGTAAAAACATTGTATCGATATGACGAACTTTTCTCCATTTCGAAAGAAGAAATTATCAGTCTGTTTTCAGAAGTTCCTTTTCTTAACGGAGGCCTTTTCGAATGCCTTGACAAGACAAAGACACTGGATGGAGTAAGCAAAGCCTACTATTACGACGGTTTCAGCCGTAATGCATCTAAATTCTCTGATGGACGCTACCGTTATCGCGCAGTCGTTCCAAATATATTATTCTTCGCTCCGGAGAAAGGTTTATTCTCCATCCTTGCCAGATACAACTTCACAATAGAAGAAAATACACCTGAAGAGCAGCAGGTAGCACTTGACCCTGAACTCTTGGGGAAGGTATTCGAAAATCTACTTGGTGCATACAACCCCGAGACTAAAGAAACAGCTCGAAACCAAAGCGGTTCATTTTATACCCCTCGTGAAATAGTAGGCTATATGGTCGATGAAAGCCTTATTGCTTATCTTGGGGATACTCCACTTCATCGCTCCCTTTTCGCTCAGAACTTTAAATATGAGGCTGAGAAAACTTCGGAATATAATGAAATAGCCCGCAAATTGAAGTCGGTAAAAGTAATAGATCCGGCCTGTGGCTCCGGGGCCTTCCCTATGGGAATGCTCAACAGAATGATTGACATTCTACAAAGGATTGAGCCTGACGAGAACACCTATACACAGAAACTATCCATCATCGAAAACTGTTTATACGGCAGCGATATCCAGAGCATTGCCGTTCAGATAACAAAACTTCGTTTCTTCATTTCACTCATCTGTGACTGCGAGAAAGACCCGTCCAAACCTAACTTTGGCATCCCGACTCTTCCAAATCTGGAAACCAAATTCGTAGCTGCTAATTCCCTCATTGGAAAGAAAAGGAATGTGCAATCCAATCTCTTTGAAAATCCGGAAATCAAACCGACAAAAGAAGCACTGACAAAAATCCGCCATGAACACTTTATGGCAAAATCGGCCGTAACTAAACGCCGCCTGAGAGAACAAGATCAAAACTTGAGAGAAAAACTTGCTTCGCTTTTGGCGGAAAATAATGATTTCGCTCCAGAAGACGCCAAGCAACTCGCTTCGTGGAATCCGTATGACCAGAATACAGTCAGTAGATTCTTCGATCCAGAATGGATGTTTGGACTCAATGATAACCCGTTCGATATAGTGATTGGCAATCCTCCGTACATCCAACTACAAAACAATAGTGGTGAATTGGCTATTCTATATGCCGATTGTGGGTACAAGACCTATGCTCGCACCGGTGACATATACTGTCTATTCTACGAGCGAGGTTGGCAATTGCTCAAAGATGGTGGACATCTCTGCTATATTACCTCTAACAAATGGATGCGGGCCGGTTATGGAGAAAAGACGCGGGATTTTCTTTCACATAACACCGATCCGCAGCTCCTGATTGATTTTGCTGGTGTAAAAATATTCGAGAGTGCTACAGTGGATACGAATATCCTGTTATTCTCAAAAAATAAAAACCAGCATAAGACCCTATGTGCTGTGACCAACAAACAGAATAAAGATAGTGTTAGGAATTTGAGCGTTTTTGTGCAGCAAGAGGGAACATTGTGTGACTTTCCAGGTAATGATAGTTGGGTCATTTTGTCTCCGGTAGAACAAAGTATAAAGCGAAAAATAGAGTCCGTAGGAACTCCTCTCAAAGATTGGGACATAAATATATACCGTGGTGTACTCACTGGATATAATGAAGCATTCATTATAAATACTGAGAAAAGAAATGAAATTTTAGCTAATTGCCAGTCTGAAGAAGAACGAGCAAAAACAGCTGAATTAATTCGACCGATTTTAAGAGGACGAGATATTAAACGTTACGGATATAATTGGGCTGATCTATGGCTGATAGCGACGTTCCCATCTCGTCATTATGATATAGAAGCATTTCCTTCCGTAAAAAAGCATCTTTTATCATATGGAAAAGAACGCCTGGAACAGACAGGAAAAACTTATGCCGTTAATGGGGAGAAGATTAAAGCTAGAAAAAAAACGAATAATAAATGGTTTGAGACACAGGATAGTATTAGTTATTGGGACGATTTTTTGCGTCCAAAAATAATATGGAAGCGTATTGGATCAATACTTCGTTTTTCATATGACACTTCTGGATATTTTGGTCTTGATAGTACTTGTTTTGCTACAGGTAGACATATTGGTTATTTGTGCTGCATATTAAATTCACTTATGGGATGTTATATGCTCAAAGATTCCCCTAAGACAGGAACAGGAGATTTACTTATAAGTGTTCAAGCTATAGAACCTATTATGATCCCCCAAAATAATGATTTGGAATATTTGTTTGAGGAATTGTTAAAAGAAATCATAGAACGTAACTCTAAAAATGCAGAGCAGGAAATAAATCGTTTAGTTTTTAAATTATACAATTTATCTCCTGCTGAAATTGACTATATTACTGGCTCTGTTACTCAATTTCAACAAAACCAATAATTTGTCGTTCTTTTTCTGATAGATTATACAAGTCGTAAATCATGGAATCAATAACTATGGCTTTCGACTTGTTATACTCATTTTGAATATCATCTATAGCATTTTTAAAAAGTTCCTCTTCCTTGTTAGAAATCTGCTTTACGGGAATTTTGTCAAAGAAAATTTTACTCATTTCACGCGTTCCACCTTGTAGTTCTGGAAAAGATTCGCGGAAACAAAATTTAAACAAAGAAGAGTTGAAGAAAGCTGTGAGATATGCTATATTCTGACCAGTAATAACAAAACACTTTTGATTGGTATAATACCCCATGTCATCATAAACAAAAGGCATATACTTAGTCATGTTTGGATATACAATTTTTGGCTTATTAAAATCGTCCAAATAAGCACAGTTGCGCAGATTATAAGGAGTATCTCCTTTGTCTATGCGGGTACTT
>ULWB01006504.1_pt1 | contig 9845 bp, 12 predicted proteins | sample 1959891 | NCBI WGS metagenome assembly ULWB01 (sample SAMEA4835799, study PRJEB28245) | human gut metagenome | biome: gut microbiome; material: fecal sample | place: Denmark | collected 2008 | reverse complement strand
CTGCTTGGCCAAAAGGGTCAAAGTCGCGTGGCTTTTCCATTAGTCGTTGCCTACGTATTTTATATTTCAAACAGTAGAAAAGCCCACAATCTTATTTTATTGGCAAAATATTTCGATATTTGACAGGAATGATATATTTTTGCAGTATCAAAAATGAATGATATGACAACGAGCGAAAAGATATTGAACTACGCAGCCATGCAAGGCGGGACTTTCAACAGGAAAGACCTTCTTCGCTATATTATAGAAAAAAATCCAGACATCAATGAAGGAGCGGTAGATTTACAGGTAAATCGTTTGTTGTCTTCCGGAGTGCTTAAACGCAGCGGTCGCGGCAAATATATGGTGGATAGAAACAGACTGCCGGAGTTTGTCTATCTTCCTTCAGAGCAGGAACAGGATATATTTTTGAAATTGAAAGCCAAATTCCCGCTTCTTGACATGTGTGTATGGAGTCCTCGGGTGCTGGTTTCATATATGATGCACGTGCCCAACATAGCCTATACATTTGTGGATGTGGAGAAAGACGGAATGGAAACGGTATTTCATGTGTTACAAGACATGAGGCTTGGCAGGAACATACTTTTTTCACCATCAGCCGTCGATTGTGAGCGTTATTTGGCAGGAACAGATTCTATTGTCGTTCGGCAGCTGGTAGGACAGTCGCCATTGACGGAAGTAAATGGCTGCAAGGTGCCGCGCATTGAAAAGATACTTGTTGACGCATTAGGCGATAATGAGTTGTCTTTTGCTGGCGGCTCGGAAATATACAATATATATGAATACGCGTTTGAAAGGAACAATGTGAATAAGAGCAAGCTGCTCAGGTACGCATCACGCCGTAACCGAAAAGAAAAAGTAGAACATATTATAAATACCATAAACAATGATAAATCCCAAAAGTAGAACAATAGAATGGATAACAGAGGCGGCGACGCGTCTGGGAATACGAGACTTTTCATTGGCCGAAAAGACAATCAGGGCATTTTCACTGCTCGAAGCCTTGGCCCGTTCCGGATGCCCTTTCGTGTTCAAAGGCGGAAGTTCTCTTCTGTTGCACTTGAATACAAGCAGGCGACTGTCAATAGATATAGACATTATCTGCCCTCCCGGAACTCAGATAGAGAATTATCTCATGCAGTATGCCGGGGAATACGGCTTTGGCAAGGTGGAGCTTGTTGAGAGGATTGCAAGAACTGATGTGCCCAAACAGCATGCCAAATTCTTTTATGAAGTGAGTTATCCGGGCAATGGAGGCCAGGATAAAATTCTCTTGGATGTGCTGTTTGAGGATATTCATTACAGCAACATTGTTGCCAAACCCATTCAAAGTCCCTTGCTTGCAACGGATGAGCCCCTCGTCATGGTCAATCTGCCGAGTGCCGAGGACTTGCTCGGCGACAAGCTGACAGCTTTTGCCCCTCACACGACGGGGATTCCGTTCTTCAAAGGGGAAAAGAACTGCTCTATGGAAATCATCAAACAACTCTATGATGTGGCGTCTCTCTTTGACATTGTTGACGACTTGTCCGTCACCGAAAAGACTTTCCGCAAGTTCGCCGCGATAGAACTCCGCTACCGTCACTTGAAAGATGATTCCATACAACAAGTTTGTGATGACATCTATCAGACAGCTCTTTGCATATGCCTAAGAGGATTGCACAATCCTGACGAGTATAAGTTGCTGATAGGTGGCATCAATCGTATAAGCAACTTTATCCATAGCGAGAAATACACTCTTGATTCTGCGATTATAAACGCTTCAAAAGCTGCCTATCTGAGCAAACTAATCTGTAAGGGCATTACTGGCATCCGCCACTTCTCTCCTGATAATCAGAATGAACTGATTTCAAAATCATTGAAGGAACCATTGCCAACAAAGCTAAACAAATTAAAGAAAACGCACATGGAAGCGTTTTTCTATTGGTGTGAAATCCAAGATATTTGTTAATGGTTTAGCTATTTCCATAAAGTATTGTTAAGTGTATCATATCAAAGAAAATAAAAAGGTCATCCTATGGATGGCCTTTTTTATTAAGCACATTTCAAAAAATAATATGCACACATTTCAAGGGTGACAGCGTTGACAAATGATAAAATTCATTATATCAGACACATCCATGAAAAAGTATGCGTTGACAAACGTTGACAAGCGTTGACAGATTAGGGAAAATCAGAAAATCCATAGCCAAGTGTTGACAAATCACGGCATATCTATAATTATATCTTTTTATTAAAGGAAAAAGATAAAATATTGTATTATAAGCACTTGCATGAAGGCGTTTTTGCGCTACCATGCCCCTGTCAACCTTGTCAACGCTGTCAACCCTGAAATACATGCCTCTTTCTGTCTACGAAAAATTTTTTGCTTGTTTTTCCCTCTGTTTCCATTCAGTCCGTCGCTTTTTGGGTACGGTGGAAATTCCCGTCACACAAATTCCCGAATATTCCAAGCAACTCCTTCATTCTCCAATGTTTGACGTATTGCAAGGCATCCGGACAGCCTGTACCTTTATGGCAAAAACATTAAATCATGGACTTACGCAGGTTATTTTGGAAAATCATGCCGGAGCATACATATTCAGTACGCGAGGCCGCACATTACCTCGGCATTCACCGTTGCACCATCTATGCCTATATAAGCCATCCCGATAAGCCGCTGCCTTTTTGCCGTACTGAGACAAACCAAAGGCTCCGCTTTCTTGGCGAAGACCTGATATGGTTCAAAAAAACGGGTTTTCCCAAGAAAGGGCGCAAGCGCAAGAACTCCGGGCGGTGACGCATCTTATAGATATGTTGCCGATAATTATGGCAAGATGCTTCCCCCTATAAATTCAAGGAAAGCACAGGCAAGCAGCCATACTTCTGTCCGTATGCCGTCCATGTCCGCTACAGCCAAGCTGAACATAGACGGTGACACTATGCCGGACTTCACCATCCATTCCCGGGCACAGGCTTTCGGGTCGATTGCATCCACCAATGATATTATCTCGGCGGCAAGGCTTTTAGCCCTGCAGTCTTTCATCTCGACTGTGAAATCAAACTGCATTCCGCTTCTCATATACTGTCGGAAGCTGGCACACTTTGTGCCGTCCGGTTCTTCCCTGACCGATGCTTTCCAGCCGTTCATGGCGGCTATGTGTATGATGTCCTTGTCCGTCATTTATTAAACATTTTTGAGTATTTCCAAAATACACTTGCTTACATTGAAGCACGATAAGTCCGGCCATATCCATGAGGAATACAGCCGGCTCTTTCCTGACCGTCTGTCTCATGCAATCTTCCTGACCGCTTCCAACAGTCCGTACACCATCTTTTCCGCCTCTTCCATGTCGGCTACTATGTCCTTGATGTGGTAAGGCGCACCACGCTGTCCGTGGCCGTCCGCCCCAATCCACAGGCTCGCCTCATAGTCGGGGTCGAAGCCCTCGTAATAGTCCTCTATCTCATCGGCCAGGCTGTCGATGCTGTTCCCGGTCATGGATGCCGTGAAATAGAAGTCCTGCCCTGCGGGCGTGAATTTATAGAACTCGAAAATGGTGCTGTTCCCCTGCCTGTCGGCACGCACTTCCCATCCGTCTGCCTCGCCGCACCTCATTACTGCGTCAATGTTGATATTCGTATTCATTGTCTTGGCTGTTTGTTTCAGCCGTGACCGTGAAAGCCACGGCTGACGGGTTAGTTAATGTTCAATGTTCAAATCCGGCAAGAAACCGTTGCAGGCGGTAGTCCTGCAAATTCTTCAGCTTCGTTGGCCGGAAGTTTTCCTGCTGCCTTACCTGCAACTTGCCCATGCCTTGTGCCGTAAGGTCAAGCGTCACGTCCGAAAGCTCGTTGAGCGAGACATAGCCGTATTCGTCCTCTGCAAGTCCTACCACAATGCCGAACAGAACTGTATCATTGTTCTGTACTTCTCCCTCAAGTATGAACCACCTCACCGCACCAAGTGCAAAGATGGCGACACAGACGGCTTCCTTTCCCCTGCCGTCCTGCGAGTAAAGCGGATAGCCTTTCAAGGCTTCCTCCAATCGGGGTGTCATCAGCCTGCACATGTCAGCAAAGTTTTATATCGTCCACGTACACTTCTATCTCCGCACCGCTTGTCAGCCTCACGATGAAGCCTGTATCCGTCAGTGCAACCACAATCCCGTGATGATAACCACGCCACGGTTTAATCAATTCACATTCCCTGCCGTATTCGGGAAAATCAGTATATCCTGCCATATTCATCTGTTTTTAGGTTGTTACACTATTTCTCTTTCTTTATAGTCGGGGTCATAGACAAGCTCCTTTTCGACAAGCGTAGCGTATGCTTCCGCCGCCACACGTGATGCCCATTCGTTACGGTCGTCATAATAACCCTTTTGGTAGTTGTGCGCCAGTTTGCGCATGAAGCCGATGAACACCTTGAACATCTGCTGCTGGAGGTAGCGGTGCGCTCTTGACAGTTCCCTGCCGGTGTCATCTGCCGAACGCATCCGTCCGTTGACGAAACTTTCAAACTCTTTGGCAAACTCTATGTCCTGCTTGGATATTGCCTTTTCTGAAAAATCCTTATAGTCCATAATTTCTATTTTTAATGTCATACACTTGCCTGATAATAGATTTGTGGTTCGGCCGATACATTGTAGATGTAACTGCCGCAACGTACCAAAAGGCAGTCCTTGCCGTAGTACAACCTTTTCATGCCTCTTACGCTCCCGGTACGGTGGAAGTTCGGGAAGCGGTCAATGCCGACCCTACGTCCCTGTTCGATTGTCATTCTTCTTACACGCATAATCCGATGTTTTGAATGTTGTTAGTTTCAATTCTTTTCCCTTTTGTGAAACCCTTTCGGGCTTCGTGGCCGGGAAAGCCGTTTTCCGTGCGGAGTTCCACTGCGGACAAGAGGGAGGATAAGACAGGTGTGAGGCGAGAGAGCGCGGACGGAATGCCCAAATTTCCAAGGCACGCGGAAATTTGCGGAAGGCTGCCGTCAAGCCCTCCCGCCGAAAGCGCAGGCGGCACTTGGCGTTCCTCCCGTCCGCAGTATGTTTGCACGGGAAAACGTCTTCCGGACATGATGCCCGACGGCTTGCAATCAAAAGAACAGGCATTAAATGAACAAAGTCATCCAAATACCGCCGCCAATGTGGGGACTTCGCAGACAGTTGAGTGAAACGGAGCGCAAGAAGTTCCCTCTTTGGCGGAGGATATGGTATTGCCTTATGTAGTAAAAAGACACCGGCCATGTTGCTTGGTGTCAAGGACACGGAGCAGACAGGCCGGAAACGATATCCTCCTAAATCCAATTAAATCCCTAATTCTCCAATGTTTAACGTATTGCAGGCATCATGTCTTGCCACTACCTTTATGGCAGGCCGGGGATAAATGCGGTCCCGACATATAATAAATGTGCCGGCACAATGCCCAGCCTTTCCAATACACGGCTTTTCGGGATGCAGAAGACCGCATATTGCGCTCCAAAAGATAACCTTTGGGAATGAAAAGGCCACTTTTTGCAAGACGGCTTGTCGGCATACAAAAATCCGCCGGCCGTTTTTTATAAAACGGATAAAAAACATTGGACTATGACATCTATAAAACTGAAGTTCAGGCCTTCGACAATGCCGGGCAGGGAAGGCTCCTTGGTGTTCCAACTGATACACGGGCGCTCGGTGCGCAGGATAACGGGCAAGTATAAAATCTTCGCCGAGGAATGGGACGGAAGGGCAGGGCGGATATTGCTGCCGTCACCGTCATCGCCCCGCTACGCTTTCCTCGTTTCGTTGAAGGACGAACTGCAATGGGAACTTGACAGGCTCAGGCGGATGGTGGAGGAGCGCGAAAAAACAACGGGCACGGTAAGCCTTGATGAAATCACGGCAGCCTTTTCGCCCGATACAGACACGCCGGACAGCGTGTTCAACTTCATCCGCAGCCGGATACGGCACAAGAGGCAGCTTGGCAAGGTGCGTTCGGCGGAAACGTACCGTTCGATGCTAAACAGTCTCATGCGTTTCCGTAAGGGTGCCGACCTGACATTCGGCATGGTGGACGGCGGGCTTATGGAGCTATACGAGGCGTGGATGCAAGGATGCGGACTGACGCGCAACACCACCTCTTTTTATATGCGCATCCTGCGCACTAACTACAAACTGGCGGTAGAAAAGGAGCTTACGCCCGACCGGCACCCGTTCAGGCACGTCTACTGCGGCATGGACAAGACCGTGAAAAGGAGCATACCTTTCAGCGACATCAAGAAGATAAACGACCTGGATTTGTCGCGGAAGCCAAGCCTTGACTTCGCGAGGAACATGTTCATGTTCAGCTTCTGCACGCGCGGAATGTCATTCGTCGACATGGCGTACCTGAAGAAAACCGACCTTGACGGCGGCTGCCTGACTTACCGCCGCAAGAAAACGGGGCAGCTTCTGACGGTGGAATGGACATGGCAGATGCAGGCAATCATTGACAAGTACAAGCCTAACGCCACAAGATACCTACTGCCCATAATCACACGCGAGGACGGGAGCGAGCGCAGGCAGTACCAGAACATGATGAGGAAAACCAACAGGCTGATGAAAGACATCGCACGCCTGGCAGGACTGCCGCTGCCGTTGTCGATGTACTATACCCGCCATTCATGGGCTACAATCGCCCGGGGCAGGGCCGTTCCGCTTGCCGTCATAAGCGAGGCCCTCGGTCACGATTCGGAAACGACAACACAGATATACCTCGACTCGATAAAGTCAAGCGAAGTGGACAAAGCAAACAGCATGATTCTGGAGGGTCTCTGACGCAAAAATTTGTTGCACGAAAATGGACTTCTCCTATTATGAGATGGATATTCTTGTGAAACAACTGAATGTCAATAGCTTACACGGGCTTCACTAAAATATTCCGTCAACAATTTGCCAAAACCGTTGACGCTTCATAAAAAATATATGCAAATAAATACGCCAAACCGCTTGATGTTTAATTATTTTTTCTACCTTTGCAACAGAATATCCATCTCATAATAGGAGACGGACAAAAATCCGTCATGAAAATCAATACCAACACAAACGCTATTATGAGTAGTGACGGAGATGGAACAATCTTATGGGTTTAAGAGAAGTCAACAGCCAAACTTTTGTAACTGCTTGTTATCGTGCAATTTACGACAGCTTGCAGGATTAGAAGAAATGTCCCTGCCTGAAAACATGAACGAAGCACGACCGCAAGACAAAGACCGTCTTTCAAATGAGAAGGACGAATCCCCGGACGGGAATGACCGTCTCCAATGGTTCGTCATGCGCGACCTGAAACGCCGCAACGCCAAGCTGCCGGCCTACAAGCTGCTTGACGGCCTGGTGGTAAAAGTGTTCACGCCGATGGAGTGGAGACTGGTGGTCAGGAACGGCAAGCGCATCAAGGAGCGAGTGCCATTCATGCAGGACCTGCTTTTCGTGCATGACACGCGGCAGGTGGTTGACCCGATAGTCGAAAAGTACGACACCGTGCAATACCGTTATGTGCGTGGAGGCTACAAAATCCCGATGACGGTAAGGGAGGCCGACATGCAACGCTTCATTGATGCCGTTGAATCCACCGAGAATCCGCGTTATTACAAGCCTGAAGAAATAACCCCTGACATGGTAGGCCGTAAGGTGCGCATCGTCGGCGGCCCACTGGATGGCTACGAGGGCAACCTGCAAAAAATGCAGGGCGCACGCACCAGACGGCTTTTCGTGGAGCTTCCCAACCTCCTTGCCGCTGCCGTTGAGGTGCAGCCTGAATACATACAGCTTATGTAATTAAAAATTAAAAGTTAAAAATTAAGGATGAAGAAAATTACCGACACTGGTAATGGCTTTAACTTCTAACGAACGCAGTGAGTGATAACTTCTTTAACTCCTTTAACTTCTTAAAAAGTGTACACGATAGACCAATTTAAATCCAAATGGGAAAGTCTTCATCACCCGTCAATGAACGTTGACGGTGACGTGGCTTTCTTCTATCAGCTATACGGTAAGCTGTACCGTATTATCGGACAGGAGGCGAGGTGCTTTGATAATAATAAAATCCTTCCCTTTCTGCTCTATATTGAGAACACCGTAGCCGTCGGGCTTGACGGCGTTTACGAATACAGGTACCGCTGCGTGGGCGATGTGGAGAGCCGCTGGTGCAACGGATTTGAAATGAGCATTAATGCAGGTTCTGAAGTCCACAACCTCGTGGGTAGGGCTGTGGCAGACACCAAGTACAGCGCACTAAGGCAATGGATGGTTGAAAGCGTGCTGTCGGGTGATTTTTCCCACCTGAGTGAAATGCTGAAATGGTTTGTCCGGAAGGACAAAATCCTGCGGCAAGTCTTTCCTGACCTTCGTTACCGCAAGGCAATGTTCATGCGGCTCACCGGAAACAGGCCGGCTGCCAAAAAGATGCTGTGGGCTGACCTTGCTTTCAACTGGCGTGACAAACGAGGTTTCTCCTTGGCGGATACCATAGCCAAAGAGTTCCGTTACGAAACTACTTTTGTGGAAGGAAAGGAAAAGACTTTGCTGAATGAAGCGGCAAAAGTACTCGATGCAATCCAAGCCGAACGGTTGGATACTTATACGGTCATCGGGCAAAAGGACGAGCGCACGTTCACCTTGCGCCACAGGGACGGGCGTGAGTTTCGGGATGTAATTTTTCCGGCACCCGTTCCACAGGATGTGCAAAGCCCTCACCTTGCCGCCCAGCTCGTCGCCTATAATGATAAAACATACATAAGCGGTTCGGCCGCCTGGATCAACGAGGAAGTCCTGCAGGTGTGGAACGGTGAAATCGTATGGTGCGACATCCAAAAAAAAGAGCAGGACGCGGCAAGACACACTTATTTCACAAGCACATTTGGCAAGCGGATATGCCTATATGATGACCTTTACACCGTACCGACAGACCCCGAGGAAGCCTATTATGCCGACATGGGCATCCATTTCGACGAGCCGAATATCTTTGATTTCTTTGGAGGCAAGCCGAACGGCAGGGTGATCTATTTTGGCGGCTGACAGGCAGGTAAAATTTAATAAATAGTGGATAACAACAGAAAGAAAAAAATGCAGACGGCAGCAGTGTCCGTTCCTGCACGGAAGAGAAACGGAGGCGGTTTCGGTTTTATCGCCTATGCCAACTCCCGCGTTGAGAAACTGCGGGACGAGGGGCGTTACGATGCGGCCTATAAGTTGAAAATGTACCTCAGGCGGTTTATTGCCTATTTGGGCAAGAACGAAGTGCCTTTCAAGGACTTCGACGCCCTGCTGATGCGCAACTACCACACGTGGCTGAAGAACCAAGAGTTAGGACGCAATACCATCTCCCTCTATATCAGGAATTTGAAGCGTGTTTACAAGCTTGCCGTAAACGACGGGCTTGCCGCAGACATCAATCCTTTTGAAGGTCTGGACGTGAGCTACCACGTCAAGAAATACAGGTACGGCCTGACGCTCGACGAAGTGAAACGCCTGCGCAGCCTGGACTTGAGCGGCGAACCAGAGATGACCGTCTTCGCCCGTGACATTTTCCTGTTCACGGTCTATACAAAAGGCATGAAGAGCGACGACATTTTCCGCCTGACAGAAGAAAACATCAGGGACGGTCGGCTCACCTACCGCCAGCACCTCACCGGCAAGGAAATCTCCATGCCGTGGGAGCCTCCAATGCAGGAGATCGCCGACCGATACAAGCGGAAAGGCACGGCCCTCCTCTTCCCCGTCATCACTGCGAAATCCCCACGCGAGCAATGGAGACAGTATGACGGTATTCTGCACCGCATCAATTACAGCCTGAAGAAGTTGGGTGAGATGATAGGGCTCGATTATCCGCTGAACCTGACAGTC
>ULWB01040515.1_pt1 | contig 9926 bp, 10 predicted proteins | sample 1959891 | NCBI WGS metagenome assembly ULWB01 (sample SAMEA4835799, study PRJEB28245) | human gut metagenome | biome: gut microbiome; material: fecal sample | place: Denmark | collected 2008 | reverse complement strand
ATGATGCATAGTGTTCAAGCTCTTTACTGCAATTGAGATTGCCATTGAGATTGCTTGCGGATTTGAGGGTCTCGAAGGACTAAAGGCGGAAAAAACTGGGAAAAGGCACGAGTAAAGGTTGCTCGTGCTCAGAATCGTATTCGCAATCAACGTAATGATCTTATTAATAATGTCGTAGCAGATATTATTAAGAAAGGTTATGAAACTATCTGTGTGGAAAATCTTTCAATCAAGGATGGTATGTTGCAGGACAAGAAACATGGTAAGCATAATAAGCAAAAACGTTCTCGCAATAAGCTTATAGTTGATGCAGCTATGGGCATGTTGCGTATCAAGCTGCAGCAGAAATGTAAGTCGAAAGGAATCAACTTCATCAAAATTGAACGTTATTTTCCTTCTTCGAAGACTTGCCACTGTTGTGGAAAAATATTTAAAGGTTTACAGTTAAGTCAGCGTTCATGGGTGTGTCCTTCATGTCGTGCAAAGTTGGATAGGGATGTGAATGCTGCTATTAATATTAAAAATTTTGGAATTAGCAATAGTTCCCTAGGGAGGTGTACCCCCGAAGTTAAGTCTGTGGAGCATCGTAAACAGAAACGAAAAAATGCCAAAAGCAGTGACGTTTCAGATGTAGAGAAGCAGAAATAAGAGAGCTCTAACATTGAGCAAATGCCTGTTATACAGAATAATACTTATCTAAGGATGAACATGCATTCTGAATAGTGGGTAAGTACAACTAGAGCGGGTTGTAATCAGTAAAGTTGATGGATGAACATGCATTCTGAATAGTGGGTAAGTACAACTTCATCATCATGGCGTGGGTAGTTTTCACGTGATGAACATGCATGCTGAATTAGTGACTAAGTACAATATGGGTCGCTATTCGTCCGACAGACGTCTGATGGTTTTATAATCAAAATTTTCCATTAGATAAAATGTATATTACGTATTTGTTCTTCTCTACATGTCTGGTATGTTCCCTAAGATTCAGAATATGTAGGTGAAATTGGTAAATAAATTTAATTTATAGTTGATTATGGATAAGGCAATAAATACAACACTCATCATTGGAAATGGGTTTGATTTAAGTATGGGTAAACATACCGGTTATGCAGAATTTTTCAAAAAGCTGAAAGATGAAGGTTTTTGGGAAAAGCATTCTGGTAATTCTCTTTTGGAATATATAAAAGACAATGGGGGAAGTAAGGAATTTTGGTACGATTTTGAAAATATAATTCTACATTATTCTTTTGAGAGTGAAAACGGCAAGAAATTAAAAGAATTAGAAAAATCTAAGACATCCGACGATAGGCTTGTTGAAAAGATTGTTGCAGAAGTAAAAGAAGGAATAGAACTCCTTAAAGAGGAGCTAGTGAAGTTTCTTAGTGATGCAAAGCCAGACAATGATTGTCTTTATCCCACTTGTCGAATCTTTACTGCCATTCTTGGTGCTTCAGGTAAAAATGCAAAAGAATTGGTAACTTCTTTATTAGAAAGAAAAAAAGCAAAAGAAACATGGGAATTTCCTAATAATAAAATTATTTCGTTTAATTATTTGGATGACCCATCTGACTTTAGCTCCTATTTGCAATTTTTTATCGATAAAAAAGTAAAGAGTCCGTGTTCTCCTCCTATCGGAATAAAGGCTGATGACTTAGCAGGTATGTTCGTTTTTTTACATAATTCGTTAGACTTTTGGAATAGGTCAAATCTCCATCCAGGCCTTGTATTTGGAACTAATGATGATGAGAGAATGCCTAAAGCTTTATACTTCCTTCGTAAATCATCTCAGCTTGGTTATGATGCAAAAAAGAGTTTTACTGATACTCTTAATCAGTCAAAACGAATCGTTATATTTGGGCTAAGTTTAGTTGGTATAGATTATGATTATTTTAAGGAATTCTTCGAGACGGATCATGATTCTGATACTGAAGTTGTTATTATAAACAAAAAAGGTGCTTTGGACAATATTCGTAAAATACTTAAGGAGAAAGGATGCAAAAGACAAGTTTCTTATTTAGATATTGATGAGGACTCTATTGTAACGGATGTTGTAAAAATGAATAAGGAAATATGTTATAGTAATTTTATAGGGTTGTGTGATACAATAGCTGAAGAATCCGTTGCTTCAGAACACCGAAAAATTGTGCAGGTGAATAATGTTTTCGAAGTAAGGCCAAGGTATGATATACGTTAAAATTTAACTTTGTGAGTAGAAGAGAGGAAGTGAGATGATAAAATGCGCACGTCCTCTCTCTTTAAAAAGTCATTTTTGATAATTTCTTCAAATGTAATCATCTGATAATCAAATGGCGTTTTGTAGGATAAAGAACCCAAAAAATACTTTTTAAAGTGAACTCTGTTATAGTTAATAATCAAGTAAAATCAGCTGTGCAGAGTGCTGCACCTACCATAAAAATTCCATAAAAGTAACAGGGAGAAGTGATGCTGCAAGAATGCTCACTTTTCCCTCTTTTTTGTCAAAAATCTAAAAATCAGAAAAATAATAGTACTCATATTACGAATTAAGGAATCGTAGTACGCGCCTCTATTTCGCTCTTTCTTTGTAATTTCACACCGAAATTTAAAAAAGAAATTATGGGAAAAGGACGTAGTTACATGAATTCATATGCCGACGGCTATATGAGAGGCAAGGTTGTCAAGGAAGTGGGAGCACTCCTTGACAACATACTAGTGGAGGAAATCACAACCCCCACAATCATAAAATTGGAGTTTGGACCTTCTTACGATACCATTAGAGAACTAAGACAGCAAGATACCTCAAAATCTTTTGAGACCATCAGGCAATTCTGCTACATCATCGGCTATTATCTTTACCAAGAAATAGAGGCGGTGGAGAACTATAAGAAATATGTAAGGGAAAGGGAATCCAAGCTTACCATGCTGTATGAGATGAAAGAAAGATATAAGAAAATTTACGGAATGCAAGCCGTAGTGGTTCTCAACCTTATGCATAAGGGAAAGGACTTGCTGGCTTTTATGAAGTAATATATAAGTGAGTTTTTCCACCTCACTATGTGTTAGCGAACTCATTTTGAGGCTAGTTCTAATCTATAAATAAATACCAAAAAAAAGAAAGTAAAATATGATGAAAATCGGAGACCAACTGTCCCCTAAGGGTGTATTCCCTTATAGTTCTCCTGGCATTTGCTTGTACCAGCAAAATTGTTAGCGCAAACAAATTCTAACGTCCTCTACTAAGGAACGAGCGACAAAGAACTTAATTTCTAACTAATATAAATTTCGAATTATGGGGAGATTTATAATCAAGCTCTTGCGCTTGATACTGAAGTATGGGCGATTCGGCCTTTTTTGCGTGGTCATTCAATTGAATGGCAACAGCAAGTTTATTGAGTATACTTACAATTTGAGGCGTTCCCTCCTATGGATATGAGCATACACGCACACTTACTGGTAGATGTTGCCATGCAGGAAAGAGATTATCATGATGCGCTCGTATTACGTCGATACTTGGAGACCTTTAACAGAATAGACAATCATTTGGTTGAAGCTGAACTTCCTAGGCTTGATGCTTATATCGCCACTCTGGATGGCTATTATGAATACCTGGAGCAAAGGAATAGAAAACCATTGGATAATGGTATCAGAATCGGCCGAAAAAAAGAATACCTTTTTGTGTCTGATGAAGCATCTTCTTTAAAAGATGAAGAGACCACCGCCGAGCAAGCTTCTTTATTTATAGAATTTCTCACCCTAAATGGCCTAAATTCTATGTCTACCAGTGCGAGCAAGTCTTCACCATTGAATATCGCAATATTTGCGTTTATCAGATATTGGAGAAGAAAAGGCATCCTGGCACCGCAGCATATCGTTAGTGCCAATGCCATTTATCGATTTCTTACTGAGGATTGCAATATACGAAGAGAAGCTACGATTAAATCGTTCAACAATGTCTTCAATCATTGTGAGGACATGAAAAATCAGGAAATGGATGATAAAGTGGCTGATTTCTTTGCCCATAGATGATTTTTTTTATGGGACAAATATTAATCCTATTTTTCCTATTTTTCCCAAAGGTGTTTTTGCCCTATCTTTGCACCCGTAATCAGGCAAGTAAAGTCTGGTTGCGGGCGTTTTTTGTTTATAGGAATCCGGTACCGTTCCTGAAACTGAAATTTGGCGAATATCTCGCAGTCCAACTCATAAACATTATATATAAATATGGAAGGAAACGCTTATGTGTTTTATCATCCGCAGTATGGCGGATTGAGAGTGGTAAAAAACGACGAAGGACTGTTCTTTTGCATCGAGGACCTGGTTGCCATCACGGATATCGGCAGAGATAAATTGTTCCCAGTATTAGCCGACACGGAGGGAAAAGTGGTAGAAATATACGTGGAAGCGGAAACCAAAAAGGTTCCGAAGGATTTTAAACCTCGTTTGTTTTTCGGTGAATTCTTTGGCAATGCTGACAAGGTAAATCGAAATAGTAAATTGGCTTGGAGAAGTATGACATTCGTAGACTCTCAGGTGGTGAGAGATATGACGATAGGCTGTTCGAAGGATCCTGAGCGTAAGTTGTTTTACAAGTGGGTCAAGGATTTTATTCAGCCTGTGATGGAGGACGAGGACAGATGTTGGTGTCATGAATGTGTCATGATGAAAAGAGTCTGTTATGACCCTCTGAAAAAGCCGATTGACATCCGATATGCTGCCGACGGCCTGTATATCAACGATACGCGAATCAACTGACATTATTCATCTTTTAAACAAGTGATTACAATTATGAAACAAGCAGCAAAGAAGCAGCTCCTCAACGCCCAGAAGGTGGACGGAGCCATCATCAGTGAGGAAAACGGTACCATCGCCTTCCGCAAGGCGCCATGGAACGATACCGAGGTTATCTGCGAACAGCCTAAGGTGATACCGGGCAGAATGGTATGCTCTGGCGAGAAGGGAGGCGACGAGTTCGACTTCAAGCCTTATGAACGTACGGGCGAGAAGCTTTTCGAGGAAATCTTCAAGACCAAGCATGCCGTGGTGCGCACCACCAAGCGCACGGTGCAGGTGAACTATACCTTCAGCCGTGACCTGGACAAGCAGGACATGCTGCGCTACCTCAAGGTAGAGCACAAGGAACTGATAGCCGGATTCAAGGAGAAATTATAAATTACAGAACTTTCGCATGTGGGGAAGTTAAGGGAAGTTAGGGAAGTTAGAGGGAAGTTAAGGGACAAATGTCCTACGTTTTATGCAAAATAACTATTGTCTCTTCACTTCCCGAACGACCGTAGGGAGTGATAACTTCTTTAACTTCTTTAACTTCTGAACTTGCGAGATCATTCAACATTCAAAAAAAAAAACGATGGAACATATTATAGCATATAATCCGTACAAGAATGGCAATAAAGGGAGCGTAAGCTCCCAGCCACTCTCGATCTACGACAAGACCATCGCTTATCCCTGGATGGCAGAACTGGTAGCTGCCATCCGTGGGGGTAACGATGAACTGAAGAAGCAGCTGCCTTTCCGCTGCGCTCACTACTACCAGTTTCGAGACAACAGGCGTTCGCAGAAAAATGCCGTGCCCGAAAGCTTCCTCTTCCAGACCACCATCGACGTGGATGACAAGGAATATGTGGACAAGGCGATAGAGAAGGCACGAGAGCTGAACTGTAGCGATACCATCTGGAATGGAGCCCTGTTGCACCTGGAGTACTCAGCCCGCAAGAAGCTGCACATCGACATCCGCATGCCCATCGGCATGACTATCGAGGAGACGCAGCGAGCCTATTGCGAGGCACTGGGCGTCCCTTACGACGAGAGCTGCATCACGCCAGAACGCATGCTCTTCATCACCGACAAGGCGTCAGAAATCTATCGCTCGCCCCATTGGTACGAGGTGCTGCCACAGGAAGAACTGAAGAAGCGCAGACAAGCCTACCTGGACCGTGGGCTTGCCATCGACGGAAGAATCCAGCAAGGCACCCAGCCAAAACCACTCAACATTCAACATTCAAAACTCAACACTCAACAAAATGTTCAAGACCATCGACTTCCGGGCTCTGACAGCCATCACGCTGTTTCTGCTGGCTCTTCTGTTCAGCCTGCCCAACCTAGTGATAGCAATGCTGCTCATGCTACTCATCTCAGCCCTGCTGGAACTCATCAGGATGCTGGCGCTGTGGCAACCGGCAAGAACCTAGCAGCCTTCGACCTCTTCCGCAATGCGGCAGGTCTGAAGGACGTAGACATCAACACCCCAGGCTCCCGCCACTCATCGCTCCTGGCGATTATGAGCGCAGGCGCATCGAGAGTGATGCCCGAAGAGGAACTGAAGGCGGTGGTGGCACAGAAGATGCCTGCCTTTTCGCAGGAACGTGACTGCCAGCAGCTCATCCACGACTTCTATGCGAAATATGGTGACAGTTCGAAGCCGATGTCGCAAGCCGTGATCCGCATCAATGCCCAGGCAGAGAAGTCCTCCCAGAGGGATGCCGTGGCGTTAAAAGCCGAGAGTTCCGAGGGCGGCACGGATATCAATGCGGAAGATGATAAATTAGTACCGCCTCCGATGCCCGAACATCTCCCGAAACTCGTGGAGCTGCTGCTATCGAAGACACCGGACGTATACAAGCCTGCCGTGGCACACGCCATCTTCCCGCCACTTGCTACACACCTCTGTAAGACCACCTTCAAGTACATCGACAATGTGGAGCACGAGGCTACCCTGATGTGCTGTCTGCTGGCGGGCACGGGCGCAGGCAAGAACTGTGTGCAGATGCCTATCAACATGATTATGGAGGACATCAGGCAGCGCGACCGTGAGAACCTGCAACGGGAGAAGGAATGGAAAGAAGAGGTGACACGAAAGGGTGCCAACAAGGATAAGCGCAAGCGCCCGGAAAACCTCATCATCCAGGAGATAGATGCCGATATGACCAACCCGGCATTCGTCATGCGCACGGCTGAGGCTCAGGAGCATTTCCTCTATACAACGCTCAACGAGATAGACCAGTTCGACGCCCTCAAGGGGCAAGGCAACCAGCAGTTCAAGATTATGTGCCTTGCCTTTGATCCTGGGAACTCATACGGTCAGACCCGCGTGGGCACATCGAGCGTCACCGAGCGCATCACCATCCGGTTCAACTGGAATGCATCGACCACCGTCCAACTGGGGCAGCGATATTTCTCAAAGGTGCTCACCGACGGACCTATCAGCCGCATCAACTTCTGTACTATCCCGGAGCGGGAAATCGGTGCCGAAATGCCAGTATACGGCGAATACGACGAAGCCTTCAGAGAGGCGCTCAGACCGTACATAGAGAATCTGTGCAAGGCGTCGGGTAGGATAGACTGCGCTGAGGCTTCTGCCCTGGCAGAAAAGTTGAAGGATGAGAACGCCGACTTTTCGCGCATGTCGCAAAACAGGGTGTTCGAGAATCTCTCCTTCCGTGGCAACGTTATTGCCTTCCTCAAGGCTTGTGTGCTATACGTGGCAAACGGCTGCAAATGGGAACCCGAAATAGAAGAGTTCATCAGATGGAGCGAGAGCTACGACCTGTGGTGCAAGATGATTTTCTTTGGCGCCAGCATAGCCAAGGCTAATGAGGTAGGAGAGAAATCGAGCAAGCGAGGACCTGCCAACCTGCTGCAGCAATTGCCTGACACCTTCACTTATGCGCAGGCAGAAATGGTGCGTCTGCAGAACGACTTCGGAAAGAAGGGTACGGCGACGATGCTGAGAAACTGGGTGAACCGTCATTATATCGAGAAAATTCCTCCGAAGGGAGTAAATGCCGACGGAGCTGACGGAAAGCAGGGCGGAAAGGTGTTCAGTATTCAGTTATTCAGTTTTAAGAAGCTATTATTCCGTTCTGACGGACTCGACCTGAGATGTTTTAACGCAAAATAGTTTAACACTTAACATTCAAGCAAATGGAAATAGTATTAAAGCGTATAGCTAAAAAAGGAACTTATACCATCGGCAGACTCTATCTGCTGTCCGATAGTAGTGTAAAGCGTAACTCGCTACCCGGCAAGAAGAAGGACGACAAGTGTACATTGGTTCATACCTTTGACAGCCAGCTGTTGTCCAAGGATACATATCTCTGTGAAACCATGGAGCCTACATGGCGCAATCTGTTGGGTATCAAGCTAAAGCCAGAGAAAGTGGATGCCCGCTATAGCCGCAAGAGCGGCGTGAAGGCTCGTAAGGTACCTGGCCATACTGCCATTCCTGAGGGTACTTATCCTGTGGTCATATCGTATTCTCCAAGATTCAAGCGTTGGCTGCCATTGCTGGTGGGTGTGCCGAATTTCGAGGGCATCCGCATCCATGCAGGCAATTATCCTGACGACACACAAGGCTGCATCCTTGTTGGAGAGAACAAGTTCGAGGGCATGGTGGTGAACTCCCGCATCTGGCTGCAGCGGCTCATCAACGCCATGACTGCGGCGCGCGACCGAGACGAAAGTATCTGGATTACCATCCTATAGGTTACAAGTGATAAACAGATAGGGAACGCACTGCGTTCCCTATTTTATTTCTTTATCACCTTCAGAACCTGGTCGGCAAGGCTTCGCATTCCCTTTATCATATGGTAATTCCTTCCCTTGTTACATTATGATTAAATAAAGTATAATGGTTCTCCTCCCATTCTTTTTGGGAGAAAAGTATAGGATTGATTGTTTCATCAATATCCCATCCTAATTCTCTTAGTGGATAGGAATACTTGTCGTAATCTTGCAGAGTGATCTTTGGCTTGTCGAGAAGAATAAGAATGTCCCAATCGCTTCCTTCGTGTTCTGTACCTCTGGCGCGAGAACCGAAAAGGATAGCCTTTGCGTGAGGGTCTATCTCATACAATTTGTTGTGCATCGCTTCTATAATTTGGTTCTTCTTCATACGCAATCATTCACTATTTCACCGCAAATTTATATACTCATTTTATTCAAGTTTCGCAAGTGAGGGAATTGATTGAAGTTAAAGAAGTTATCACTCCCTACGGTCGTTCGGGAAGTTAAGGGACAATAGTCTTCTAGCGTAAAACGTAGGACATTTGTCCCTTAACTTCCTTCTAACTTCCCTAACTTCACTTAACTTCCCCATATGCGAAAGTTCAGTCATTTTACGCCTTGTTGGCCAATGGCGCTGCCTGGGTATAGCCTCTTGCGCCAAGCTCCTTGTCGAGCATGTATAGACCATAGCCGTTGTCCTTGATCATGCGAAGGTTGTCGATGATGTTCTGGGCGTTCTCCTCTTCCTCCACCTGCTCATCTACAAACCACTTGAGCATGCTCTGTGTGGCATAGTCATTCTCCTGGGTACTGAGAGCGAAGAGGTTGTTGATGAGGGAGGTAACCTTCTGCTCGTGTGCCAAGGTTGACTCGAAGACATCCAATGGATTCTCCCATGTGGTAGGAACGGCATCTATAGCCTTCAATTCCACGTGACCGCCACGCTGGATGATGTAATTGAACATAATCTTGGCATGGTCTTGCTCCTCCTGAAACTGAACCTGGAACCAGTTACCCATACCTGGGTTGCCGTTGGCATGGCAATATGCCGCCATAGACAAATATAGGTAAGCTGACCACATCTCTGCATTAATCTGGGCGTTGAGCGCCTCTTCTACTTTCTTGTTTAGCATGGTTTTCTAAATTTAATGGGTTAGACTTTTTGTTTGTACCATATATGAAGAATGGCAATTCTTTGCCTTTTCTTATAAGCACATCGCAAAGTTACGGCTTTTATTTGAAATGACAAAAAATATTAAGAAAATTTTATTCTTGGAAGATTCAATTTCTGAAAGTATGGTTACTCAACTTTCGCGTGTACGAAAGTTGAGTTAATTATCTGTAATAAAACAATACCATAGAGCAATACTGCGTTAAATTAACATTTAATCGTCTGTAAATCAATAACTTATATTAAGAAACGC
>ULWB01027299.1_pt1 | contig 9996 bp, 8 predicted proteins | sample 1959891 | NCBI WGS metagenome assembly ULWB01 (sample SAMEA4835799, study PRJEB28245) | human gut metagenome | biome: gut microbiome; material: fecal sample | place: Denmark | collected 2008 | reverse complement strand
GGTAAAATATGGAAAAACGGGGAGACCCGAAATCATGGAGGAGTTGCAATGAAGATGGCAAAAAAATTAGTCGCTGTTCTGCTGGCCGGTGTGCTGGCACTGTCCGTCCTGACGGCCTGTTCCGGCGGCGCGGGGCCGCTGACGAAGGATACTGTCACAGACTATATCCTCGACCTCTACACGGCGGCGGGTTATCAGGCAACAGAGGAACGGTCAATGGAGACTGCGGCACAGGCTGTACTGGTTTATGTGAACTCTCAGATTGGCAAGAGCGAATATAACGGCATGGCACTTCGGGAAGCATTCTGGGACATCATTGATGATGCAAACGAAGAAACGCGAAAAGGGTGGATGAGCAGCGTCACGCTGAAGGATGGTTATTCATACAGTGTCAGCTGTGCTTCGTTGGAAGAGACATATCGGACTGACCTCTTCAATCAGGGTAAGACGGCTTTGGTCGCTACGACGTTGGTGATGGATGAGTCTCAGAGTGAGATTTGCGGGTGGAAGTGGACACAGAAACCGGAGAAATGGCCGAACGATATTGGAGTCTGCGTCATCGAGGGCACCATCAACGGCAAGAAGTGCATGGTGGGTATGTTCCGGATACCCAGCACAGAAACTTCCCACTACTCCGATGAGCGCTAAGAGGAAGAATAACATCTCTGGCAGTGAGACATATTCCGAAATGACCGCCCAATAACCCCCAAAAACAAGCACAGAGCCTCAGGTCAATGACCCGAGGCTCTGTTTTTTTCATGTTACAGCTCTTCCATCCGCAGCAGGTAGTAGAGCACCTCGATAAGGACGTTCGGCGAGAGCAGCGATGCCGCATGGCTGCCCTCGATGAGCCGCTGTTCGCGGTTGGAAGTCGTCATCACATAGTCGGCCAGCTGGGCCAGCGGGCCGTGGCTGTCACAGGTGATGACCAGCACCGGTACATTCCGCTCTTTGGCGGCAGCGGACACCTCTTCCAGTCTGGCGCTCTGCCCGGAGGCCGAGAGCACGATGAGGATGTCTTTGGGGGTCAGCGTCTGGGCAAAGGCAAGGTTCTTCTCGTGGACTGCGCTGGAAACGCACCGCTTGCCCAGGTGGCTGAACCGGATGGAGGCATCGAAGGCCACCGGCAGGCCGCCGCCCTCAGAGACCACCTCCATGACCTCGCAGCTGCGCAGCAGAGAGAGGATCTGCCGCAGCTGGCGGGTATCAATGGCCTGAATGGTGGCCCGCAGCTCCTCTTCGCGGTTTGCCAGAATGTTCAGAAGTGCCTGATGCAGCTCGTCCTGCCCTTCGTCCCGCATACGCTGGGCTTCCTGCTGCTCCATGGCGTCCCGTGCCAGCGCCAGCTGGAATTTGCGGTAGTTCTCGAACCCCAGTTTGTGGCACAGCCGGGTGATGGTGGCCTCGGACGAACAGCTCAGCCGGGCCAGTTCTGCTGACGTACACATCGACGCCCGCTTTACATCTGCAAGGATGCAGTCCGCAATGCGCCTCTCGGCGCTGTAAAGCTGGATGCCGGAACATAGCAGCGTTACTACGCTTCCGGGGGCTTCGCACATAAGTGATCCCTCCTCGCATTATGCGCAAGACGCAATTTCTTCTTGAGTTCTACTTGAGATTGTAGCAGTTTGAACGAAGAAAATCAATTCAAATTCCCATAAATTTTCAGGGTTGACGGAAATTGACTTTTTCTGCCGATTTTTGTATCCTGCACGGTTTTGCCGCAGAAAGCGCAAAAAATGCCCCTCCGCGGAGTGCGGAGAGGCATCGGGAGCCAAATATTCAGCGCAGCTTAGTGCAGAAAGGCGTTTCAGCAGCCTTCCTTCTCAGCCAGCTTGCGGCCCATCAGCACGCCCATGACGGAGGCCATCATCAGGCCGCGGGTCCAGCCGGAAGAGTCGCCGAGGCAGTGCAGGCCCTTGATGTTGGTGTCGAGGTTCGAGTCCATCTTGACCTTGTTGGAGTAGAACTTCAGCTCAGGGCTGTACAGCAGGGTCTCGTTGGCGGCGAAGCCGGGGACGACCATGTCCAGCATCTTGATGAACTCGATGATGTTGGTCATGGCGCGGTAGGGCATGGCGGCGGTGATGTCGCCGGCCACGGCGTCCTTCAGGGTGGGCTTAACGTTGGACTGGGCCAGCTCCTTCGCCCAGGTGCGCTTGCCGTCGAGGATGTCGCCGTAGCGCTGTACCATGATGTGGCCTGCGCCCAGCATATTGGTCAGCTCGCCCACCTTCTGGGCGTAGGCGATGGGCTGGTTGAAGGGCTCGGTGAAGTTGTGGGAGACGAGGATGGCGAGGTTGGTGTTCTCGCTCTTCTTCTCCTTGAAGCTGTGGCCATTGACCACGGCCAGGTCGTTGTCGTAGTTCTCCTGTGCCACGAAGCCGCCGGGGTTCTGGCAGAAGGTGCGGACCTTGTTCTTCCAGGGCTTCGGGTAGCCGATGAGCTTGGACTCATACAGCACCTTGTTCACCTTTTCCATGACCTCGTTGCGGCACTCGACGCGGACACCGATGTCCACGGTGCCGGGCTTGTGGGCGATATGGTGCTCTGCACAAATTTTCTCAAGCCAGTCTGCGCCGCGGCGGCCGGTGCCGATGACCACGGTGTCGCCGTAGACGGCGCGGGGCTCCCCGTTGCCCTGACGCAGCAGCACGCCCTTGCACTCCTCGTCTTCGAGGATGATGTTCTCGCACTCGGTGGAGAAGAGCATCTCCACGCCGTTGTCAGCCAGATAGTTCTGGATGGCGAGATAGAGCTGCTGTGCCTTCTCGGTGCCGAGGTGGCGGATGGGGCAGTCCACCAGCTTCAGACCGGCGTGGATGGCGTTCTTGCGGATCTCCTTGATGTCCTCGCCGGTGTAGATGCCCTCCACATGGGGGTCAGCGCCGAACTCGAGGTAGATCTTGTCGGTGTAGTCGATGAGCTCCTGCGCAAACTCTTCGCCGATGAGGCTGGGCAGGTCGCCGCCGACCTCATAGGAGAGGCTCAGCTTGCCGTCGGAGAAGGCGCCTGCACCGGAGAAGCCGGTGGTGATGGCGCAGGTGGGGCGGCAGTTGACGCAATGGCCGATCTCGGCCTTGGGGCAGTGGCGCTTTTCCACCGGCTTGCCTTTTTCCACCAGCAGGATGTGCTTCTTGCTGCCGCGGCGCAGCAGCTCCACAGCGGTGAAGATGCCGGCAGGGCCGGCACCAACGATGATGAGATCGTACTTTTCCATAACTCTTTTTATCCTTTATATTGAATTGATTTTGGGTTTCGTTTTTCAGCAGAGGGTTAGTCTGCGGTCAGCGTCCTTGCCCTCTCAGTCGCCTACCGGGAAGCTTCTGCCTCTCCCTTTGGGAGAGGTGGATGCGACCAGCGGGAGCAGACGGAGAGGGCAGGCCCGCTAACGTTATTTGTTCTCCTGCTCCACCTCGGCGCTCTCATCCACATAGTCGAGCTCCACAGCGGTGGACTCCACATCTGCGTGGGAGACATCCGGGGCGATGACGCCGTCGCCGTTCAGATCCTGGCCGGTGATGGCTTCCAGCATGGACTGGGTCTCCGGATGCAGCTTTATAAAGCGCCGGACGGCCAGCATGGTGTACAGGGCGCTCAGCAGGTTCAGTGCGCCTTCCAGAATGAGGATGAGGCCGATGGCCATCACCAGCGTCTCCATGGTGCCGAAGGGGTCCACCACCATCACGATGCCCAGCACGACGCTGAGCACGGCCAGCAGCAGAAAGATCTTCCAGCTCGGATACTCGCACCGGCGCAGCTCGAGAGCGTTCTGGATGCGGCCTAGACTGTCAAAGATGACGAACAGGCCGAACACGATGGGCAGCACCCGCACCACCACATCGCTGCGGATGATGAGGAATGCGCCCAGCGCCAGACAGACCAGCCCCGAGATGAGGGTGAGCTGGCTCTGGAACACGCCGCGCTCTACGACAAAATACCGCACCAGCTGCACTGCCGCGCAGGCCAGCACCACGCCGCCCAGCGCGTAGCAGACCACGTTGAGGGCCGTGCCAGGCACCATCAGCAGGAAGATGCCCAGCGCCAGATAGAGCAGGCTCATGAGGATAAGGTTCCACTTCAGCTTTTTTGCCATAGAGTTCACGTTCCTTTCAGGTTATACGGCCGCGTCCTGCTTTTCGGAGAGCGGGACGATGACGGTACGGTTGATGCGGGCCATGAAAACAAGGCTCAGCGCAAGGCTGACCACCTCCGCGATGATGAAGGCCCACCAGACCATGTTCACCTCGCCGGTGCGGCTCAGCAGCCATGCAGCGGGGATGAGCACCACCAGCTGACGGCAGATGGAGACGGTCAGGCTGAACACGCCGTTGCCCAGCGCCTGGAACACCGAGCTCAGCACGATGCCGGCACCCGCCAGCAGGAAGTGGGGGCAGATGATGCGCAGCGCCGGGACGCCGATGGCCAGCATGGCGTCGCTGGCGGCAAAGAGGCCCAGCAGCTTATCCGGCAGGAACTGGAAGATGCAGAAGCCCACCAGCATGATGCACTCGGCGTAGAAGACTGAGAGGTGGATGGTCTTTTTGACCCGCTCCGGCTTCCGTGCGCCGTAGTTGTAGCTGATGATGGGGACCATGCCGTTGTTCATGCCGAAGATGGGCATGAACACGAAGCTCTGCAGCTTGAAGTAGACGCCGAAGACGGCGACAGCCGTGGCCGAGAAGGCCATCAGGATCTGGTTCATGAAGAAGGTCATCACGCTGCCCACGCACTGCATGGCGATGCTGGGCAGGCCGACGGTGTAGATGCGGCCGATGGCCTTGGCGCTGGGTCGGAAGCCCCGGAAGCTGATCTGGATGTCGGGGTTCTTATTGAGGTTGAAGTACAGCGTCATGCCCGCGCCGCAGAACTGGCCGATGACGGTGGCCGCGGCAGCGCCGGTGGTGCCGGACAGGGCCTCGCCGCAGTAGCCGAAGATGAAGATGGGGTCGAGAACGATGTTCACGACAGCGCCCACCAGCTGGCTTATCATGCTCAGATGGGTGCGGCCGGTGGCGGCCAGCAGCTTCTCGCCCATGGTCTGGGTAAAGAGGCCGAGGCTGAGCACGCAGCAGAGCTGCAGATACTGGATGCCCTGCCGGGCGATGTCCATGTCCGAAGTCTGTGCGTAGAAGTAGGGTTTCATGCAGGTGAGGCCGATGACGAGGAAGACGGCGTAGCTGCACAGGGACAGGAAGATGCCGTTCTCGGCGGTCTGATTGGCCCGTTCCTGGTTCTTTTCGCCGAGGCTCTTGGACAGCAGGGCGTTGACGCCCACGCCGGTGCCGACGCCCACGGCGATCATGACGTTCTGCAAAGAGAACGCCAGCGAAACGGCGGTCAGGGCGCTCTCGCTGACGTGGGACACGAAAATCGAGTCCACCACGTTGTAGAGGGCCTGCACCAGCATGGATACCATCATCGGCACGCTGAGCTTGATGAGCAGAGGGTTGATGTCCATGGTACCCATGATGTTTTCCCGCTCACCGGCGGGAGAGGATAAGGACTGCTTGTTTTCCACGATTTCTCCTTTTGATGTTGATAACTTGGGGATGCAGAGTTCTTCTATGCCGCAAACGTGGGCAGAGCGCAAAAGCACCCCACCCACGCAGCATCATTATTTATTTTTCCCCCTCCGGGGCGGCGGGCATCAGCCCTCCATGGCCTTCTCCTTGGCCTCTGCGGCGGCAAGGATCATGTTCACGCAGGCGTCATGGCCCAGTGCGGCGTTGATGGCAAGGTCATAGTTGTGGGCATCGCCCCAGCGGTTCTGGGTGTAGTAGTTGTAGTAGGCGGCACGGTTGCGGTCGGTCTTGTCGATCTCGTCCTTGATGCCCTTTTCGTCCTTGGCCTGCAGCATGTTGTTCTCCTTGCCGTAAGCTAGACGCCACTCCTTGGGGGCGTAGACGAAGATGCGCAGCACGTCCTTGCGGTCGCGCAGGACATAGTCGCCGCAGCGGCCCACGATGACGCAGGGGCCTTCGTCGGCCAGCTGCTTGATGATGCGGCTCTGCAGGATGAAGACCTGGTCGCCCAGCGGAAGGTCATTGCCCATCGTATACAGGCTGTACAGCAGGCTGTGGGTGTGCCGCTTCTCGCTGGCGGCCACGGCCTCCTCGGACAGTCCGGAATTCTTGGCGGCCATCGTGATCAGTTCCTTGTCGTAGAGTTTGATGCCCAGTGCGCGTGCCACGTCCTTGGCGATGTAGCGTCCGCCGGTGCAGTACTCGCGGCCCAAAGTGATGATCGTCTTTGCCATAATATGTTCCTCCCATGTTGATGATTTATTCCAAAAAGCTCTTGGCTGTGCTGCCTCTCAGGAGACAGAAGGCGCGGTGCTTTGGTTTGCTTCCGATAGCGGAAGCGCGGACGGCGGAGGCGCAGGCAGGCGCACCTCTGCAAACTGCATGGTGCCGGTATGGTCCACGATGTAAACGCTGCACCGCCCGCCTGCGGCGGTCTGCTCGGGCGGGAAGCGGAAGCCGCCGGTCCGTGTCCGCTCCATCCGCCGGAAGGTGCGGTGGGCTGTGGTGGCGTGGGCTACTCCGTCGTGGGGGCTGCAGGCCGCCCAGCCGGAAAATTCGGCCGGGAGCAGCTGCCGCTGGCCTTTCTGGGCCAGATACCAGCAGTCATCCTCGGCACTGTACACAAAGTCGCAGGAGACCCGCCGGGGGCGGTTGGCCTCGGTGTCCCGGGGCTTGGGGCGGAGAGCGATGGCCCGCCCGGTGAAGTAGCGGGCAAAATCCGTCACCGCCATCGTGCAGTTCACGGCCCCGTCACTGTCGGCGGTGGGGTCGTTGAGCAGGACATAATCGGCGAGGACCGCGTCGTCGTGGCCGAAGCCCCGCAGACCCATCCAGACCCCGATGGGGTCCCGCTGGCCCCGGATGCGGCGCTCGATGCGCACGGCCACAGAACAGCCGTCGTGTATCTGCTCCCGCAGGTCCTGCAGGTCCATCCACGCCTGCCAGCAGGGAAAACCGCAGCAGCCCGCTGCCGCGGCGGCGAAAGCGCCGTTGCTGGTGCTTCCGGTGGTCTTGTCCTCCATGACGTAGGCCACCTCTTCGGGCAGGATGTCCTCGCCCCAGCGGTTCATCAGGGCCGCCATCACCAGCGGCAGGTCCATGTCCCGGCCAAAGCTGGGGTCATGGGCCGAGAGGCAGTATTCCGGTAAGTACAGGCGGCGGTTGATGGGGTGGCCGCTCTGCTTATCCCACGCAAGGGGGCGGACCGCCGCCGCCAGCAGCCGGAGTGCCGGGGTGACTTTATCGTCGTTGGTCGAAAGATTGACCTGAAGCTGGACGCCGGTGCCGCCGCCGGGCAGCGCCACCGTCACGGTGTCGCCCATCAGGAAGATGAGGCCGTCGTCGCTGTGGGTGCTGATGCTGGCCCGGGGGTAATCCGGCGCCCACTTGCCAAAGCTCATCCAGCCCGTCCAGCTGCCGCCTGCATAGACGCGGCAGCGCACCTCCACCATTGTGTTCTGGGGCGCGTGGGCGTTCCAGCTGACGTTCAGGTTGCAGAAGGCCGGCATGGCGAACTCGGGCGTCGTGTAGCTGCCGTATTGCAGGTACCGCCCGGCCACGCTGTCCAGCACGACGCTGCCGTTGTCCAGCGCCACATTATCGAGCTGTCCGCGGGAAAATGTCTCCGTGCCCTGCAGCACCAGATTGTTCCGCTGTTCCATTGCACGCATCCCCTTTCCGCGTCGGTGTGTCGTTTATTCCTCGTCGTCGCTGCGCTCCTCGGCCATCTCGGCTTCATACTCGGCGTCGTGGAGCCTGCGGATGTTCTCCTCGATGTGGAACACCCGGTCGAGGTCGCCGTAGACGATCTGGCTGGTGATCTCCACCTGGAACCAGAAGCCGAACACCAGCATGAGCAGCAGGCCCAGCGGCATACAGAGGATGACGAGGCCCCAGAACAGTACCGTCACGAGAGACGCAGCCAGTGCGTGGGGCAGGAAAGCGATCATGCAGTTGACGCTGTTCTTGAGCGTCTGGCCGAGAGGTTGGTCCAGCAGGACCACCTGGGGCCACATGTAGGAGAACAGCATATGGAAGATGACGAGGTTGAGCACCGTGGCCACCCACATGCCTACGCCGACGTTGGTACCGTGGTAGAGCAGGTTGAAGCAGAAGTACACGAGGAAGATCTGCACCGTGACCACGACGCAGTAGAGCACGCCCGGCAGGATGCTGGCTTTGAAGTTCTGCTTGAAAGCCTTGCGGTAGGTGGTCCACCAGTAACCGGCCTCGTCGCGCAGAGCGCGCAGGACGGTGTCGTACATGCCTGCCAGCACCGGCCCGGCCAGGATGCCGCCCACGGCGGCACTGAGCACCATGACGGGCAGGCTGTTCATCAGGAAACCGATGTACACCAGACAGATGACGGGCAGAAAGCCCAGACAGGTGAGCAGGTTTGCAAGGAACATCCCGCTCATATCCCGGCCCACCAGCTCGAAGAAGCGGCCTACGCCGGTCTTGCGGGGGGCGTCCTTTTCGACGCCCGGCCCGGACTTGAAATCGTTTGCAGAAGGGAACAGACTCATGTTGTGTGAATATCCTCTCTCGCTGTCCCGAAAGACGGCTTACATTGCGCAGCACGGTTTTGGCAGGAAACGCCATTGTGCTGGCTTTCTGATTATAAATATACCCGGATTTTGTGGATTTTGCAAGCCGCAAAGCCCTCTAAATGTAAAAAAAGTATTTCCTCTCCCTTTTTGGGGCGGAGTGTGATACAATAGAAACGGCTTTTTGAGCCAGAAGGAGGTATCGCTCTGTGAGCATTTTCCGCACCATTGCGTTATTCGTTTATCTGTTCGGGTACATGATCGTCCATTACAGTGTGCTGTGCAAAGCCGAGCGTGCGCTGGCTGCAGGCGACACCGAGACGGTGCGCCAGCTGGTAAAAAAGCACATCCCCCATTGGAGCAAAGGCATCCTGAATGTCACCGGCGTCCGGCTCAGCGTCGAGGGACTGGACAACATCCCGAAGGATGGCCCCTGCGTCTTTGTGGCGAACCACCGCAGTTATTATGACATCCCGCTGCTGCTGGCCAGCCTCGATGAGCCCTACGGCATCCTCGCCAAGGAAGAGCTGGGAAAAATTCCTCTGCTCAACCGCTGGATGAAGCTGCTGGGCTGCGTTTTCGTCCAGCGCGACGATGTCCGCGCCTCGGTGCGCGCGTTGAACGACGCCACCGCCATCGTGGAGAGCGGCAGGAGCTTCATCATCTTCCCTGAAGGCACCCGCTACAAGGGCGAAGAGGGCGGCGCCGGTGAGTTCAAGGCCGGTGCCTTCCGCATTGCGGTCAAGACCGGCGCACCGGTGGTGCCGGTGGCCATCTCCGGCGCACGGGGCCTGTTCGAGGCCCGCGGCAACCGGGCCACCCCCGGCACGGTATACGTCCGGGTGCTGCCGCCCATCCAGACGGCAGGCATGAGCCGGGCCGAGCAGAAGCAGCTGCCCGACGCCGTCCGCCAGACCATTCTGGCAGAGCTTTAAGACTTTGGAGGACACTGCCTCATGGCAAGCTACCGTTACGAGCGCGACATCGACCCGAAAGACATTGCCCCCCGCAAGGAAAGACAGTACACCCGCAAGGAGCGCTGGGCCAACTGGTGGGACTATAACCTGAAATGGGTCATCATCATCGGCATCGCCGCGGCTTTTGTGGCCTACAACTTCATCGGACAGTATTTCTTCGTCACCAAGCCCGATTATAACGTGGCCGTGGTGGCTCCCTACTATCTGCCCGAGGACACCGTGAACGCTTTGCAGGATGCACTGGCCGCCTACGGCGAAGACCGCAACGGCGACGGCAAGGTGGTCGTGACCCTCAACGTCTACACCCTCGACTACTCCGACACAGAGACCCAGACCGAGAGCGCCGCCTATCTGACCATGGCTGGCACCACCAAGCTGGCCACCGACGTACAGGGCGGCCTCAGCTCTGTCTTTCTGCTCTGGGACCCGGCGGGCTTTGAGGAGAGC
>ULWB01049206.1_pt1 | contig 10016 bp, 5 predicted proteins | sample 1959891 | NCBI WGS metagenome assembly ULWB01 (sample SAMEA4835799, study PRJEB28245) | human gut metagenome | biome: gut microbiome; material: fecal sample | place: Denmark | collected 2008 | reverse complement strand
GACGACGAGCTTATCGACGAGATGCGCCATAGCGAGCTGCCCGACGGTGTGGAGACGGTTTTCATATCTTCTGTGACGGGTATGGGGCTTACGGAGCTGAAAGATGTGTTGTGGCGGACAATCAACGACGAGGACAACCGCATCCCGGCGCGTATCACCCACCGCGACCTTGACGTGAACCACCGTGTCGACGAGGAGGATGCTTTTGTGATAGAGCAGGAATCCGGCGACGAGGAGGAAGCGTGGGATGTGGAATGGCCTGAGGAATATTGGGCTGACGATTTCAAGGATGAAGATTGAGCGGCTGTCTTTCCGTGACAACGGCTCCGCTTTCGCTTTTACCGCGGGGCGCGGCGGCGTTGATGCCAATGACCCTTATTCCGGTTTCAACTGTTGCGGCTATGTAGGCGACAGTCCCCGGCATGTAGCCTCTTGCCGGGAGGAATTGTGCCGCGGGATAGGGCTGCCGGCGGGGCGGCTGATTACCGCGCGGCAGGTGCATGGCACGGATGTGGTTGTTGTCGGTTCTCCGGATTGTGTGCCCGGCGAGGCGGATGCTTTGGTGACTAGGTTGGAGGATGTCGCTCTCGGCGTTTTTACGGCCGACTGTGTCCCGATGCTTTTCTACGACAAGAAGGCTGGCGTTGTCGGCGCTGCCCATGCCGGCTGGAAGGGGACGATGAACGGCATAGCCAAAAATGTGGTGGCGGCGATGTCGGGGCTTGGCGCTTCGGCCGGCGGGATTCAGGTGGTTTTCGGGCCCTCGATATGCCAAGGATGCTTCGAGGTGGGCGACGAGGTGGTGGAGCAGTTCGGCGAGCGGGGATTGCCGCTTAGCGATATTGTTGTCAGGAATAAAGCCACGGGCAAGGCGCACATCGACCTTGTGGCTGCCAACGTATATTGGCTGCGTGAGTGCGGAGTGATGGAAGGGAATATGGTGCGTTCAGGCTTGTGTACACGGTGCAATCCCTCGCGGTTTTTCTCGGCGCGTGTGCTTGGCACGGCTTCAGGCCGCAACCTTACGGCCGTCGTGCTGAAACCGTAAGGGGGAATTTAACGTCAGTTCGATAAGGAAATTGAAAGGCTTGCTCTGTCAAAGCATCATTATACAGTCTTATAAACCTCGCATATAGCGCAAACGTCACGGTGCGCAGCCTTGATAAGGCTGGTGTGCCTACCGCTCCACTCCGACGGCTGAAGCCACCAGTTAACTGTGCGAAGCCTCTTTGAGGTTTTTGTCTGTCAAGCAAATACTTATATCTTATCCTTTGGCTTGTGAAAAAATATTCTTTATATCGAACTGTTGGTATCCGCTGAAAAATCAGGGAGTAGTTGCATTGTGTTCATTCAAAGAGGCTTAATATGCCTCTGTGTGGAGACGGTTTGTCTTTGGGAAAAGAGAGACTCGTGGAGGTCGCACTTTAAAGTTCAGAGTTGAAAGTTTAGAGTTGAGAGAGTTGCATACTCTCAACATTCAACACTCTACTCTCAATTCTTACAGACCTCCACGAGGCCGATTTCTTTGTCAGCCACCTGACCACCGCCAAGGCGGCGGGTTACTCGGCAACAGCCCCCCACGGGGCTGGCTTCATCGGCGGTGGCGCATTACACTCCATAAACCGAATCCCTTGATTTTTTAGCGGACAGCAATAAAATAAAAAAATACAGGCTGTGGCATCGTGCCACAGCCTGTATTAAACGTTTTGCGCGGAACTTCCTTAGTTCTGCTCTTCTGCCGGTACTTCAACAGGGTTGATGTTGATGTACTTGCGGCCTTTCCTTTCGGAGAAAGCCACTGTACCGTCGATGAGCGCGTACAATGTGTGGTCACGGCCCATTCCTACGTTAACGCCCGGATGGTGCACTGTGCCGCGCTGGCGCTTGATGATATTGCCGGCTTTTGCATATTGACCACCGAACAATTTGATGCCCAATCGTTTGCTTTCTGACTCACGACCGTTCTTCGAACTACCTACACCTTTTTTATGTGCCATTTCTTTCCGTTTTTAGTGGTTATGCAACTACGTCTTTAATCACAATCTGGGTGAAATACTGGCGGTGACCGTTCCAACGGCGATAGCCTTTGCGGCGTTTCTTCTTGAAGACGATTACCTTGTCACCTTTCACGAGGGGACGTTTAACCTCGCAAACTACTTTTGCCCCTTCCACGGTAGGAGCGCCGATTTTTACGGCACCGTCGGCATCCACAAGGAGAACTTTGTCGAAATCAACTTTGTCGCCTTCTTTCACGTTCTCGCCGAGATAGTGGACATACAGGAATTTTCCGGCTTCTGCCTTGAACTGCTGTCCCTGAATTTCTACAATTGCGTACATTGTTTTTAGATAGAAATTTACAAATTAACCCGTGAGGCGGACGCGCCGCTTCGCGCGTCTCTTTTCGAGCCTATTCGGAATAAGCGCACAAAAGTACGGAATATTTTCCATCCGTGCAACATCCCGCGCTGTTTTGTGCTGAAAAAATTTTGTATTGAAAATTCAGGAAGGCTTTAATGGGAAATGCTTATGCCGGAAAATTTAGTTCATCGGTGCATGTTTTAGTGAGGACTGGTTGTGTTGAGAGTGACAGATCAGCCAAGAGTACCGCCGTTTCTTCTGTGTCTTTCGGTGCGTCTTTCGGCTTCCACGCAACGATGAACCTTACGGAGGCAGAGGCTACTTCATATCCTTTTTCTTTCCATTCCGTAAGTTCGGCTTGCATCTTTTGCGACAGTTTTGCGACCGGTTTACCCTCTATATTGTATAATGTAAAGCCATGGTACTTGAGCCTGTCCCCGCTTCTTAGCGACAATACGTCTCTCTTTATGTTTTTAAAAGCTCCTAAATTGACATCCTTGTGGGATAGTTGCAGGACAATTTCTTCCGGCATATTGTATTGTGTCCTGTCAACGTTATGCCTGTCCGCTTTCAAGTTGTCAAAACAACCGCTGTTTGTATGGATGGATAACTGCTTTTTTGCGCGTGTAATTCCCACATAGTATCGCCGCATCAGGTTCGCGTCTTTAGAGAAATTGCCGGAAAGCAGCATGTATACATTGTCGAATTCCCTGCCTTTCGCTTTGTGGATGGTCGATACTGTCATGCCGGAGCCGTCAGTGTCGCAGAAGTCCTCTACAGATGATTCGAATACATATTCTTTAAAGTCGCTTATGTACTTTGCCCTGTTGGTTTGCTCGAAAAGTTGCATGCAGCGTTTCATGTATGCAAGGCTTACGCTTCTGCCGTAGTAGGTGAGTGTCGCTTGTTTTGCCTCGTTCCACAACACTTCGGGTATGCGCGGTGTTTTTATCCGCTTGCCGATATATCTTATGAAATATTTTATTTCAGCCATATTAAAAAAGCGGAATCCGTCCATCGACTGGATAAGGTTGCTGTTTATGCCATTTTTACGCAAAAGGGCATTGACGGTTACCGCTTCTTCGTTTGTCTGGGTGAGTATGCACGACGTTCCGGGAAGGCTGTCATCTAAAATCTCGTTTACAAGCGGCTGGTACATGTAGTTTGAATAATGGCGTGTTATTGTTACCTGTCCATTTTCTTTTTGCATTGATATGATTGGTGTGCTTTTCATCCTTTGTCCGATTTTGCCCACGAATCCGTTGGCAAAATCAACCAAATGCCGACTGCTGCGGTAGTTTTCGGTCATTTCGACAATTTTGCTGCCGGGCATTTTTGACAGTTGGTACATATATTTGGAGTCTGAACCCCGGAAATCAAAAATGTTTTGATCGTCGTCGCCTACGGCTATTACACGCATTTCCTCGTTGTGTGCCATAAGAGCTTCCACAAGTGCGTATTCTGAGGCACCCATGTCTTGTGCCTCGTCGATTACCAATACTGTTTTCCCTATTCTGTTGGGCTCCACTTCCCCTTGTCCGATCATTCCGGCAGCTTTTGCAACCACGTCCTTGGCATCTTCAAGATTGCCTATCCGTCCTAAAAGGTCGAAGCAATATGAATGGAAAGTCTTTATTTCGACAAAATGTGCAGCATTGCCGATAAGTTCCATAAGGCGCTGCTTGAACTCTGTCGCTGCCGCTCTTGAGAATGTAAGCATAAGGAGCTGCTCGTGTTTCACGTCTTCGAGTAGCAGCAGGGAAGCAAGTTTATGCACAAGCACGCGTGTCTTTCCGCTGCCCGGTCCGGCTGCCACGACGATGCAGCGTGAATCCTTGTCGGAGATTATTTCCATTTGGCGTTTTGACAGCTGGTTGAACAATTGCTTGTATTTTTGCGGGGTGAGGTTTAGCTGTATCTCGTTGATTCTCTCTCCTTTGAAATATTTTGTGATGAATTTCTTGTAGTCCATATGGAAATAGTCATGTACGTATTCCAAAGCCGCGTCATAGTCCTTTACCATCAGATTGGCATATTCGCCTACGATATGTATTTGTTGGATTTTCTGCCGGTAGAATTCGTTAAGCATCCGGTAGTCCTCCTGTTTGTATCTCGTCTTGCTGTCTTTTGTCCGTCTTATGTCCATTGCATTGTAGAGGACAAGAAATCCCCCTTCGAGTTTCAGCACACCGATTTTCGACAGGTACAGCAGGGCTTCTTCCACATCTTCTATCTGGATGTCGTCGTGCCGGTTGAAAAGCGATTGTCCTTCTGCTTTAAATTTGTTTAATAGCTCCACTACGGAGAATTTGACAGCTATTTCTTGTTGTCCGTTTTTCTCGGCATCATCAGCTATTCTGTATAACCATTCTATTGCAAAGCGGCTTATTTCCAGCCTTTTTTCAAACCGTTTGGAGATTGATTCCAAATCTGTCTGGCGGCTTATCTCCATATTGTGTGCCGTATCCTCTTTTTTGCGGGTGTAGCCCTTTATGGAAAGGAAATACAGCAGTGTCAGTATGTCCTTTTCTTTTGAGGAGGTAATGCCGTCTTTCACGGCATTGTCGTTGAGTTGTTTGCAGGATATGTGCAATGCCCCGTCAGGTATGCAGCTTACTATGTATTGCTCTAACTTCGCAAAATGTTCAAGCAGCGACAATGATTTACGTTCCGGCTTCCCAAAATTCGGCAAATATGCGGAAATGTCCTTGCTGTCGGCTAAGATGCCGTCCTGTCGCATCCGTTCTACAGCCGACACGACTTCCTTTTTTGTCAGTCCCAGTATGTCGGCCAGATAGTCGATGCGTGATTCCGCCTCTGAGTTTTGGGCTTTTGATATGTATTTCTGTGAAATGAGCGACTTGATTATCCTGACAGCTTGTTCTATCTCGTTTTTGTCAAAAAGGAGGGATTTTGATAGGCGTGTTCTCGCCTCGTCCATATTCTTGACGGTTATGCCTGTCGCATAGACGTGTGGCACATTGTTGCCTCTTGTCAGATAGCCGTTTTGCTCAAGTGTCGCCAAGGCAGTGCGTACACGAGTCTCAATGTCATGCACCGAGTCGTCCCATCCTGCCTGACGTGCGATTTCCAATGCGGAGCAGCATACTCTCGGGCGTTGTTTCGTCATATCTTTCACGGCTTTCCATATTTGCTGTATTTCGCTGATGCTCAGCTTGGTCTGATTGAGCAGTATGAAATGCTTGTCAAGGTCGTTGTCGTTGTAAAGTACGTAGCATCGTGCGCTTAGGCTTGGGTCGCGTCCCGCTCTTCCGGCTTCCTGCACATAATTTTCCAAAGAGTCGGAAATGTCGTAGTGCACCACAAGTCCCACATCCTTTTTATCAACTCCCATCCCGAATGCGGATGTGGCCACTATGATGTCCACTTGGCCCTTCATAAACTTGTCTTGGTTGGAAATTTTTTCGTCAGATTCCATTTTGCCGTTGAAGGGCAATGCTTTGTAGCCGTCTCGGGTCAGTTTTGCGGCCAATTCTTTTGTGCGTTTTGTGCGTGAGACATAAATTATTGTCGGGCAATTGGCTTCGGCGACAAGGCTTCTGAGTTTTAAGTACTTTTCATTGTCGGTTTCCGTATGTATAACGGAATACCGCAGATTTGTCCGTGAGGCAGTCGAGGCAAACAGTTTCAGGTCTAAATCCAATGTCTGCCTGAAATAGTCGCAGATGTCCTGCACTACTTTCTGCTTTGCGGTGGCCGTAAAGCATGACACGGGTATCGGATTGTGGCATTTTTTCTTCTGCTGGTATTCCTTGATGAATTTTCCTATATAAAGGTAGTCTACTCTGAAGTCCTGTCCCCATGAAGAGAAGCAGTGTGCCTCGTCAATCACGAACCTTACAATGTGGCGCGCCATCAAAATCCGTTCGATGGTTTTTGAACGGAGCATTTCTGGTGATATGTATAATAAGGAGGCTTCCCCATCCCTCACTCTGTTGATTGACAATACCCTGTTTATCGGGTCTAACAGCCCGTTTATCGTGACGGCATCCGTGATGCCGCGTTCTGCAAGGTTGTCGACTTGGTCTTTCATCAGCGACTGCAGCGGTGAGATGACGACCGTAAGCCCATGTACGGTGCGTCCCTCGATTAATGCCGGCAATTGGAAAGTGAGCGATTTCCCTCCTCCTGTCGGAAATATTGCGAGTAGGGATTTGCCATCAACGGCCGCTTGCACGGCTTGCTCCTGAAGCGTCTCTCCTGCAAATGTGCGGAATTGTCCATATCCGAAAAAGGATTTTAAATTTGAGTGTATGTCCAGTTGTGTGCCGCAATAGTTGCAGTCTCTGCCGCAGGCGGTGTGTCTTAGCAGTTTTATGACAAATTCCACGTCGGGATAATTATTTAGCACCCATCCGGGGGTGATTGAACGGTAATCGGAAGTATCGACAAGAGCTAATGCGTATGCCAATTCGCACGGATATTTTGTGATTATCATATCAAAGTCTGCATGTTGGCATATTCTCCCTTTGTAAGTGTTGATTATCAGCTCTGGCAGATTGCCGCTTGTGCCTCCGGCTTCTACCATCTGGAGAAATCCTGAGAACTCTTCTTTACCGTCGAGCAAGGATGCGAATATTTGTTGCTTTTCTTTCGGGAGATGGTTCCAGCGTTCTATTTCGTCCATAAGCAAATCTTTCGCTTTTTCGCAATCGTTTACCGGATTGTTGATTTGCTCGCTGATTATTTTGTCGTCTTTTAATAGCCTGTGGTAGGGGCGTTCAGGGAACAACAGTGGCGACATATAAAGCGTGTCTACGAGGAGATATGCCGGTATGTATTCGTTGAACAGGTATTTTGCGTCGTGATGTATGATATTGTGTCCACAAACATAATCAACTCCGTTCAAAAAATCAAGCAGTTTTTCTTTTGATGCTTTATGGAATATAGCACCGTCGTACCTGATAGCTCCTATGTCGTGGATTTTGCGGTCGGTAATGCCTACTTCGGCATCTATTACGGCATATTTGGAAGCATCGTATTTTTTAGGCACGGTATTGTTTCCGCTGACATTTGCTGTGCCATCAGAATTTTTAATTCCCCATAGTTTGTTCCATATAGACATTATTCAATAATGGTAAGTTGGTTTATGTTACAAATTTAAGCAAAAAGGATGTTGTTCATTGTATTGATGGTAAAATATTTGTCATTTAATGCCATGATGTTTCAGACTTATGAATTCTGATTTTTTCGGGCACGGTTTTTGCTTTGATAAATCGGAAGATAGCAAATTATTGGCTACCTTTGCACCCGGAATGATTGAATACGGAAAAACGAACTAAAAAACAGAATAATATGGGTAAAAAAGCATTGTTGATGATTCTCGACGGCTGGGGAATCGGAAACCACACGAAAAGCGACGTGATTTACAGCACTCCTACTCCTTACTGGGATTCTTTGTTGGCGAAATATCCGCATTCGCAGCTTCAGGCGAGCGGCGAGAATGTGGGTCTGCCCGACGGACAGATGGGCAACTCCGAGGTGGGCCACCTGAATATCGGCGCGGGGCGTGTCCTCTATCAGGACCTTGTGAAAATCAACAAGTCGATTGCCGACAAGTCGATTCTAAAGAACAAGGAAATCGTTTCGGCCTTCACATACGCAAAGGAGAGCGGAAAGGCAATCCACTTCATGGGACTGACTTCCGACGGAGGCGTACACAGCTCGCTGGAGCATCTGTTCGCTTTGTGCGACATCGCTAAGGAATACGGCTTGCAGAAGGTTTACCTGCACTGCTTCATGGACGGCCGCGACACTGACCCGAAGAGCGGCAAAGGATTCATCGAGCAGGTAGAGGCTCATTGCAAGCAGTCGGCCGGCGTGATTGCCTCCATCGTGGGACGTTTCTACGCCATGGACCGCGACAAGCGTTGGAACCGCGTGAAGGAGGCTTACGACTTGCTCGTGGAGGGCAAGGGCAAGCAGGCAGACGATATGGTTAAGGCTATGCAGGAATCCTACGACGAGGATGTGACCGACGAGTTCATCAAGCCGATCAACAATTCCACTGTCGACGGTACTATCAAGGAGGGCGACGCAGTAATCTTCTTCAACTACCGCAACGACCGCGCGAAGGAGCTTACCATCGCTCTGACGCAGCAGGACATGCCGGAAGAGGGGATGAAGACAATCCCGGGATTGCAGTACTACTGCATGACTCCTTACGACGCTTCGTTCAAGGGCGTGCATATCCTTTTCGACAAGGAAAACGTGCAGGACACTCTTGGCGAATACCTTTCGCGCAACGGTAAGAAGCAGCTCCACATAGCGGAGACCGAGAAATATGCCCACGTTACGTTCTTCTTCAACGGCGGGCGTGAGGCTCCGTTCGAGGGCGAGGACCGCATACTCGTGCCGTCGCCGAAGGTTGCCACCTACGACCTGAAGCCGGAGATGAGCGCATACGAGGTGAAGGACAAGCTCGTGGAGGCCATCGGTACGGAGAAATACGATTTTATCGTAGTCAACTACGCCAACGGCGACATGGTGGGACACACCGGCGTGTACGAGGCTATCGAGAAGGCTGTGGTCACAATCGACAATTGCGTGAGGGATACCGTGGAGGCTGCCAAGGCTCACGGTTATGAGGTGATAATCATAGCCGACCACGGAAACGCCGACAACGCCATCAATGCCGACGGCACGCCCAATACGGCGCATTCGCTCAACCCGGTGCCGTGTGTCTACGTGACGGAAAAGACCGGCGTGGAAATCCACAATGGTATCCTTGCCGACGTTGCTCCGACAATTCTTAAGATTATGGGCATGGAGCAGCCTTCCGACATGACAGGCAAGGCGTTGTTCTAAGCGCCGGGGGGCTTGAAAAGTCTGTGATAAAAAAAGATTGGCGGGAAGTTTTGCTTCCCGCCAATCTTTTTATTAATCTCCGGTGACCTATTTCACTTCCCACGTCTCTCCGGCGAGAATCATCTCGCGGAGGGTGTGGTAAGGCTTTTTGCCTTCAACCTCGTGGGTCTGGCGGTCGACTTCCTCGTCGTAGACGGGAGCGTCGACATCACGTATCACCCCGATGGCCAACGGCATAGTGTGTCCGTCCATCATCGCAAGCTGCTGGTGGAGGAGGTTGCTTTGGCAATGAGCGTCGTGGGTGAGCACGTCGTCAATCGTGTAGCCGTCCTGTCCTACCACGACCGCTTTCAGTCCGAAGCCGTCCTGCACGATGCCTTTCTCCTTTTCTTTTCCGAAAAGCATTTTCTCGCCATGTACAAGGTGGATTGTGTGGTCGGCACGAAGCTCTCTGTCGGAAACGAAGCTGTAGATTCCCTGATTGAAAATCACGCAGTTCTGAAGCATCTCGACGACCGATGTGCCTTTATGGCGTGCAGCCGCAACCATCACTTCCTGCGAAGTCTTGAGCTCAACGTCGAGGCTGCGCGCGAAGAACGTCCCACGCGCGCCGAACACCAGCTCGGCCGGAATGAACGGGTCCTCGGTAGTGCCGTAAGGCGACGACTTGGAGACGAAACCACGCTCGGAAGTAGGGGAGTACTGCCCCTTTGTCAACCCATAGATGCGGTTGTTGAGCAGCACCATGTTGATGTTGACGTTACGCCGCACGGCGTGGATGAAGTGGTTGCCTCCGATGGCCAGACCGTCGCCGTCGCCCGAAATCTGCC
>ULWB01009290.1_pt1 | contig 10047 bp, 7 predicted proteins | sample 1959891 | NCBI WGS metagenome assembly ULWB01 (sample SAMEA4835799, study PRJEB28245) | human gut metagenome | biome: gut microbiome; material: fecal sample | place: Denmark | collected 2008 | reverse complement strand
AGGAAGAGCGTGCGGGCCACGGCCTTTTTGCCCGTGTGCGCCCCCTCATTCTGGATGGGGAAGACCTGGATCTGCCTCCCGCACTGCGGAAAAGGAAACCGGATCCTAGCTGATGATGTCCCCCCGCACGTCCAGGGTGTGGTTTTGGGCGCTGACCGCAGCCGCCTTATTGTATACGGCGCTGCTCAGCTGGTGGAGTCCTCTCACTTCCGATACGTACCATCATGCCCTGACGGGCATGGAGCACTGCTTCTCTTTCAGCCTGGTCTGGGAGCGCTGCGTAGCCTCCTACATGACCTGGAATCCCAGAATCGGGGAATACCTGGCCTTTGCCGTAGCGACGGCGGGAAAATGGCTCTTCATGCTGCTCAACCCCTTTGTACAGGTCGGTCTTGCGCTGATGATGTTTTATCTGGCTTCCGGGCGCAGGGTGGATCCCCGTTCCTGGCCGGACGTGCGTCTGTTCGGATTGGGGCTTCTCCTGCTGTTCACGTGCACGGCCCGGCCCGGCGTCACGATTTACTGGCTCTCCGGCGCCACCAACTATTCCTGGGGCGCCGCCGTCTGGCTGGGCTTTCTGTGTCTGTACCGCGGTTTTCTGGACGACGCGGAATCCGGGAGAAAGGGAGATTCCGGAAGAAACAGTGGCTGGGGAAAGTTTGCCGCTGCGGCTGTTCTGGGATTTCCGGCAGGCATGACCAATGAAAACAATATTCCGGGAACCTGGCTTTTGCTGGGAGCCTTGTTTGTTTTTGTCCGCCTGGTGCGGAAGGAAAAACTTCCTTTGTGGTTTTATGCGGGCCTTGTGTTCCAGGTGGCAGGTTCCCTGTGCATGCTGCTTGCGCCCGGCATTTCCGCGCGGATGCATTCCGCCACTCCCGGCTGCGCGGAACCCCTTTCCGGTTTTTGGAGCAGATGGGAAGCTCTCCCTTCGCTCCTGTTCCGGATGCATGAATACCTGGCTCTTCCGGTGTTGCTGGGCATGGCGGCTGCCTGGGTTCTCTGGAAAAGTTTTCGCAAGGACCGGAACTATTTCCGGGCATGGAAAATTTCCCTTGGAATAGCGGCGGCATATATTCTGGCGTCTTATGCCATGGCTCTTTCTTTCGCCGCCGCCGTCATTCCAGCGGACCATGCCATGTTCTCCGCCACCCTGCTGTTCGGCGTCGGCGTGCTGGTTCTTCTTCGTATGTGGTACGGCATCCCCAGTGCCGTGCCCCGTCCGCAGATAACTGTGGCCGTTTTTCTGGCGTTGTCCGGAATATGCGTTTTTTCAACCCTTCATGATCATCTGCTTCTGTTCCGGCAGCATGAAAAGCGCGTCCGCCTGGTTCTGGAGCAGAAAAAGGCCGGTATTCAGGAAATCGTTGTTCCTCCCCTCTCTCCTCCCTCCCCCTGGTGTTCTTTCATTTTCTGGGTAGACCTGTCGCAAAACCCGGAAGACTACGTCAACAGAGGCGCGGCAATGTATTATGGCGTGAAGAGCATCAGAATCTTTTAGCAGGAAAAAGCTGCGGAATGTTAGAATTTTTTGCTATGGAATAATGGGAAATGGCAATAAGGTATCATCTGCGTCTGATGGCGGTTGTTGTTAAAAATATAAGAATTCTTTTAATAGGTTGCGCGGTTTCCCTGTGCGGTTTTTCCTTTGCGGACGTGGAGGAAGAGGATTCCGGCGCGTTGAGGATTGAAACGGAAACAGAGGCATATTCCGCTGATATATATTTAGGAAATACTGCTGAAGGAATGCCTGCCCAGCTCCGGCTTCCGTTGCCCGACAGCATCTCCGCATTCAAAACGTCTCCTCAGGAAAAGAAGGAGTTTCTTTCCCTGTTGCATGAAAAAGAGCTGCCGGATTGTTACCGGGAAGCGCGGAAGAAACTTGGCGCCTTTAGTTCCAAGGGAGCTGGAGATGTGAACGCAGAAGACGTCAGGGTGTTGTCCTGGATTTTTTATGTTGTAGTTTCGGCGGATGCATTTTCATGGGATTACGATGAAAATACCCCCAAAGACGGCCTCTATGGAAACATGGATTATGAATTGAAGACCGGAGTTGTGAGGTGGATGAGCAGTTTATCCTGGGATATATCCGGAATCGTTTCCCGATGCGGCGTAAAGAGAAAGGAGCTGTGCAGAATCTGGGCAGAATATGGAGCGGCCGTATTGAAAACATTCAGGACTCAGTATGATCCGGAATTAAAGCAGAAACAGGCCAGGATGAAGGAGGAATACGATAAAATGAGTGCCGAAAGAACCTTGAGACTGGTTCAGGAACGAAAACTGAGTTTATTTCGCGGGGCTGATCCCCGATCAATTTATTACAACAATAAGCTGCTGTCTAATGAAGACAGAAATAAAAATTGTAAGTATCATTTGGAAAAGAGATTGGAACCTGCGTTTGTGGAGATGCTGGTCCGTTTTTATCCGGGGCAGGCTGGTGAAGTGGTTAAGTATCTTAAGAAGGCCGGGTACGCTGACCAGGAAATCGGAGACCTGATTGACCGTACTGTAAGCCGCGATGGAAGAACGGAGTTTTTATATAAGGGCGACCGGGGGCGCCAGCACGATAGAAAGATAAAGTCCCGTGGCTCCGGGCATATGAAATAACATGGGGGATTGGGAACCTCCCGGAAAATTCCATTGTTTCGCCAGGGACGCCAGGGTGCATAGCGGACGGGAGCAGGCAGATTCCGGGATGCTGCGTTATGGAAGAAACGGGGGCCGCAGTATGTTCTAATCCATCGGAATTGCGTAGGAGTTCAATTTGTTGAACTCTCCGCTTTGGGGGCCTTCGTCAGTAATGCCGTTATTGGGGGCGGCGTAGGTATCCAGGGTCATGGAATCCGGGTAAATGGTCAGGATATAGTAGGCCGTAATGCCGGAGCGGTATTGCAGGGTTTTTACCCGGGATTTTGCAGGCAGCAGAAAAGGGATGGGAAGAACCTTGTTCCCCGCAGGGGCGCAGATCAGGGAGGTAAGGGTGTTTTGTCCGTCCGGGGAGGTAATCATATACAGGTCATGGGCGTGCAGGTGTCCGGTGACGACGAAGCGCACTCCGGCGTCCCGGAGGTTGCGGTAAAAGATGTTTTGCTGTTCCGCCGCGCTGTCGTTGTAACGGCCCCACAGGCATTCCCGGAATTGCATGGGCGTCTGCAGGGTGCGGTGGGTGAAGACCAGGCAGTGCCTCGGAACGGTGTTGGCCTTGCTTCTGTTGCGTTTGACCCACGCACTGAAGTCCACGAGCTGGTCAGGGGTGAGGTCAATATCCATGAAATACAGGGAAGCGTTTTTATGGCGGATTCCGTAGTTCAACTTTCTGGTAGCCAGCCCTTTGGCGCCCTGCTTCCGCGTAGGCAGGAAGAGTTCCCGGAATTGTTCCGCCCGGAAAGGAAGGGATTCATGATTGCCGCGCACGGCATAAAAGGGGATGCCTTTTTCTCTCAGAATTTTGTTGAGTTCCTTGCGTTTGGCGAGTCCCTTGACGGGGGCGCTTCCTTCAATATCCGCCATGTCCCCTACCTGGACGACCATGTTCACGTTGTGTTTCAGGATTTCCCCATAGAGGGTTTTGATGAAGTTGACTGCTACTCCCTCGCTTCCTTCCATACGCTTGGGGGAGTCGTGCGTATCGCCGATGATCGCTATTTTCCATGGGGCTGTATCTTCCGCCAGTGCCGGCTGAAGCAGGAACATGAGAAATAACGCAAGATATTTCATGGCACTGAGTTTTTACAACCTGCCTGCTCGTCCCGCCAGAAAATTATGACTGAGGCGGAAAGACGCCGCCCGGGGCTTTTTCTTTTTCCCGGAGGCAGGCGTTGACGTGCTGTCCTGGGGAATTCTGTTCCCCGCTGGAAACGGAAAAGCCGGACATTGGAAATTCAATGTCCGGCTTTGATGATGCCGACAGCGCTGGCTGAAATTTATTGCTGGTTGACCTTCAGGGTTTTGGCCTGTTCTTCCGTGAGTTCCACGCAGTGCCAGGGGAGGCCGCGCCTGTTGAGCTCGTCCATGAAGGGATCCGGATCATTTTGTTCCATATTGAAGACTCCTGCGCCAGTCCATTTGCCCGTAAGGATCATTTCCGCGCCAATCATGGCCGGAACCCCTGTGGTATAGGAAATGGCCTGGGAACCTACTTCTTTAAAGCATTGTTCATGGTCGCAAATGTTGTAAATGTACACAGCCTTGAATTGGCCGTCCTTGATTCCGGTGATGACGTTGCCGATGCAGGTTTTTCCCCTGGTCGTCTTGCCCAGGTCCCCGGGGTCCGGCAGAACGGCCTTGAGGAATTGCAGCGGGATGATTTCAACTCCGTTGTACATGACCGGGTCAATGCGGGTCATACCCACGTTCTGAAGCACTTCCAGGTGCTTGAGGTAGTTCGGTGAGAAGGACATCCAGAATTGAGCCCGGCGGATGGTGGGGATGTGCTTGACCAGGCTTTCCATTTCTTCATGGTACATGCGGTAGATTTCATAGGTGCCCACTTCCTGCGGGCAGGTGAAACTTTGGTGCATGCTCATGGGAGCGGTTTCCCGGAAGGCTCCGTCTTCCCAGTGGCGGCAGGGCGCCGTTACTTCCCGGATGTTGATTTCCGGGTTGAAGTTGGTGGCGAAGGCCTTGCCATGATTGCCGCCATTGACGTCAATGATGTCCAGCGTATGGATTTCGTCAAAGTGATGCTTGAGAGCCCATGCCGTGAATACATTGGTGACGCCTGGGTCAAAGCCGGAACCCAGCAGGGCAAAAAGCCCGGCTTTGCGGAATTGCTCCTGATACGCCCATTGCCAGGAGTATTCGAATTTGGCTACGTCACGGGGTTCATAGTTGGCGGTATCCAGGTAGTTGACTCCGGTTTCCAGGCAGGCTTCCATCAGGGTGAGATCCTGGTAGGGCAGGGCTACGTTGATCAGCAGCTGCGGCTTGATTTCCCGGATGAGGGCTACGGTGGCGGGCACGTCGTCCGCATCTACGGAATGGGTAGTGATGCTGACGCCCGTTCTGGAGCGTACGTCCTCCGCAACGGCATCGCATTTGCTCTTCGTGCGGGAGGCCAGATGAATGTTTTGAAAAATATCCGGCAGCTGGGCGCATTTGTTGGCTACCACATGCCCAACGCCGCCTGCTCCAATGATTAAAACCGTGTTCATGATAGGTTCTGTACATAAGTGAAAACAGGCTGAAAGGCAACTCCCGATTTGCTTCAATAATGACACCGTCTTCCCATGGGGCATCAGTTTTTCCGGCATCAGCCGTATGCGGACTTCCCTGCGGAAGACGCACCCTTTTGGAGATTTTCTAAAAATGATTGAACAGGGGATTGACGCGGGCTGTCCGATTTTACAATATTGAATTATAGATATGATTAAACAAATTCTGCCAATTGTTGTTGCCGCCTGCGTCGCTCCCTGCTTTGCCGCGGAAGGGTGGATTACCGATATGGATGCCGCCAAAAAACAGGCCGCCGAACAGAAAAAGGATTTAATGATTGAGTTCACCGGTTCCGACTGGTGCCCTCCTTGCATGCAGCTCCGCGCCAACGTATTCAGCAAGCCTGACTTCCAGAAGGAAGCGCAGAAAAATTTCGTGCTGGTGGAGCTGGATTATCCGCGCGGCAAGGAACAGTCCAAGGAAATGAAAGCCGCCAATGAAAAGCTTGCCCAGCAATACGGCGTGCGGGGATTCCCGACCGTTGTGTTTGCGGACGCTTCCGGCAAGCCTTTTGGGGGATTTGTTGGAGGGCGCTCCGGGGATGATGTCATGAAAGCCATGCAGGATGCCCTGAAGAACAAGGAAGCTCTTAATGCCGCGGAAGCGAATGTCGCCAAGGCTGCTACGGATGAAGCGAAAGTTGCCGCTCTGATGGAAGTGCTCAAACTGGCTCCTCAGGAATATGTGGACAATTTCTATGGTGACGTGAAAGCGGAAATCAAGAAGCTGGACAAGGATGACAAGTCCGGCCTGAAAGCTGCGGACGCCCTCTCCGACCAGCTTAAAAAGGAACGTAAGGATGTTCAAAATTATCTTGCTGGCAAGCTGACGGACAAGACTACGCCTGCGGAAGCCCTTCAGGTGGTTAAGGCATATCCCGACCGCGACAAGCTTCTGCCGGAAACACAGCAGGAGTTGCTGATGATGGAGTTCGGGACCTACCTGAATTCCACCGGTGACGTGGACGGCGCCGTTCTGATTCTGGATAAGGTGGCCGAGTTGAAGCCGGGAACGGAAGCCGGAATGCAGGCCCCCCGCATCAAGGCCGGTATTCTTGCCAACAAGGATAAGATCAAGGCCCAGATTGACGCTGCCAAAAAGGCGCAGGGCAAATAATTAAAGCCGCTTTTCTTTTCCCTTGCTTTGGGAAAACAGCCCCGCAACGGTTTTCTGCCGTTGCGGGGTTTTGCTTTCCCCCTGTTTCTCCGGTTACTCAAAAGGGATGATGAAAAGGAGGCACTGTGGCTTATGAGGGGCGCTGTTCTCCTGCGGCGCGTGTTTTCGGCGCTTCTGCTGCGGGAGTGGCGAAAGGCAGGATTTGATGCCGGTTTCTTGACGTGAAGCCTTGCGCACGGGAAGGAAACCTGACAGAATCCCGCCATGCGCCTGTTCATGATGTTCTGTGTGATGCTTTTGCTCGCCGGATGCGATACGCGTACGAGCGTGGAACGGGCGCAGGAGGCAGGGGTGCTCATCGTGGGCAATAATGCGGAGCCCCAGAGCTTTGACCCCCACATCGCCACTTCCGTTTCCGATTTCAAGATGATCAATGCCGTCATGGAGGGGCTGCTGCGCGGGGATTCCAGGGATGACGCCGTTTTTCATCCCGCTGTGGCGGAGTCGTGGACGCATAGTCCGGAGGCGGACAAGTGGCGTTTTTCCCTCCGGAAGGACGCCGTGTGGAGCGACGGCGTTCCTGTGACGGCCCATGATTTCGCGTATGCCTATCACCGCCTGCTTCATCCGGGGTTTGGAGGGAGGTACGCGGACATGCTTTATCCGCTGAAGAATGCGGAAGCCTATAACCGGAACAGGCGCAGCCTGCTGCTGTGCGGTCCCGGTTCCCGTCTGGCTGGGGAAGAGGGGCTGGAAGAGAGGGTTCTGGCCCGGGTGGATTGGGAGAGGCTGGATAGTATGGGAGCCGCTGAGCTGGAGGCTCTGCGGGATGATCCTACCCTGATGGAGTGGCCGGACGGGATGCCGGAGGAAGGGGCGCGGAAGATTGCGGCCCGGATGTTGGAGGATGTCCGGGCCGGAAAGCCGGATTTATGGGAGGAAGCCCGCGTGGGCGTGCGCGCCGCGGATGATTATACCCTGGAGATGGAGCTGCGTTCTCCGATGCCCCAGCTTCCCCTGCTGTTGCTTCACTGCACCTGGTTTCCGGTTCCCCGCCATGCCGTGGAAGCCCACGGCGGCATGCTGGACAGGACGGGGAAATGGACGCGGCCCGGAGCGGCCGTAGGGAACGGACCTTTTCTTATGGCGGAGCACCGTTTCAATGATTATGTGGAGGTGCGCCGCAATCCCCGGTACCGGAACGCTTCCGCCGTCCGGCTGAATGGAGTCCGTTTTCTTCCCACCGTGAACGGCTTTACGGAAACCCGCATGTTTTTCAACGGCAAGCTTCATGTCACCAACAACGTGCCTCCGGAGATGACGGCTTACGCCCGGGAGCGCGGCGGAGATGGTTTTTGCCAGGATGATTATTACGTGACTATTTTTTACCGTCTGAATACGTCGCGTGCGCCGCTGAATGACGCCCGGGTCAGGCGGGCCCTTTCCCTGGCGGTAGACCGGGAGGCCCTGGTGCGGGACGTGGTGTGCGGCGGCGGCCAGCCGTGCTTCGGCTTTACGCCGGACGGCGCCGGATACAAGACGCCGCATGGGGTGGAGTTCAATCCGGAGAAAGCGCGTTCCCTGCTGGCCCAGGCCGGTTTTCCCGGCGGGAAGGGTTTTCCCCGGCTGGAACTGATGACTACATCCCGCGAAGTTCAGAAGACGATGGCGGAAGCCATCCAGGGCATGTGGAAAAAGCATCTGGGGATTCATGTGGATATCCGTTCCTGTGAGTGGACGGCCTACAAGTTCGCGCAGAATTCCATGCAGTATGATTTTAGTTCCTCCTCATGGTCCGGGGATTATCTGGACCCTTCCAGTTTTCTGGATTTGTGGGGTTCCGCCTCCGGGAACAATAATACGGGCTGGTTTCATCCGGAGTATGAACGCCTGCTGGCGGAGAGCCGCGCCACGGGAGACCAGGAGAAGCGCATGGCCCTGCTGGCCCGTGCGGAAGCGCTGATGCTTTCCGAATCCCCGGTGATTCCCCTGTATTGGGCCAAACGGTCCTATTTGAAGAGGCCGGAGGTGCGGGGATGGCACCCCCTTCTGCTGGACAACCATTTGTTTGAGGATATCAGCCTGGACGACGCCCGGGAACATGGGAAGGAGGCCGCGCCTTGACCAGGATGATTCTGAAACGCCTGGGGCAGGGGCTTCTGGTCCTGCTGGTGCTGGAAACTGTGACGTTTTTCCTGATACGCCTGTTGCCGGGGCACCCCTTCATGGGGGAAAAGAAACTTCCGGAGCATGTCCTCCAGCAGCTCCAGGCCAGTTACGGGCTGGATCAGGCTCCCCTGGTCCAGTACGGGCGTTACTGGTGGAACATGCTGGTTCATGGCGACCTGGGGCCGTCTTTAGTGAAGGAAGGCGTCAGCGTGGCGGATATGATCGGCCAGTCATTCCCTGTTTCCCTCCAGCTTGGAGTCATAGGCATGGCTATTTCCATTCTGGCGGGGATTCCCGCCGGAATTGTGGCGGCACTGTACAAGAACCGGTGGATGGACTGGTGGGTGATGCTCGTTTCCATGGCCGGCATTTGCATTCCCGCTTTCGTCGTGGCTCCGCTGCTTGGCGTGGCGCTGGGCATGCATGTGCCCGGCTTGAGCGTGGCCGGATGGGATTCTCCCGGTTGTGTGGTGCTTCCGGCGCTGACGCTGGGGCTGGTGAATGCCGCATATCTGGCGCGCCTGACGCGCGGCGGCATGATTGAAGTGCTGGGGCAGGATTTCATCCGGACGGCTCGAGCCAAGGGGGCGGGGCCTTTCCGTACGGTTTGGAAGCACGCTTTGCGAGGCGGCCTGATTCCGGCTCTTTCCTATCTGGGGCCAGCTTTTGCCGCCATGATTACCGGTTCTTTTGTGGTGGAGACCTGTTTCCAGGTTCCCGGCATGGGGCAGCATTTCGTGAACGCAACCACGGACCGGGATTATTTCCTCATCCAGGGGCTTGTCCTGTTTTACGGCATTCTGATCGTCGCGGCCAACCTGGGTGTGGATCTGGTGCAAATGGCCGTCAACCCGAGATTGAGAAAGGAATCATGAGAAAAAGAGGATGGAACAGGACGGAAGAACAGGGTTCCTCCCTGTGGAAGGACGCTTTTCTGCGTCTTTCCCGCAACCGGGCGGCCATGTTTTCCCTGCTGGCGCTGGCGCTGATTGCGGCGGCCTGTTTTCTGGGTCCCCTGCTGCCGTGGCTGCCTCATCCTAATGTGCAGGATTTGTCCCGGATTGCGGAAAGCCCTTCCTGGGACCATTGGTTCGGCACGGACCAGCTTGGGAGGGATCTGCTGGCGCGTGTCCTGTACGGCGGCCGCATTTCCCTGCTGGTGGGAGTGGTCGCTACGGGCGTTTCCCTGGTGATTGGCGTGGCGTACGGACTGGTTTCCGGTTATGCCGGAGGCAGGCTGGATGCCCTGATGATGCGCTTGGTGGATGTGCTTTTTGCCCTGCCGTTCATTGTGCTGGTGATTATTTTTTCCTTGTCCGTGGAGGAGCCGGCCCGGAGGCTGACGCAGTGGGTTTCCGGCATGACGGGCTGGTCTGTGGAAATGGTGAGCCCCATGACCGGGCTGATTCCCCTGTTCATCGCCATCGGCGCTTTGGGCTGGCTGACGCTGGCGCGTATTGTCCGGACGCAGACGATGGAGCTGAAAGGGCAGGAGTTTGTGGAAGCTGCCCGTTCCCTGGGCATCGGCCACATGAAGATTCTGTTCCG
>ULWB01023115.1_pt1 | contig 10096 bp, 9 predicted proteins | sample 1959891 | NCBI WGS metagenome assembly ULWB01 (sample SAMEA4835799, study PRJEB28245) | human gut metagenome | biome: gut microbiome; material: fecal sample | place: Denmark | collected 2008 | reverse complement strand
TTGTTATCCAGCCCTCCGGCTGTATCGGTTGAGCAAAAGTCCGCGTGGGATTGATGTGGTATCTTTAACTTTGGGAAACTCCTTTCTCCCATTTTGAAATGGTCTGCCGGACGACATGGAGACGGACTGCCAATTCCTCCTGCGAAAGACCTCGCTCCCTGCGTTTCAGTCGAAGGTTTTCTTGAAACACGGAAATCCCTCCTTCCCTAAAAGATTGCACACACAGTATAGCAGTAACAACACCGTCGTGGCAAGCAACGCAAAGTAACATTCGTGCATTTGACCCGTTTTGGCTCACTGGCAAAAGGTGTTCACTGTACCTCGCTGGGCTTTGTACCGACCTCCACAACGGTATCGCAGCAGCTCTCGATCAGTTCCCTGTCGTGGGTGATCACGAGAATGGTTCTGCCGCGCCGCGCTTCGCTTTTCAGCCTTTCCGCGATCAGGCGCATATTCTGCCCGTCAAGGCCGCTGGTGGGCTCATCGAGAATCAGTATCCTGCGGCCGGAAAAGATGGCGCAGGCAATGGCAAGGCGCTGCTTCTGTCCGCCGGACAGAGCGGACGGGTGCGCATCCCTGTACTCGTAAAGGCCAAATTCTTTGAGCAGGATCCTTGCACATTTTTTGCTTTCTTCCGTCAATCTGGCATTCAGCAGCAGCTCCTCCGCCACGCTTGCCGTAAAAAACTGTGTTGACGTGTCGTTGCCGCAGTAATAGATCTCCTTGCGCCGGACGGCCGCTCTTACCTTTTCCCCGTCTATCAGGATATGTCCCCTTGTCTGCCTTGCCAGCCCGCAGAGGATCTGCGCAAGGGTGGTTTTCCCTGCGCCGTTTTGCCCCGTTATGGCGGTTACCTTGCCTTCCGGAAAGGAGAGGGAAGCATCCTCAAAAATAACTTCTTTGCGTATTCTTTTCGAGAGCCCTGCTGTCTTCAAGACGGCAGGGCTTTCGTCCAATACGGAGGGAGCGGGAAGGCACTTTCCCTCGTGCGGAGAGCGCAGACCCATGCCTAAGATGTCTGCTTCCGGCAGAAGGCGCAAATCCTCCGGTGTATACTCGGCCGCTATTCTGCCGTCCCGCAGATACAAAAACCGGTCTGCGATCCCCATCAGCCAGTCGATCCGATGCTCCGCGATGAGCAGGGTAAAGCCCTGCTCCTTGAGCTGCCGGAGGGTCTGCGCAAGCTGCCGCATCCCGGCGGCATCGAGGTTGGCCGTCGGCTCATCGCACACAAAGACCCTTGGCTCCATGGCATATACGGACGCAATGGCCGCCCGCTGCTTTTCTCCGCTTGAGAGGACGTCAACCGCCCTGTCTTTCAAATGGGACAGCTGCAATGCCTCTATGGCGGCGTCCGTCCTCTCCCGTATCTCCCGGGCGGACAGGCCGTAATTCTCGCAGGGAAAGGCGACCTCTCCGGCAAGCTCGGAGGAAAAGAACTGGCTTTTGGGGTCCTGAAAAACGCTTCCCACCAAACGCCCGATCTCCCACGTAGAAAGCCTTGATATGTCCTTGCCGTCTATCCTCACGCTCCCGCTGAAAACTCCGGGATAGTAGGACGGCGCAAGCCCGTTGACAAGCCTTGTCACGGTGGTCTTGCCGCAGCCGGAGAGCCCCGTCAGCACGACGCATTCGCCGCTTTTTACCGAAAGGGAAATGTCCTGTACGCCTCTGTCTGAGTTTTCGTATTGAAAAGAAGCGCGTGTAAGCTCGATCATGCCATGCTCCTTTCCAAAACCAAATAGGAAGCCGTGACTATCGCACATGTGGCTGCCGCGATATAATCCCGCGTCCCGGCCCTTTTTTCATAATAGCTGCCGCGCACGCCCGGGTGCTCCGCACCCCTTGCAACGGCGGAAACGGAAAGCTGATCCGCAAGCTGCAACACCCGAAGAAGAAACGGAACCAGCACATACTCCATGCTCTGCACGGGATGCGCGAGCAGCTGCCCCGCTGCGGTCAGCCCTCGGTTTTTCATGGACCTGCCTACGCCTTTCAGCTCCGTCCGCATGGTAGGGAAGAAGCGAAAAACCACAAGAAGCCCGAGAATGAACGGGGTGGGCATACGGAGGCGGGATAAGAACGCGGAGAGCATTCCCGGCGGCGTGGTGATCAGATCCCATGACACCAGAAAGATCGGTGACAGGTTCCAGAACATCAGAACATAAAATTCCGAAAAAACCGGCATGTGCAGTCCGTGGAAGCGGATGCCGTACAGCAGAAGCGCCAGCAGCAGATAAAAGCAGCCATAGGATACGGCGAGGCGGAAGCTCCGCTGTAGGACGAGATAAAGAAGCGCCCCGCCGGTCAGGATGCAGGTAAGCAGCACATTCCCGCCGATGGTTACTCCGGCAAAGACGCACAGCAGCGCCCACAGCTTGACCGGCACCGCAAAGGATGCATCCGCCCTCATAGAACGCCGGCCTTCTGAAAATGCCTGCGGATCAGCCGACTGCCCACCATGCAGCCTAAAAAGCCCATCAGCGTCGTATACAGCAGAATAAAGGCCAGCCAGCCGGGAGAGGTGTAGTAACGCACATAGGAATCGATGTAGCTCTGCTCCATACCGCTTGCCAGCGCAAAATCGTAGTAGGTGTCCCAGAAGAACCAGATGGGCAGCAGATTGACCCCGTTGTATAAAAGGCTCGCCGCCGTCCAGGCGGCAGTCAGCCGTTTCGGTTTTTGGCAGGAGCCTTCCTTCCAGAGGATCGCCTCGCAGATGACGCCTGTAATGATAAAGTAGGGAAGCAAAAACCAGTTGCCCATCAGGAGAAAAATCACGCCAAGCAGCGTCATATAGATCAGCGTCACAAACCGCTTTCCGATCCGGCTGACCATGAGCATATAGACCGGCGCGCAGAGGAACGTGGTGATCCCCACGGACAGCACCATGCTGACAAAGTCGTTGGCCATGCAGACCATATTGATAACGAGCTGGATCATGATCAGTACCGCCGAAAGCAGCACTGTGGTGATCACATCCCTGACAGACCATTTATTTGTTTCTTTCATAAACGCCTCCTTGTTTTCGATACTTTGTTTTCCAATATTGCATTCGGAATCCTGTTTATCCCGCAACTTTCTACGCCGTCCACTCCATGCTCTCGCTCTGGAGCTGTGCCATGTGGCGGAACAGGCCGTTCTTTTTCAGCAGCTTCGCCGGAGAACCCATCTCAACCACGCGGCCGCCGGAGAGCAGGACGATCTGATCGGCGTTCATGACGGTACGCATGCGGTGCGCAATGATGAGCACCGTCTTATCCTTGATAAGCCCGGACAGCGCCGCCTGCACCGCCGTCTCGTTTTCCACATCCAGCGAGGCCGTGGCCTCGTCCAGCAAAATCACCGGCGCGTCCTTCAAGATGGCGCGGGCAATGGAGATGCGCTGCCGCTCACCGCCGGAGAGCCGGGAGCCGTTTTCCCCGATCAGGGTATGGTAGCCCTCCGGCAGCTTGGATACAAAGGCGTCGCACTGCGCCGCCTTTGCCGCCGCCAGCACCTCCTCGTCGGTGGCGTCTCGCTTGCCGAGGCGGATGTTTTCCATCACGGTATCCGCAAACAGCACCACATCCTGAAATACGATGGCGTAGTTTTTCAGCAGTGCCTCGCCGTCCACCGTGGACACATCCACGCCGCCCAGCCGCACCGTTCCCTCCGTCGGATCCCAGAAGCGGGCTGCCAGCTTGGCTGCCGTGGATTTGCCGCCGCCGGAGGGGCCCACCAGTGCCGTCACCTGCCCCTGCTTCGCCGTAAAGGAGACGTCTCTTAGCACATTCTCTTTTTCCCGGTAGGCAAAGGTCACATGCTCAAAGCGGATGTCGTAGCCGTTGGGATCATATTCGGTCATACCGGTCATGCGCTTTTCGTTCTCGATCTCCTGCATACGCTCGATGCGTACCTCGCAGGCGAAAACCGCGGCCATGTTGGCAAACATGGAGCCGATGGGGTCATATACACGGGTGGCGGCGATAAGGAACATCAGAAACGGGATCAGTGCCAGGTCGCCGCGGCTCATCAGCGTTACTCCCGTGAGGATAGTGGTGGCGATGCCCAGCTTTAGGAAGGACTGTGCCGCCGTGACTACGGAGCCTGTGAACAGCTCGCCCTGGATGGTGTCCTGCTCCGCCTCGTCCAGCCTGCGGTTCAGGTCGGCGATATACCGCGTCTTTTGGTTGCACACCTTGATCTCCGGCGCGCACTCCAGCACCTCCTGCATGGCGTCGGTGGCCGCGCGGCGGGTGACAAGCCCCTTCGTTATATGCCGCTTTTCCATGCGCCGGGAGAGATAGACCATCAGCAGCGACGCGGGCACCACCCACAAAAGAGCCAGTGCCATCCGCCAGTCGTAAAGCAGCATGCCTGCGGAAATCAGCGCCGTGGAGATGAGCGCGCCGTGCATGGCGGGGTAAAAGTGGGAGAAGGCCTTTTCCAGCGTCTCCGTATCCCCCATGATGGTGGTGGTCAGGTCGATCAGGTCACGGTTTCCAAAGAAGGACAGCGGGAGCTGGCGCAGCACCTCTGCCAGCCGGATGCGGCGGTTGGCACTCTCTCGGTAGGTGGCTTCGTATAAGGCTCTGTATTGGATCAGAAAGGTCACAAAGAGCGCGGCGAGGGCAAGGATGCCCGCGACCAGAAAGCGCGTAAGCCCCGCCCCTGGGTCGGTGCCGTTTGTCAGTGCCTCTACGATGCCGGAGAGTGCCGTGGCCAGCACGCCTACGGGCAGCATTTTGCTGATGTTGACCAGTACAGACCAGAACACGGCGGACACATAGTCCCTTGCGCCCTTCTCCGTCATGGCGTATTTTTTGCGGATGCGTTCGATCATGCGGCACCTCCTACCTTCCACTGCGCGGCCTTTTGGTATTCCTCCCACATAGCGGCGTATACGCCGCCCTTTTCAAGAAGCTCGTCGTGCTTTCCTTCCTCGGCAATCCCGCCGTCCCGGATGACGAGGATGCGATCCATGTTCCGCACCGTGGACAGACGGTGGGCGATCATCAGCACGGTCTTGCCCTTCATCAGCGCCTCGAAGGCCTTCTGTATCTTCGCCTCGTTCTCCGGGTCTGCAAAGGAGCTGGCCTCATCCAGCACCACGATGGGCGCGTCCTTTAAGATCGCCCGGGCCAGCGCGATGCGCTGCATCTCGCCGCCGGAGAGGTACACGCCCTTGGCGCCGATCACGGCGTCCAGCCCACCCGGCGTCTTTTCCAGAATATCGCTGCACTGGGCAAGCTGCGCCGCCCGTATTATCTCCGCCTCCGTTGCGTCCGGCCGGGCGGCGCGGATATTGTCGCGGATGCTCTTTTTGAAGAGCCTCACCTCCTGAAAGACAAAGGATATCTGCTCCATCAGCTCCGCGGTGGGGATGCTTCGCACATCCCGTCCGCCCAGAAGCACCGCCCCTGCCTGCACATCGAAAAAGCGCGGGATCAGCCGGGCGATGGTGGTCTTGCCGCCGCCGGAGGGGCCCACCAGCGCCCACGCCGCGCCCTGTGGCAGATGGAAGCTCACATTCGCCAGTGCAGGCCTGTCTGCGCCGTCATAGGAAAAGGTGACATTCTCAAAGGAAATGCCGTTGTCCGCGGGCTTGCTTCCGCTGTCCGCCGCAGGCTCGGGAAGGGGGGACTCCTTCAATATGGCCTCCAGCTTGTTCACTGCCTCGGCGGCCTCCATCTGTGCGTTGACCGCGTACATCAGCCGCTCCATCATAAAGGCAAGCTGGGGCGCGAAGAAGACGTAAAACACCAGATCGGCCAGCACTGCCCAGCCGTCTGCCGCGCCGCCGATGAGAACCATTCCCAAGGGCATGAGAAACAGGAACATGGCGTTCAGTACCACTGTAAGCAGGGTGTAGGGCATACGGCACATCATGGCGTAGCCGCTGGCAAGGTCTCGGTAGCTGAGGATGGCGGCATGAAAGTTCTTGAAGGAGTAAACCGTCTGCTGGAACACCTTCACCACCGGGATGCCCCGGACATACTCCGTGGCCTCGGCGGAAATGCGCTCTCCGGCACGCTGGTATTCCTCAAAGAACTTCATGCTGGTGCCCGTCATCATGGTCATCAAGCAGATAAGCCCGATAATCATGGGGATCAGGCAGGCGAGCCCCATGCGCCAGTCAAAGACAAAGAGCAGCCCCACCGCCAGTGTCGGCGTTACGATCCCGCCCACCGCGTCGGGGATGGTGTGGGCAAGGAGCGTTTCTGTCAGCGCTGCGTTGTCGTCGATCTGCTTGCGCAGCCGCCCCGTGAGGTTGGCGTTAAAGTACCCCAGCGGCAGGTCAATGAGATGAGCGACCGCCGCCTTTCGCATATTCGTCGCCACCCGGAAGGCCGCAAGGTGCGTACACATGAGCCCGGCGAAATAGATCGCCGCGCTCAGAAGTGCCGCCGCCAGCGCATACCAGCCGTAGCGGGCAAGCCCTGCCGAAACGCCGCCTCCCGGCGTCAAAATGCCTCGGGCCGCGTACCAGACAAAGACGAACGGGAAAATGCCGGCCGCCGCCGAAACGCCGGACAGCCCGCAGCCCAAGATGGACAGCCACTTATGCCCTCCGGCGTATTCCAGCAGCCTGCCCAGCACCGGCGGCTGCTTTGCTTTTTTCTGTTTGCTCATATTCCGTGTTCCTTTCTTAAAATGTATGGATTTGTTGGAGGATGCGCCGCATCGGTTAGAGGAAACTAACCGACAGTTATTTTTTAAGGCTCATTCGAGCCTTAAAAGTCCGCTCCAGCCGGAGTGGAAAAAGATAGCCAGTTCATCGATGTATTTCATGGCTTCCTCTCTCGGCATATCGTGGACGATGGTTTCACACACCGCCGTAAAGTAGGCCCTTGTGATCATGTGATGAAGCTGACGGGTCATGCTCCCGGAGAGCATACCGTTTTTTCTGAGGAGGGCGTAGTATTCTTCGGATCGATCGACCTCCAGCTCTACCAGAACCTCGATAAAATCCGCGTAGCCCGTTCCCTCCGCCCGGCAAAGAATCAGCTTGAATTCGTCGAAATGGTCGTACATGAACGCGACAAACTCGTGCAGGTGCTGGGTGGAGAGTGCCAGACTGTCTTTTGCTTTTCCCTCCGGGACAAGGTCAAAATAATCGTCCTGTGCTGCCTTGAAGCGGGTGAGCAGCTCGCTTGCGGTCTCGCCCACAAGGTCTTCAAACAGAGCGGTCTTATCCGGGTAGTAGCCGTAGAATGCACCCTTCGTGAAGCCTGCCTCCGCGACGATTTTATTCAGAGATGCGTCCTTGAAGCCTTTTTCCAGAAATTCTTTTTTCCCAATCTCAAGGATCTTCTTTTGAGTTTCCGCTCGTTCCATTGCCATCCTCCAAATATACCGCCGGTATATACTACTGGTATATTATAACCGAGCATAGTGGGTTTGTCAATGGGAGTGACACATTTTATACTAAACACATATACCCTTGCCTGGAGGATTCGCGATATTCTTTTGCGCATGGAAGGGAGTTCATACAGCCATATATGGAATCTCCAGCGAAATGCCTGCGGCACTTCGCTGGAAAAGCACTTAAAACAGCAGCTATGGCTGATTTTTTGACTTGCCCTTCATCTCACCCATTCTATCACCGCAAAATACCCTTTGCAACGCAAATGGTTCATCGGAGTGCCGCCTGCGCGAGGCAATCTCTGACCGCTTCACGAATGGCATCGCTGGTAAATGTTGCAGATGAAACGGCATCCACATCCCAGGTCTGCGCCTCCACGATTTGGGAAGGGATCTCATCTATTGCGCGGTCTGAGATATTTACTGTTTCGCTGTGAGATAGGACATGTACAGACAATATGCTGCTCCCGTCAAACTCTACCTCTACGGTAACCGGACCGGAATAACCTTCAGCGGAAGCCGTATAAATGCCCGCCGTGTAGATGTCTCCCGATTTGCCGCATCCTGCGCACAGCAGCAGCGCACCCACCAGCACGGAGAACAGCACTGATCGCAAACCTTTTTTCATGTGTTTGAACCTCCTGTTTTTTTGTTCTGCTCCGTTATCCTGAAGGGAAGGCATACCGGCACATTTAATACCGGATGTGTAATGACCTCCGCTTCTACATCAAAGATTTCCCGCAACGCCTGCTGGGTAATAACCTCTTGCGGCGTACCTGCGCTGTGCAGCATCCCGTCTTTGATCGCCACCAAATAGTCGGAAAACATGATGGCATGATTTAAATCATGAAGAACCATTACGATGGTAACACCATTTTCCCGGTTGAGGCGGCGCAGAAGGTACAATATATCCAGTTGGTGCGAGATGTCCAAATAGGTCGTGGGTTCATCCAGAAACAGCAATCCAGTTTTCTGCGCCAACGCCATGGCGATCCATGCCCGCTGTTGTTGACCTCCCGAAAGCTTCTCCATTTCTCTATGTTCAAGGGAACTCATGCCTGTACTGGCAAGAGCCCACTGAATGATCTCCCGATCCTTTTCGCCGAGACCGCTTAGCGCCGACCTGTAAGGAAAACGCCCGTATTCCACAAGGTCGCCGACTGTGATGCCGGCAGGGGCTTGCGCTCCCTGCGGCAGCAGCGCAAGTCTCTGGGCAACACGCTTTGTCGGCATTCTGTGGATCGCTTCGCCATCAAGGTATACTGCGCCGGAATCCGGGGAAATGATCCGGCACAGTGTCTTCAGTATGGTGGATTTTCCAGAGCCGTTGGAGCCTATCAAGGTGGTTATGCTGCCTTCAGGGATTTTTAAGTCAAGCCCCCTGAAGACGGCCTCCCCGTTATATCCGGCAGACAAACCCTTTGCCTGCATATGTGAAAGCATAGACATCCTCCCTTAAAAATACCTGCGGAGCAGGAACAGAAAATACGGAGCCGAAAGCACGGAGATCACGATACCAACCGGGATCTCCCTCGGCTGAAAGGCAGACCGTCCCAGCGTGTCTGCCAAAAGCAACAGCAGCGCCCCCAGCAGCATGGAGGCAGGCATAAGGGCGTGGTGTCTGCCTCCGATCAACCTTCGTGCTATATGCGGCGCTACCAGTCCCACAAAACCGATCCCTCCGCTGACGGCAACGCAGGCAGAGGTAAGAGCCACCGATGCAATCAGGAGCAGTCTCAACTCCCTCTCTACGGCTATCCCCAGAGAAATGGCCGTATTCTCTCCTAAGAGCAGAATATCCAGTATGTTCGACTTTGTAAGAAGAAAAGGAACCAGTATGAGCATATAGGGCAACAGGGCAAGAACCTGATGCCAGCTCGTTCCCCAAATATTTCCTGCCAGCCATCTTGCCACGAGCTGATAGCTGCTGTTGTCCATGTTCGCGGCCACGATCAGCATAAAAGAAGAAAATAGGGACGCAAGACCGATGCCGCCCAACAGAAAATATATCGGGAGGAGTTTTCCGTTCCTCTTTGCAAAAAGATACAGCAGTCCCGTTGTGCAAAGCCCACCCGCTATGGCAAATATCGGCTGGTATGCCATGGTACGTATATGCAGCGCAGGGAAAAATGTCAGGAACAGCATAACGGCAAATCCCGCCCCTGCGTTTATGCCCAATATCCCCGGATCGGCCAGCGGATTCCCCGTGACAGTCTGCATAACGCATCCGGCAAGCGCCAGACCCATCCCACATAGAACGGCGAGGACGATTCTCGGAACGCGAAACTGCGCTACGACTACGGAGGCTCCATCCGTATGTGGTTGTAATATGCTGCGAACCGCAGCCGAGAAGGGAATTCTTGCGTAACCACTGTTAACGGATAAGATAGCCGCAGCTACAATCAGGATAAGAAGACCGTTGAGGATAAGGAGCTGCCTGGTTTTCTTTTTCATAAGACCATGCCCTCCTTCCTGAAAGTAAGCGCAAAAAAGACGGGCACGCCGAGGATGGACACCAGTGCGCCGACAGGCGTATCAAAAGGGGCGTTTATCATGCGCGCCGCAATATCCGACAGCACCAGCACAACGCCGCCCATGAGCGCAGACACGGGAACCAGCCTGCGGTAATCACCTCCCACAAGAAGTCGGGATATATGCGGTACGATAAGACCGATAAATGCGATGCCTCCCACGAGCGATACACTGGCTCCCGCAAGCAGCAACACCACAAGCATACCGAAAAGCCTGA
>ULWB01059334.1_pt1 | contig 10103 bp, 12 predicted proteins | sample 1959891 | NCBI WGS metagenome assembly ULWB01 (sample SAMEA4835799, study PRJEB28245) | human gut metagenome | biome: gut microbiome; material: fecal sample | place: Denmark | collected 2008 | reverse complement strand
TCATTACAATACGCAAACATATTGTCCCCGGTAAATCCCTGTCCCGTGGAAGCATAGCCGTCCGCATTGATAAACCTTCCCCAGACCGGGTTATAGTACCGGCTGCTGAGGTAGTAAAACCCCGTCTCGGTGTCGTAGACGTACCCGCGATAGCGCAGGGGATTCGCGGCGCCGAGGGTGGAAGCCATGGTGCCGTCGGTGGACATGGGCGCGCTCCAGGGATCGTAGGTGTAGGACACCACTTGGGTGCCGCTGGCGTTCGTTACTGACGGAGTACTGCCAGGGAGTTTTGATAAGTGCTATGTAGTATCAGAACAGAAATGCTTGCGATGTGATTAGCGATTGCCTATTCCCAACATACAACTGTACACGCAATGGTTTTCAATCCGGGATTCAGTCCGGGCGAATCGAGAAGTCCACGATGCCGGACCCTTCATAGCTGCGCAGGTAGGTGATCGTGATCCGATAGGTCCGGCCATCCGCCGACGCGCGAAACTCGGCGGTGGTGTAGTGGTCCTTGTCCGATATCTCCGTCTCGTGACCCGTCATACGCTCCAGCTGCCAGCCGCCGCGCAGGGGGATACCCAGCTCAGACAAAAAGGCGTCCATGTCCCATAGCTCATCCGCCGCCTTGGTGGGGTGGAGGCAGGACTGCCAGCGTTTCTCGTCCCGCCGGGTCAAAGCCTCCAGGGCCTCCTGGCAGACCGGCTGCATTTTATTCTGCGCATTCCGGCCTGCAAATGCAATCGCCAACATGGCCAGCACAAATACTGCGGAAAACAGAATGACATATCCCAGCTTCTTCCGGGAGTCGGGGGAGGTGTCCAGCAACTGCTGCTGGATGCCGATGCCGATGCACGTCAGAACGTGTGCAAACACCGCGCTGAGGAGCCACCCGGTTGATAAGCGGATCAGCAGGCTGCCGATGGCCAGCAGAAGGACGGTCTCCAGAAAGAGGGCGAATCTGCGCTGTCTAGCTGTGACCAGGGTCAAAAGGTAATAGATCACGTTGAGAACGGGAATGAAGGCGATGGCCCCCACTTGGTTGTCCAGGTGGAAGATTTCTTTTTTCTTCCCCCAATAGATTCTGATTCTGATTCTTTTTCTCATGATGAAAACACAACTCCTAACTAAATCAGAATCTTTTTAATCATCATCCCAGCAAACCTCAAAAGAGAATCCAATTAATGAAGATGCAGAAAAACCAAAACCTTTCTCTCCATATCCAAACGAGAAACCGGGACCTACATAGACTCCAATCGAAACAGAAATATCCAATGGAATGTATATGAGGACTGAGGCCCTTGCAACATATGCCCCAGCACCAATCGAAACCTTCTTTGAACTCAAACTTGCACTGGCCTCAACACTGAACATATCTGCATCAATCTCAAAATCATTCATAGGCAATTCAGTATAGAACCCCGTCTCGGTGTCATAGACGTACCCGCGACAGCGCAGGGGGTTCGCGGCGCCGAGGGTGGCGGCCATGGTGCCGCTGGCATTCACAAGACCGGTAACGTCGAAATACCTGTTGCCGTTGTACGTCACGGACGCCGGGCCCAGAGAGTCGTAGGTAAAGTGCAGCTTGTTGCTGCCCCATGCCATCTCCGTCAGCCGGGATACTTATTCCTCCTCGTCGGGTTCCTGGTCCTCCAGGTCGGGAGATATTTCCCCGCGCCGCAGGCTTTCAAATTGCATGCGTTCCTCGCCCGGCAGTAGTGGAAACACCAGAATATGAGGCCATCGAAGAAGCGTGCGCTCCAGATCAATTTTTCCCCCCTCCATTGTCCGGATCGGTATGGTACTGCAAACCATTAAAAACGGCTGGCCTCCCCATGGAGGATCACCTATGTCCATAGGGTACACGTTAATACTCTGGAACCGCTGCCATGGATATAGACGGCGGATGATACCCAAAAAAATGACCGTAACTCCTTTGGTAGATACAATATATGTTCGGCTGGTAGCAAGTATCTCACTAAAGCCTACGACATTGAGTATTAAGCCTATAGCAACAATCGTGACCGTGTCAATTGCTATGCGAAAAGGCGGCTGAAAAACCCAGTAAAAAGTCTCAACAAAGTAATGATAATCAAGGTATATGAGCACCATCGCCATTCCTACCGCGGCGGCATGAACCTTGCGGGGCTCAATACGCAAAGTATTTGTTTCTGATTTCTTCATACAGTCATCCTTACCGGGCCCCTTCGGCCCCTCGCCGCTGCTTCGCGATGCTGCCTGATGGTTCATAAGCAAATCGAGAGAGAACACCCTTCGGATTTGTCGTTTTCAGCGCATCGCTGTCAACTATCCTAAGTATACAATCGAATACCCCTGCTTGACAAGAACTTTTTCCAAATTGTTCGTGAAAAAGTGTTATGGGATTCGGAGCGGAGAAATAGCATGATTGCCTTTCCAACGGATAAAGGTGGCGCGGCTATTCGCCCCCATGACGATGCACTTGACAGAGAGCTGTCCTACAGGATGCAGCAAATCAGCAAAAACGTATCGTCTCACCATCTGCTGCACGGAATGTTCGGAATATTACTTGCAAATTCGCGGTGGGCTTGCTATAATGGCGTATAAGAGGACATCCCTCATTATTTAGAAGGAAGGAATTCGCTATGATCTATACCACTGAGGTACAGCATATGTGTCCCGTCGCCAAGGGCGCTTATCACGGTCCGGCTCCCATCCCCGAGGAGGGCAAGTGGGTCCAGGCCAAGGAAATCTCCGATATTTCCGGTTTTACCCACGGCGTGGGCTGGTGCGCCCCCCAGCAGGGCGCCTGCAAGCTGACGCTGAATATCAAGAACGGCATCATTGAGGAGGCGCTGGTGGAGACCATCGGCTGCTCCGGCATGACCCATTCCGCCGCTATGGCCTCCGAGATCCTCATCGGCAAGACCATTCTGGAGGCGCTGAACACCGACCTGGTGTGCGACGCCATCAACACCGCCATGCGGGAGCTGTTCCTGCAGATCGTGTACGGTCGCTCCCAGTCCGCCTTCTCCGAGGGCGGCCTGTCCGTGGGCGCCTCTCTGGAGGACCTGGGCAAGGGCCTGCGCAGCCAGGTGGGCACCATGTTCGCCACCAAGGCCAAGGGCCCCCGCTACCTGGAAATGGCCGAGGGCTATGTGACCCGGGTGGCCCTGAACAAGGACGACGAGATCGTGGGCTATGAGTTCATCAGCCTGGGCAAGATGATGGACTTCATCAAAAAGGGCGACGACGCCGCCACCGCCCTGGAAAAGGCCAAGGGCCACTACGGTCAGTTCGACAACGCCGCCAAGTATATTGACCCCCGGCAGGAATAAGAGGAGGACGGAAAAATGGCACTGTTTGAAAGCTACGAAAGAAGAATCGACAAGATCAATGGCGTCCTCGCTCAGTACGGCATCGGCTCCGTGGAGGAGTGCCGGGAGCTCTGCAAGGCCCGGGGCTTCGACCCCTACGAGATCGTCAAGGAGATCCAGCCCATTTGCTTCGAGAACGCCTGCTGGGCGTACACCGTGGGCGCGGCCATCGCCCTGAAGTCCGGCGTCAGGACTGCCGCCGAGGCCGCCAGGATGATCGGCGTGGGCCTGCAGTCCTTCTGCATCGACGGCTCCGTGGCCGACGACCGCAAGGTGGGCCTGGGCCACGGCAACCTGGGCGCTATGCTCCTCAGCGACGAGAGCAAGTGCTTTGCCTTCCTGGCGGGTCACGAGTCCTTCGCCGCCGCCGAGGGCGCCATCGGCATCGTGAAGAACGCCAACAAGGCCCGCAAGGAGCCCCTGCGGGTCATCCTCAACGGCCTGGGCAAGGACGCTGCCCAGATCATCAGCCGCATCAACGGCTTCACCTATGTCCAGACCCAGTTTGACTATTACACCAGCCAGCTGAAGGTGGTTCGGGAGATCCGCTATTCCGAGGGCGAGCGGGCCAATGTCCGCTGCTACGGCGCCGACGACGTCCGCGAGGGCGTGGCCATCATGCACGCCGAGGGCGTGGACGTGTCCATCACCGGCAACTCCACCAACCCCACCCGGTTCCAGCATCCCGTGGCCGGCACCTATAAGAAGGAATGCATCGAGCAGGGGAAGAAGTACTTCTCCGTGGCCTCCGGCGGCGGCACCGGCCGCACCCTGCATCCGGACAACAGGGCTGCCGGCCCCGCCAGCTACGGCATGACCGACACCATGGGCCGTATGCACTCCGACGCGCAGTTTGCCGGCTCCTCCTCCGTGCCCGCCCATGTGGAAATGATGGGCTTTTTGGGCATGGGCAATAACCCCATGGTGGGCGCCACCGTGGCTGTGGCTGTGGCCGTGGCACAGAGCCTGAAGTAAGAAAACCTGCCTGCTGCTGCACCCCCTATCCGAACAGGATAGGGGGTTTTCTTTTGAGGCGGCCATACCCAAGTCCCGACGGTGGGAAATTTTATTGAACCATTCGGCGTTTTTTCATTGACGGGTCCGGTGCAACGCTGTATAATGTGGTCAGAGTGATAGACGAGAGCGACTGTTTTTTTGTGGATAGATACAAGGAGGAAAAGCAATATGATCCATACCATTGACGGCATCATCGAGGCCGCCCTGGGCGGAACCCCGGGGGTCATCGCCGTGGCTGCCGCCCATGACCAGCCGGTGATCCAGGCGGTGGTCGAGGCCCGCCGTGAGGGCATCGCTGTCCCCATTCTGGTGGGCCACGCCGGCGAGATCACCGCCATGCTGTCCCAGCTGGGGGAGGACCCTGCCGCCTATCAGATCGTCGCCGCCGACAGCGACACCGACTGCGCCGCCAAGGCTGTGGCCCTGTGTGCCCAGGGGAAGGCCAACTTCCTGATGAAGGGCATTCTGGGTACCGCCGACCTGATGCGGGCGGTGTTCAACAAGGAGCACGGCCTGCGCACCGGCCGCCTGACCACCCACTGCATGTTCTACGAGATCCCTGCCCTGGGCCGGATGGTCATCCTCACCGACGGCGGCGTCAACACCTTCCCGGACCTGGAGAAAAAGGCCGATATTCTGGAAAATGCCGCCATGTGCTTCCAGGCCCTGGGGTACGAGACCATCAACGCCGCCTGCATCTGCGGCGCGGAGCAGGTGAACCCCAAGATCCAGTCCACCGTGGACGCCGACGCCCTGGCCCATATGACCGACCGCTGGGCCAAATATCACATGAACGTCTGCGGCCCCGTGGCCCTGGACCTGGCCGTCAGCCCCGAGGCCTGCCGCCACAAGCACTACAGCGCACCCGGCGCAGGCATGGCGGATATTCTGCTGGTGCCCAATTACGAGGTGGGCAACGGCATCGGCAAGGCCGCGTCCCTGTTCGGCGGAGCCAAGAACGCCGGCGTGATCCTGGGGGCCAGGGTGCCCATCGTGCTGGTGTCCCGGTCCGACAGCGCCTATTCCAAGCTGGCTTCCATCGCCGCCGGCAGCGTCCTGTCCCGGCGGATGCACCTGTCCTGACCAAACCGCGTACATAGAGGAGAGTATGTTATGGTAAACCAGAAATTCTATCAGCTGGGCACCGCGCCCTCCGTCATCCGGGAGCTGTTCGCCTATGGCCTGGAGCAGGCGCAGGTGGTGGGCCCGGAGAACGTGTTCGATTATTCCCTGGGAAACCCCAGCATCCCCGCCCCGGCCAAGGTCAATCAGTCCATTCACGACATTCTCAACGACACCGATTCCATCAAGGTCCACGGCTATTCCATGGCCTGCGGCTTCGACGCGGCCCGGGAGGCCATTGCCGCCAATCTGAACCGCCGGTTCGGCATGGAGCTGAAGCCCGGGAACCTGTTTCTCACCTGCGGCGCGGCCCCGGGGCTTATCGCCGTGATCAAGGCCCTGCTGGCGGAGGAGGACTCCGAGATCATGGTGGTGGCACCCTTCTTCCCGGAATACCAGCCCTTTACCGAGTCCAACGGCGGTCATCTGGTGGTGGTGCCGGCAGACACCGATGCGTTCCAGATCGACCTGGACCAGGTGGAGCGCCGCCTGACCCCCCGTACCCAGGCCATCATCATCAACTCCCCCAACAATCCCTCCGGCGTGGTGTATACCCGCCGTACGCTGGAGGGCCTGGCCCGGCTGCTGGAGCGCAAGGGGGCGGAGTACGGCCACCCCATCTACATCATCGCCGACGAGCCGTACCGGGAGCTGGTATACGGCGGCGTGGAGGTGCCCTTCATCCCCACGGTGTACCGCAATACCATCGTGTGCTACTCCTATTCCAAGTCCCTGTCCCTGCCCGGTGAGCGCATCGGCTATATCTGCGTCTCGGATTCCGTGGAGGACCACCAGGCGGTGTACAGCGCCATCGCCGGGGCGGCCCGGTCCTGCGGCCATGTGTGCCCGCCCACGCTGATCCAGCTGACCATCGCCCGCTGCGCCGATGAGACGCCGGACCTGGCAGCCTATGATGAGAACCGCCAGCTGCTGTACCGGGAGCTCACCGCCATGGGCTATCAGTGCGCCAAGCCCGACGGGGCCTTCTATCTGTTTGTCAAGGCTCCCGGCGGTGACGATGTGGCCTTCTGCGAAAGGGCCAAGCGGGAGCATAACCTGCTGGTGGTGCCCGGAACGGGCTTTGAGTGCCCGGGCTATGTGCGCCTGAGCTACTGCGTGTCCAACGACATGATCCGCCGCAGCCTCCCGGCCTTCCGGGAGCTGATAGCGGCATATCCGAGCTGAGAGAGAAAGAAATCCCCCTGCCGCGGCTGAACAGGCAATTTTCCGATTTTTGAAAGTTCTTGTTGAAACGGCGGCACGGTTGGGGTATACTATGAGCAGCAATTTCAACATGGAGGTAATTTATCATGATCGAGATCACCAAGGACACCATCATCGGTGATATCCTGGATGTCGCTCCCCAGACCGCTCCTATTTTCCTGTCCATCGGCATGCACTGCCTGGGCTGCCCCTCCTCCCGCGGCGAGACCGTGGAGGAGGCCTGCGCCGTTCACGGCATCGATGTGGACAAGCTGCTGGCCCTGGTCAACGAGGAAGCCAACAAGAGCGCTCAATAACATCCCGCCCGCAAACAGGAACGCATACGGCCCGTCCGTATGCGTTCATCTGTGTTATCAGGAGAGCCTATGAAACACTTACAATTGCAGCCCCGGCTGCGCCTGCTGGCGGACATGGTCCCGGCAGGGGCGCACCTGGCGGATATCGGCACAGACCATGGCTACCTTCCGGTGTGGCTGATGCAGCAGGGGCGGATCACCTCCGCCATCGCGGCGGACATCGGGCCGGAGCCCCTGGCCCACGCCCGGCGCACCGCGGCGGAATACGGCGCGGCCCTGGATCTGCGCCTGTGCGACGGCCTCCGGGGCATCGCTCCCCATGAGGCCGACACCCTGGTCATGGCCGGTATGGGCGGCGAGACGATCATACAGATCCTGACGGATAGCCCCTGGCCCCGGACCTCCGGCTGCACCCTGCTGCTCCAGCCCCAGACCAAGGTGGAGCTGCTGCGCCGCTGGCTTTCGGAAAATGGCTATGCCTGCCGGGACGAGCGGCTGGTGTGGGACAAGGGCAAGCTGTATGTGGTGCTGCAAATGGCGGCAGGGGAGGCCTTCACCCCGGAGGAGGCCCGGCTGTACGCCGGCTTTTGCCTGGAAAACGACCCTCTGTACGGCGACTATCTGGATGCACAGCTGCGGCGGCTGCGGCGGAGACTGGAGGGCCTGCACCGCAGCCGGGAAGACGCGGACTGCGGCACGCTGCCGGAGCTCATTGCCGCCCTGGAGAAGAAAAAGGAGGCGCTTTCATGATCACAGTACGGGATATTGAGCAGTTTTTGTACGACTGGGCGCCTCCGGACACGGCGGAGAGCTGGGACAACGTGGGCCTGCTGGTGGGCCGTCCGGACCGGCCGGTCCGGCGGGTGCTGGTGGCGCTGGACGTAACGCCCGCCGTGGCGGCGGAGGCAGCGGAGCTGGGGGCGGACCTGATCGTGGCCCATCACCCGGTGATGAACGTCCGCTGGCATGAGCGGGAAATGCAGACCCTGCGGGACGATACCCGTCTGGGCGGTCTGCTGACCTGCCTGGTGCGGCAGGACCTGTCCGTCATCTGCATGCATACGAATCTGGACGCGGCGGAGGGCGGCGTCAACGACTGTCTGGCCCAAAAGCTGGGCCTTTCGGGCACCATTCCCCTGAACGAGCAAAAAATTGGCCGCATCGGCACACTTTCCTGCGAAATACCCCTTGAACAGTTCCTGCATGATGTGGTAAAATCATTAAGTTGCAGGGGCCTGCGCTACCGCGACGGCGGGCGGCCTGTGCACCGGGTGGCCGTAGGCGGCGGGGCCTGCGGCGAATACATCCCCCAGGCGCTGGCCCAGGGCTGCGATACCTTTGTCACCAGCGACCTGCGCTACAACGACTTTTTGGACACCCAGGGCCTGAACCTCATCGACGCAGGGCACTTCCCCACGGAGGACGTGGTGTGCCCCGAGGTGGTGCACCGCCTGCAAAAAGCCTTTCCCGCCATCTGCGTCTCAAAATCGGCGGTCCACCGGGACGCCGTGCAATACTATATGATCGAAGGAGAGTAATCACATGTCCGGACATTCCAAGTGGCACAATATTCAGAAGACCAAGGGCGCGGCCGACGCCAAGCGCTCCGCCACCTTTACCAAGATCGCCAAGGAGATCATCGTGGCCGTCAAGCAGGGCGGCAGCGGCGACCCCGCCAATAACTCCCGCCTGGCCACTGTGGTGGCCAAGGCCAAGGCCGCCAATATGCCCAATGACAACATCAAGCGCACCATTGACAAGGCGCTGGGCTCCGGCAACACCGACAACTACGAGTCCGTTACCTACGAGGGCTACGGTCCCTGCGGCGTGGCCGTCATCGTGGAGGCCCTGACTGACAACCGCCAGCGCACCGCCCCCGAGATCCGCCACTACTTTGATAAGTACGGTAAGGGCATGGGCGCCCAGGGCTGCGTGTCCTGGTCCTTCGACCGCAAGGGCGTCATCGTCATCGACAACGAGGACGGCGAGCTGGACGAGGATACCGTCATGATGGACGCGCTGGACGCCGGTGCTGAGGATTTCTCCCCCGACGGCCCCGTGTTCGAGATCACCACCGATCCCGACAGCTTCAACGACGTGGTGAAGGCTCTGGAGGACAAGGGCTATACCTTCGAGAGCGCCGAGATCGAAATGGTGCCTCAGAATTACGTCACCATGACCAGCGAGGACGACGTCAAGAGCATGAACAAGCTCATCGACATGCTGGAGGATAACGAGGACGTGCAGAACGTCTGGCACAACTGGCAGCAAGACTGACAGCGCATAAAACGGAGCGCCCCGGAAAATAGACGGGTGCTCGAAAAACAGGTTTAGACCGAAATTACGAAATGAGCATCTGTCAGGCGGGATTGGACAACGAAAAACCGCTATATTCAGTGAAAACCTGAATATAGCGGTTTTTTCTTATTTGCGTTTCTTTTTGCCTTTCCCATGCTGCAACTTCGGTCTTGCCTTTCCACGCTGGTTGATGGTACTTTTCAGGTACTTGGATTTTTTAAGTCCGCTGATGATTGAGACAAACTCTTCCTTCGTAAGTGTGTCATAATCAAGCCCGATTGTTGCCATGAGCGCACGGATTTGCTTTTCCTCAGAACTGCCCTCAAAATTCATCGCATCCTGCAACTGACCCTGTACGGTTGCTGCGAGGGAGCTTTCATCCGCAGTCATGGTGTCAGGGCGATGCTCATTCCGAATGTCACGGAGGATACCTTTCAGATCATCTGCAATCAGGCTTCCGAAATACTCGTCCTCTCTGATCTGCGCCACTTCCAGCGTCCGCAGATGCAGATCATTTTCCTCACCGCCGCTTTTCATCAATGCCATCTGCCGAACCGCTTCCAGCACAGCATTTATATCGTTGACCCGCATATCCGCAATCCGGTCAACGTAAATCTCAGCATCCAGCATAAACCGCTGGAAATCCTTGTGGCAGATCAGCTCCGACAGCAGCCGGTGGTTGAACCTGCCCGTTCTCAATACTTCGATTGTATCATCACCCAAATGCAGAGCGTCCAGCTCTGTGCTTGGGTGATTTTTTTGTTCTGTCAGCCCCAGCAGGTAATCG
>ULWB01048483.1_pt1 | contig 10103 bp, 9 predicted proteins | sample 1959891 | NCBI WGS metagenome assembly ULWB01 (sample SAMEA4835799, study PRJEB28245) | human gut metagenome | biome: gut microbiome; material: fecal sample | place: Denmark | collected 2008 | reverse complement strand
CGCTGCCGCCGGGAAAAGTCTGGACAGGTTTTTCAAACTCGTTTTCAGCCATGGCCGGGAATCAATGTTGCTGCAGATGGCTTTGTCGTACGGTAAGCTATACCGTGAGGCGAACGGCATATCGCAGGTGGTAATCACCACGGCGACGGAATTCCCCGAAACGGATTTGAAGAAAATCCGTGATTATGTGCAGTCTTGTCTGGGCGGACGTAAATTGGAGTATAATGTGGTTGTCGACCCGGCGTTGATTGGCGGGTTCACGATTAAAGTCGACTCTTATTTGCTCGATGCCTCGATAAGCAATGAATTAAGAAATTTGCGTTTAAAACTCCTAAGCAGAAAATAAAATGATTGATCCAAGCGAGATATCAGACATACTGAAGCAGCAGCTCGACGGCTTGAAGGACAAGGCTTCTTTTGAGGAAGTGGGAACAGTCCTCAATGTCGGCGACGGTGTGGCTCACGTATATGGATTGGAGAATGTGGAGGCGAACGAACTTGTCGTGTTCGAGAATGGAGCGACCGGTGTTGCCATGAATCTTGAGGAGAGCAACGTCGGCGTAATCTTGCTTGACCACGTGAACGAAGTGACCGAGAATATGTCGGTACGCCGTTCCGGCGAGATTGCTTCCATCCCGGTGGGCGAAGGATTGCTGGGGCGTGTGATTAACGTGCTCGGCGAACCGGTGGACGGTAACGGCCCCATATCTGGCGAGACGATGCGTCTGCCGCTCGACCGCAAGGCTCCGGGCGTGATTTTCCGCCAGCCGGTGAAGCAGCCTTTGCAGACAGGATTGAAGGCCATCGACTCGATGATTCCTATCGGACGTGGCCAGCGTGAGCTTATAATCGGCGACCGCCAGATTGGAAAGACGGCGATTGCTGTCGACACTATAATTAACCAGCGTAAGAATTATGAGGCAGGAAAGCCGGTATATTGCATTTATGTGGCAATAGGCCAGAAGGCTTCTTCGATTGCCTCGCTCGTGAATACGTTGCGTAAATATGGCGCGATGGACTACACGGTTGTCGTTGCCGCAACGGCTTCCGATTCGGCAGCGATGCGTTATTATTCTCCGTTTGCCGGCGCCGCCATTGGTGAGTATTTCCGTGACAGCGGACGCGACGCGCTTGTCGTTTATGACGACTTGTCGAAGCAGGCCGTGGCTTACCGTGAAATCTCTTTGATTTTGAAACGTCCTTCCGGACGCGAGGCTTATCCGGGCGATATATTCTATCTGCATTCACGTTTGCTTGAACGTGCTGCCAAGATTATCGAGAACGACGAGGTGGCAAAAGGAATGAACGACCTTCCTGAGGTGATGAAGCCGATAGTCAAGGGCGGCGGTTCGCTTACCGCACTTCCTATTATCGAGACTCAGGCGGGCGACGTCTCGGCATATATTCCTACCAACGTGATTTCTATCACCGACGGACAGATATTCCTTGAGACGGCCTTGTTCAACCGTGGTATCCGTCCGGCCATCAATGTCGGTATTTCTGTGTCGCGTGTAGGCGGTAACGCCCAGATTAAGGCGATGAAGAAGATTGCCGGTACCTTGAAAATCGATCAGGCGCAGTTCCGTGAGCTTGAGTCGTTCACCAAATTCGGTGGCGACATCGACCCGGTAACGGCGCGCGTAATCGACAAAGGCCGCAAGAATGAGCGCTTGCTTATCCAGACGCAGTACCATCCGATGCCTGTCGAGGAGCAGGTGGCAGTGATATTCTGCGGGACGAAAGGATTGCTTACCGATGTGCCGATGGATGAAGTCGCCGATTTCGAGCAGTCGTTCCTTGAGTTGCTCCGTGTGCGCCATAAAGCTGACGTGCTCGACGTGATAGCGAAGGGACAGCTTACGGATGACGTGGCAGAAAAACTTACGGCTGTGGCAAAAGAAATTTCTGCGAAATATATACAGCGATAAATTGTCAGGATTATGTCAACATTGCGTGAATTAAAAGGAAGAATCGGTTCTGTTGCCTCGACGGAGAAAATCACCGGGGCAATGAAGATGATTTCTTCTGCCAAAATGCACAAGGCGGAACAGGCTTTAAGTCGAATTGTGCCGTTCAGGAATCAGCTGCGGACCATAATGGGCAATTTGGTCTCTACTGATGCCGAATACACTTCCGAGTTGACAGAAGTCCGTGACTTGAAAACTGTAGCTGTTGTGATTTTAGGTTCCGACGACGGTCTTTGCGGGGCTTACAACATCAATCTGTTCAAAGGGCTGCTTTCCCACATCAATGAGTTGCGGGAAAAACATGCCGGTGTGAAAGTCGTGGTCTATCCTGTGGGCAAGAAGATGGTCAAGGCCGTCTCTAAGCTGAAAGCCGACGGCGTGGACTACAAGGCTTTGCCGGGAGTGTCGTCGAAGTCGGGCATTGATGAGGTAAGGGCGATGACGGCTGAATTGCGTGACGCTTTTCTCCGTAAAGAGTTCGATGCGGTTGATGTAGTTGCCATGAAGTTCATATCTTCAGGACGGCAGCGAATCAATGTGCAGCGGTTGCTCCCCGTCTCCGCCGACGCTTTCGACGCGGCTGAAAAGGGTAACCGCCCGTATATTTTTGAGCCGGATGCCAATAAAATTTATAACACTATATTACCTTTGTATATTATTTCGGTAATGCAGGAAGTTTTCGGTCAGAACGCGGCATCCGAGCAGGCTGCCCGCGTGATGGCAATGCAGAGCGCGAACGACAACGCTATCAAGTTGCTTGATTCGTTGGAGCTGGAATATAACAAGCTGCGCCAGCAGAGTATCACGACAGAATTGCTTGATATTCTCGGCGGACAGGTTGATAAATGAATATGACATCGGTAGAGGGTTAACATACCGGACCCTTTCCCGATGCCTTTTGGGTTTTAAAATGTAATTAGCCGGTATCACCATTTAGTTGGACATAAATTTATTTTATGAGTAGTGTAAAAGAATACTTCTCCGGAATAGGCGAAGGGCTTGTGAGCCTTTTGAAAGGGATGAGTGTCACTGGGCGTGAGTTCGTGACACCTAAAGTTACGGAAGAATATCCCGACAACAGGGCTACATTGAAGATTGGCGACCGTTTCAGGGCTTGTTTGGAACTCGTCTATGACGAAAACGGTAATCATAAATGTATAGCGTGCGGTTTGTGCCAGATGAACTGTCCGAACGGCACGATACAGATTATATCCAAGATGGTAGAATTGCCGGATGGAAAGAAGAAAAAGAAATTAGATAAATACATATACGATCTTGGCAGTTGCACATTCTGCCAGATGTGCGTGGACTCGTGTCCGCACCACGCCATCCGTTTCACCAACGATTTCGAACAGGCAGTGTTCACCCGCTCGAAACTGGTGAAACAGCTTAACTATTTGCCGGAAAAGGAAGAACCTGCCCCGGCACCGAAGCCAGCCCCGGCAGAAAAGCCGGCTGCGGCGGCCGTTCCGAAACCGGAGGCGGCCGGCAAGCAGGAGACGGAACAGAACTCTGAAAAAAATTAAAATAATTAATATAATGAATCTAATAGGTAATTTAATCGTGTATTGCGTGATTGCTGTCGCAATCGTCGTATTCTCGGTTCTTTCGGTTACATCACGCAAGATATTGCGCGCCGCCACCTATTTGCTGTTCACGCTATTTGCCACTGCGGCCCTCTATTTCCAGTTGGGCTATGAGTTTCTCGGAGCTGTGCAGTTGGCTGTATACGCAGGCGGCATATTGGTGTTGTTCGTGTTCTCTATCTTGTTGACGACAAAGCCGGGAGACAATGCGGAGCGTTTGGTTTCCAAGAAAAAGAAATTAGGGCTTACGGCTGCTATTGCCGGGGTGGCTGTGTGCGGCTACGCCCTCGTGTCGTTCTTTGCGGAAAGCGCGGCTTCATTGTCGTCGGTGATGGTCGATGTCGATATGGAAAAAATCGGGCATGCCTTGATGGGTACGGAGAAGTTTGAATATCTGCTTCCGTTCGAGGCGATAAGTGTGTTGTTATTGGCTTGTATAATCGGTGGCGTTACAGTCGCCCGTAAAAGATAACCGGCATTATGGAACTCACAGTGTTATATTATCTTGTGCCGAGCCTCATTATGTTCGGTTGCGGCGTTTATGGGTTCATAACCCGTAAAAATCTGATTGCTATCTTGATTTCTCTTGAGCTCATGCTCAATTCTGTGGATATTAATTTTGTAGTGTTCAACAGGTTCTTGTTCCCGGGACAGATGGAAGGTATGTTCTTTACGTTGTTCGCGATAGCGATAGCCGCCGCTGAGACGGCTCTTGCGATTGCCATCATCATAAACATCTTCCGTGTCGTGAAGAATGTGGATGTTGAGAATCTGACTAAAATGAAATATTAAGGCTTATGGATTTGTCATATTCAATCATAACATTACTTCTCCCGTTGTTCATGTTCCTGCTTCTCGGGCTTGCGGGCATGAAAATGCCTAAGAAGCTCGCGGGAATACTTGGGACTTGCGCCATGCTTGTCACTACGGTGATTGCATACGGTGTGGCTTTTGAGTACTTCTTCAATCCGCAATATGTGGTTGACGGCGTGCGACAAGGCCAATTGGTGTATAATGAGACGTGGCTCACGCTTGGCAACAATCTGACGGTTGACATGGGTGTGTTCATCGACCCGATTGCCGCAATGATGCTTATCGTGATTTCCACGATTTCCATGATGGTGCATCTCTACAGTCTTGGCTATATGCACGGGGAGAAAGGGTTCCAGCGCTATTATGCGTTCCTTGCCCTGTTCACATTCTCTATGCTCGGACTTGTGGTTGCGACCAACATTTTCCAGATGTTCATATTCTTCGAGATGGTGGGTGTCTCTTCATACCTGCTCATCGGGTTCTATTATGAAAAGAACTCTGCCGTTTCGGCTTCGAAGAAGGCGTTTATCGTTACGCGTTTCGCCGACCTTGGCTTCCTTATCGGCATAATGTTGCTGGCTTATTATTGCGGCACGTTCGACTTCAAGTCGCTGATGAGCAATCCGGGAAGCATTGTAAACAGTGCGGCCGGCGTGACGTTCCTCGGTTGTTCGGCCGCTTCGTGGGCTTTGGCTCTGATTTTCATCGGAGGCGCAGGAAAATCGGCGATGTTCCCGTTGCATATATGGTTGCCTGACGCTATGGAAGGCCCGACTCCTGTTTCGGCCTTGATACATGCCGCCACGATGGTCGTTGCCGGTGTATATTTGGTTGCACGTATGTTCCCGATGTATCTGTTCACTCCGGAAGTGCTCGACCTGATTACGGCGACAGGCGCGATAACCGCGCTTTATGCCGCAATCGTGGCATGTGCGCAGACCGACATAAAGCGTGTGCTGGCATTTTCGACAATTTCCCAGATTGCGTTCATGTTCACCGCTCTTGGCGTCGCTCGTCCGGAGCTGCATGAGGGTGTCGGATATATGGCCTCGATGTTCCATCTGTTCACGCACGCAATGTTCAAGGGACTGCTGTTCCTTTGTGCCGGCGCCATTATCCATATGGTTCACAGCAACGAGATGGACGCTATGGGCAATCTGCGGAAATATATGCCTATTACGCATATCACGTTCCTTGTCGCATGCCTTGCCATTGCGGGAATACCTCCGTTCGCTGGATTCTTCAGTAAGGATGAGATTCTTGTCGCTACATATCAGCAAAGTACGTTCTGGGGTGTGTGGATGTCGGCAGTTGCAGGCTTGACGGCGTTCTATATGTTCCGTCTTTATTACCGTATTTTCTGGTGGAACAAGCCTGATTATTCACATCACACTCCGCACGATTGCGAGTGGGTTATGACTGTCCCGTTGGTAATACTTGCCCTGATTTCCTGTGTGGCAGGTTTCATTCCTTTCGGCCATTTTGTTACTTGGAATGGCGAGAATTACGACATACATATGAATTGGACTGTAGCTGGTGCAAGCATTGCCATTGCGGTGGTTGGTATTGTAATAGCGACAGTGCTTTATCGCAAGGAAAACCCGTTGCCCGACCGCATAGCTTCTTCGATGAAGGGATTGCACCGTGCGGCTTACCGCCGGTTCTATATCGACGAAATCTATATGTTCGTCACGCATAAGATTATATTCGGAATCATTTGCCGTGGCATTTCTTGGTTCGACCACAACATCGTGGACGGATTCATGAATCTGCTTGCGCGTGTCACCAACGGTGCTGCATACTCGATACGTAAGCTGCAGTCGGGACAGATTCAAATGTACGTATGGGTTTACTATGTGGGCGCATTGCTGCTTGCTGTCGTGACTTGCTTGTTGTTAATCTAAAAAGTTGACGGATAAAAAATATAAAGATATGTTTAATATACTGTTTCTTTTTGTAATAATACCTGTGCTGACGTTAGGGGCATTGTTCCTTACGCACAACATCAAGCAGGTACGGGCGGTGGCGGCGACTGGAGCGTCGTTGCTCTTGATAGCGGCTCTTTATTTGTGCTATGCGTTTGTCACGGAGCGTGCCGCCGAACCTGACGCGGCGATGCTGTTCGTCGATAAATATATGTGGTTTGAGCCGTTGAACATTCACCTTGCTGTGGGTGTCGACGGAATATCGGTTCTTATGATTCTGCTTTCAGCCATTATCGTGTTTACCGGTACTTTCGCTTCGTGGACGGTTCAACCGTTGACAAAAGAATATTTCTTGTGGTTCATACTGCTTTCTACCGGAGTGTTCGGCTTCTTCATCTCGATAGATTTGTTCACTATGTTCATGTTCTACGAGGTGGCGTTGATTCCGATGTATCTGCTTATCGGTGTATGGGGCAGCGGTAATAAGAATTATGCGGCAATGAAGCTGACGCTGATGCTTATGGGCGGTTCCGCATTGTTGCTTATCGGAATTCTTGGCATTTACTACCATGCCGGCGAGACGATGAACATACTTGAGATTGTGAAGAATGGCGTAGACCCGGGATGGCAGAACGCTTTGTTTGTTCTTACATTCGTTGGATTCGGAGTGCTTGGCGCGATGTTCCCGTTCCACACATGGTCGCCCGACGGTCACGCTTCGGCGCCTACGGCGGTGTCGATGCTCCATGCAGGTGTGCTGATGAAACTGGGAGGCTACGGATGTTTCCGTGTGGCCATCTATCTGATGCCGCAGGCTGCAAACGAATTGGGATGGATATTTATGATATTGACAGGTATAAGCGTTGTTTACGGTGCGTTTGCGGCATGCGTAAAGACCGACTTGAAGTATATCAACGCTTATTCTTCCGTTAGCCACTGCGGCCTTGTGCTTTTTGCCATTCTGATGCTTAACCAGACGGCTATGAGCGGCGCGGTGCTTCAGATGTTGTCCCACGGTTTGATGACGGCCTTGTTCTTTGCCCTTATCGGTATGATTTATGGCCGGACGCATACCCGCGATGTCCGCGAGATGGGAGGTTTGATGCAGATTATGCCTTTCCTTTCCGTAGGCTATATCATCGCCGGTCTCGCTTCTCTCGGTCTGCCGGGTTTGAGCGGTTTCGTTGCGGAAATGACGATATTCCTCGGCTCTTTCGAGTCGTCGCCGATTTATGACGCAGTGCTTGGCGACGGAAATCTGTTCCGTCACGCATTTGCTTTGGTGACAACGACTTCGATAGTGATAACGGCTGTCTACATTCTTCGTGTTGTCGGTAAGCTCCTTTTCGGTCCTGTCCAGAACGAGCATCACCGCCAGCTCGACGATGCGCATTGGTATGAGCGTTTCAGTACAATTACTCTGATGCTTGCCATTGCCGTTATCGGCTGTTTCCCGGATCTTGCCAACGGAATCCTTCGCGACAGCTTCGGGCCGATTGTAGAACATATAATGGCATACGCGCAATAAATTGAAGTAACGGACTATTAAATTGAAATTGGAAATATGGATTATTCACAGTTTATGATAATGCACCACGAGCTTGGATTGCTTGTAGTATTCTTGTTGGTGTTTTTGTTCGATACTTTCTTTTCTAAGAATGTGCAATCGAAATTGTCGGTTACGGCGTGTGTGTTGTTTGGCATCTATACATTGGCTTGTTTCTTCTTGCCGTTGAAGTCGGGAGAGGCTTTTTCGGGAATGTATGCCACTTCGCCGATTGTAATGTCGATAAAGAACATATTGAATGTAGGTATGTTCATCGTGCTTTTGCAATCAATCAAGTGGAATAACAGTGCCGCGCAGATTGTGCGCCGCGGGGAGTTCATCGAATTGATGCTGCTTACGTTGTTCGGAATGTTCCTGATGGTTTCCGCACGCCATTTCCTCGTGTTCATCATCGGTTTGGAGACGGCTTCGCTTCCGTTGGCGGCGTTGGTTGCTTTCGACAAGAAAGAGTATGAGTCGCACGAGGCGGCCGTGAAGTATATCTTCACAGCTGTGTTCTCTTCGGCAATCTATATGCTCGGCCTGTCGTTCGTATATGCGATGTCAGGTTCGCTTTATTTCGGCGACATCGCTATGCGGGTGACCGGCGCGGAAGGCAGTTTCCTGCTTTATGTGGCTTTGGCGTTTGTCATTGCCGGAATCGGGTTCAAGATTTCTATGGTTCCGTTCCATTTGTGGACGGCCGATGTCTATCAAGGCGCGCCTACTTCGGTCACTTCCTATCTGTCGGTAGTGTCGAAAGGTGCGGGAGCTTTCGCTGCATTGATAATATTGACACAAGTGTTCGGCGCTGTCTATAGCCAAGTGTGGGAATGGATGCTGTTTATCCTGATAGTTCTGACAATCACTGTCGGCAACTTGTTCGCTATACGCCAGAACAATCTGAAACGATTCCTTGCGTTCTCGTCAATCTCGCAGGCAGGTTACATTATGCTTGGCGTGGTTGCCGACGCTTCTGTCGGAGCTGCCGCATTGTCGTACTATGTGCTGGTTTATATATTCTCCAACCTTGCGGCCTTCGGTGTGATACAAGCCATAGAAAATGCTACCGGGAAAGTGGAAATCAGCGACTATAACGGATTGTACAAGACAAATCCTAAATTGTCGTTCACGATGATGCTTGCGATGTTCTCGCTTGGCGGTATCCCTCCGTTTGCGGGATTCTTCAGCAAGTTCTTCATCTTTTCCGCCGCTTTGGAGCAGGGTACGGTTGCAATGTACGTGCTGGTGTTCATAGCGTTGCTCAACACTATCGTGTCGCTCTACTACTATCTGCTTGTCGTAAAGGCCATGTTCATCACTCCTAACGACAACCCGATTGAGCGTATCAAGTCGCATTGGAGCGAGCGCGCCGGAATGGTGGTTTGTGTGGCCGGCATAATATTGGTAGGCTTGGTAAGCGCGATTTACACTTTCTTGAATCACGCTTCAGATGCCAGCCAAATGTTTTGATTAGGCATAATTGTATATACCCATATGGCGTATGCCGCACTTTCGCAGTGTGGCATGCGCTTTTTTATACTGGCTCCGAAAAATGCAAACGATATTGAAAAAATGTGTATAATATATAATATGCACGATTTGTTTTTCTTCTATGGAATTAATTTGTAGATTTGTATATTGAAGAAACCTAACAAACCTAAAAACTATATGCTGAAACAATTGTTTCATATTTTCGTTTTGGCTATGTTGTCCGTACCATACAGCAATGCCGCAAATTTCACCATTGATGGTAAAGAGTATGATTATGATTTGCTTGAAAGCAAGGAAATCGGTCCGGGAGTGAGGTATAACCGTATCCGGATACCCGGCTTTCCATTGAATGTCAACTATATGGTCGTGGATTTGAATAATCCTTATAACAGGATAGAGACCCAGCAGGCAGGCGAGAGGCTCGGCTCTACGGAACGTCTGGCCGACGCCTATGCCCGGCAGCAGTCTGATGGTAAAAAGCCGCTTGGCGGACAGAACGGCAACTTTTGGGTTGTCAGCGGGCAGGGAGTACCTTCTCAGTTTGCGTTGGGAGCCACTTATAATGCTAATTTGAAAAACGGTCAGATAATTACCGAGACAAATTGCTACAGCGACCAATGGGATGGCGGCCCGCAGCGTACGGGTGTGGTCGGTATCGACGTGGATAAGAAACTGTGGATTGAAAGTATGTCGTGGAAAGGTTATGTAAGCTCCGACAGATGGGGTGCAGGGCAGAGGCACGAAATAATACAGGTGAACAAATACTGCCGTG
>ULWB01000362.1_pt1 | contig 10106 bp, 7 predicted proteins | sample 1959891 | NCBI WGS metagenome assembly ULWB01 (sample SAMEA4835799, study PRJEB28245) | human gut metagenome | biome: gut microbiome; material: fecal sample | place: Denmark | collected 2008 | reverse complement strand
CCAGCCGTTGAAATTGCCGTTCGCCTGAATCTGATCCATTAAACAGCATACAGGCTTTCATTATATTTAGATAATACAATACTACTGTAAAAATATGGGCATTCTGTTTATGTAGTGTAATGCGTTGCCGACGACGAAGCCAGCCCCGTGGGGGCTGTTGCCGGGTAACCCGCCGCCTTGGCGGTGGGTAGATGGAGAATAAAGAAATCGACCTCGTGGAGGTCGCGCTTGAAGCAACTATTCTCTGATTTCTTAGCGCACGCCAATAACTAATAAATCATTTTCAAATCAAAAGATCAACAAGCTATCGTATTTGTTTTATTATTAACTTTTTAATATTAACATCCCAATTTTTATCGCACAAGTAGTATTTAGATAATATATGACGCAGTTCGGCATAATCAAGTTTGAAAACTCCGTTTTCATTTGCTTCTGCCCTCACCTTTCACTATATTTGAATAATATAGGATGCGCCTCGGCCATACAAATTGAACAAGTTCTTTGTATTGCGCTCGGCTTTCACTATATTTGAATAATATAGGATGCGCCTCGGCCATACAAATTGAACAAGTTCTTTGTATTGCGCTCGGCTTTCACTATATTTGCAATACACTAATAATTAACCGGATGAAAAAGAGCATCGAGATAACCGATAAAGACCTGCAATTCCTGAAAACGGCTTCCGACATTGCACTGCGCAGCGTCGGCGAAGGCGGCGGGCCGTTCGGGGCTGTGATAGTGAAGGACGGAAAGATAGTGGCGGAAGCCAGCAATTCCGTAACCATCGACAACGACCCTACGGCACACGCCGAAGTGAATGCCATACGCAAAGCCTGCCGTGAATTAGGAACATTCAAGCTCGACGGCTGCTACATCTATACTTCGTGCGAGCCGTGCCCGATGTGCTTGAGCGCACTCTATTGGGCAGGAGTAGCACGCATATATTATGGAAACACAAAAGAAGATGCCGACGCCATCGACTTCAGCGACAAGTTCATCTACGACGAATTGGACAAGCCACAATCCGAGCGCAAAATACCGTGCATCCACATTCCCGGAACGGATGCCATCGAGGCGTTCCGCGCATGGCAGGCAAAACCCGACAAGACAGAATATTAGCAGGTAGTTTTAAAATCAGAAAGTAAAAAGGGTTACAAGCTAAAATACACCTGTAACCCTTAATCTGTAACCTTTAGCCTACGGATAGAATCAATAGTATTCGTTGATTTTCTGCTGCGGATAAAGCAACATATCGTTCATAATCTTGTCTGCACGCATCTTTCCCAACTCAATTTTCAGAATCTCGTATGCAAGATTCAGCGTTGACGACGGACCGTTGGCAGTGACAATATTACCGTCGACCACCCCGCGCGCATCAATCATCTTCGCCCCTTTGCACAACTCCTCAAATCCCGGATAGCAAGTGGCCTCCTTGCCTTCAAGCAACCCCATCTGCCCAAGCACCACAGCCGGGGAAGCACATATCGCGCCGATTTTTCCGCCTTTCGCACCGTGTGCCGACAGCATCTCACGCAAAGCCTCACACTCATACAGATTGGTCGCACCGGGCATACCTCCAGGCAGTATCAACCATTCCGCATCCGATGTATCTATTTCGCTGATCAATGTATCAGCTATAACCTTCACTGAATGGGCTCCAACAACTTCATTCGAATCGGAAATGGAAACAGTCTTCACATCCAATCCGCCGCGCCTGAGCACGTCAACAGTCCCGAGGGCCTCTATTTCCTCAAAACCGTTTGCCAAAAACAAATAAGACGTTTTCATAAATCTGAATATTAATGGGTTAACAAAATAACATATATTAATAGAGCTTTCTACAACGTAAAAATATGTATAAATTTTCTTTTTTCAAACTTTTAACCACATAAAATTATAATTTTGCACAGAAATAGCAGATATTATATCAAATGAGCAATAATCAAAAACGCACAAAAGCCATAATACTTGCGATAATAGGCATCATAGGCATAATCGTAGTTTTTACGATAAAGCCCGAAAGGAAAAGGTGGATAAACAACTCGGGAATAACATGGAACACAGAATACAATATAAAATACTGTCACCACACGAACCTTTCCGATTCAATAATCACAGTGTTGAGGGAAGTGGAATTGAGCGTGTCGCCTTTCAACAAAAAATCACGCATCACAGCCATCAACGAGAATCGTTCCGACACTCTCGACGGATATTTGTCACGCCTCTATGACAAATCTGTCGAGATTAACCGCGAAAGCGGAGGAGCGTTCGACCCCACTGTATCCCCTCTCGTCAACCTTTGGGGATTCGGATACGAAAAAACGGGAAAAGCCAACCGGCAAGCCGTAGATTCGATACTTATGTTCGTCGGAATCGACAAGACCCGCAAAGAGGGGATAAGAATCGTGAAATCCGACGGCAGGACAACTTTCAATTTCAGCGCGATTGCAAAAGGAATGGGATGCGACGAGGTAGGAAAAATGCTTGAGCGTAACGGTGTTACAGACTACATTGTAGAAATAGGCGGAGAAATTACGGCAAAAGGGCATAATCCGAAAGGGCAAAAATGGCGCATTTCCATTGACAAGCCAATAAACGCCAACGACACGGTAATACACCATTCTGCGGGGATAGTCGAAATAACCAATTGCGGAATAGCGACCTCCGGCAATTACCGCAATTACCATACCGACAGCGCAGGCAACAAAGTGGCGCATACGATAAACCCACGAACCGGGATGCCTGAACAATCCGACGTGCTGAGCGCGACGGTAATTGCCCCCGACTGCATGACAGCCGATGCCTACGCCACTACGTTCATGGTTCTCGGACTTGAAAAATCAAAAAAACTGCTTGACAAGCATCCTGAAATATCGGCGATGCTGATTACTTCCGACAACGGAAACTCTTTCAAAATATGGGAAAGCGGCAACTTCCCGAAAATGCGGCAACGCTAATTACCTATTTCAAAAGTGACACGCAACAAACCCACAACATCGCAATTGCCATTTGCCACAATGCAATGAATAGCGGGCTGAAGCGAAAGATACTTCCATACCGGGCATATCACCGACAGCTCAACATCGGTCTCGTCAACGCCAAGCGGACAGAACACACGGTTTGCAGACAATCCCATCGACAAATCCATTTCCGAAACGCCTGTGGCAAGAACAGCACCGGCAACATACCCGCGGCACTCCACACTGCCACCGGGATGCCATCCTCCCTGCGCCAGCACACTCAACCGCATATCTCCGACAGTTGCCACCAATTGTTCCGCATTCGCCCAATAGCTTGAACGCACACCTGCCCTATCTCCGCCGGAATCGAGCATATAGCCCAATTCGTAGACTGAGGCTTCCTCGTCACCCCCATCCGGAAGATATGAAACAGAACCTATATTGAGGACACCGTCGGATGCAGGACAAAAACGGAACTGCCTGCCGAGAGCATCAGAAGCGATGCCATTATATAAACTTTCCTTAAATTTCCATTTATCATCAGGACTATATTCAAGATGCAACGCCAACGCCGACATCGGGAAAGTAGGCAAAGCATATTCCATGGAAAACACCGGGAAATTCCCATAGGAAGATCCCGTGAAAAACGAAGTCACCGGCGTGCTGAAATAATCCTCGTCCATCGAACGGAGACCGGCAAAAAGATACAGCCGGTCGTCAAACGTATGCCCTACACCCGCTTTCACCAAACGGAATGCCTTATCTTCTCCGGCATCAAGGTTGGAATATCCCTGCACATCACCAGCAACCGGAGTACCGGCACAATACGACGATATGGCGGCAAATTCAAACCCGCCGTCATCCCACAGCTCCATATCGGCGCCGACTTCCAGCAAATTAGCCCAACCGGTCGCCCCGCCGGTCATATTCCATTGCCCCTCGGTATGCAACGCTGCACCCCATTTAAATTCAAAATCGCCACATTCCCCCGCCGCACACATATACAACGGAAACATAGAAACAACAGCGCGTTTCGACAAGCGCGTTCCAAATAAATTCATCTATATATAGTTGCGTAACCTTTAATAATCTTTTAATGCGGCATCAAGCTGTCACCGTCAACAAAGTCGTAATTCCAACAACTTCAACAGAAGCGACCTCCGCCGGAATAAGCACCGTCTCGCCACGCCGCAAACTCACAGAAGTTCCATTATCGCAATGCAATTCGGAATTCCCGTCTATACACATTACAACCATGAACGAGTCATCATCGCATTTTATATGAAACGCACCATCTGAAATGACCCTTTTTACCCGGAAATATTCGCAGTCGATAAGCCCTACCTCGCCATGCCGCTCCCGGTCGTAATCTATCTTATAATTATCCTCTACAGAATAGTTTATCGCCAATTTTGCCATTTCGGTATGAAGCTCGCGCGGCTTTCCGTCGCTGTCGAAACGCCCGAAATCATATACGCGGTACGTGATGTCGGATGCCTGCTGCACTTCCACAAGCAAATTCCCGGCTCCAATAGAATGTATGCGCCCCGGCGGGAGAAAGAACAAATCGCCGTCATGCGAATAATGATAGGCCACTACATCCATTATCGTATTGTCGGCAACACGTTTTTCGTATTCTTCCGGCGTTATTTCCTCACGCAATCCGGAATAAATCTTTGCTCCATCGTCGGCCTTGATGACATACCACATCTCCGTCTTGCCTGTCCCGCTATGCAGCATTTTAGCCACACGGTCGTCAGGATGCACCTGAAGCGACAGGTTCGATTTAGCGTCGATTATCTTCACAAGCAGCGGAAAATCGCATCCGAACTTTTCATAAACATGTCTGCCTACCAACCGCTCTTTCAACAATCCTATCACCTGACGCAGCGTCATTCCCTCGAAAGGTCCGGACACGGCAACAGTCTCCTTCCCGTCCAAGCAGGAAAGTTCCCAGCTTTCACCGATATTGTGCAAATCGGTAGCCATCCCCTTATAAGAGGCTATTTTTTCGCCGCCCCAAAGCACTGTCTTTAAATAAGGAGCGAATTTTATAGGAGCTATCGCGTCTATGTCCATACCAATTCTATGTCCGCCACACTGTGGCGGAATGAAAATAATATGCAAAGATAATGCAAATCGGGTGCAAAACAATCAAACTTGTTTGAAATTGTTGTGCTACAAAGTCAGCAAGCAATACAAAAAACCCACGAAATGCACGGAATGCGCAAATACACAAAAAAGAGGCGCACCTACAAAAGTGCGCCTCAAAACAAGAACCATTAACTATGTATTACAAAATAATCTTCCTTACCGTCTTGCCGGCCACTACTATATATATGCCTTTTTCAAGGTGTATCGTTTCCATTGCTCCGGCAACAGCATCGTAAACCAACGCTCCGGAAATAGCGTAAACCTTTACAGACTCGCCTTCTGCTCCGGAAACAGTCAGGCAACCGTTAGAAGCATTGATTGCAACTTTTCCATTTTCCAATTTCTCAACGCCTGATGTCGGTTCATCATTTTCAGCACCAAGAATATAGTCTTCCACATTATTTGTCATCGGAGCAGCACCATCAACTTCAAAGCGGAACCGGAACAATACCTGCACACCACGTTCATAAGCCATTGGTTCAAGCACTGTTGTTTCATACTCTGTATCATTAACCTTATTCATATTGACATGAGATTCTTGGCCATTAATAATCCACCATACTTGAGCATTTCCAATACCTTCTGAATACACCTCGCTCAAAGTTATATGGAATCTTAATTGATTCTCCACTGTGGTTGTTACGGTGTAATTAATTATTGGAGTATAGCCAGTTGTTCCTATAGTACCCATATTCCATTGCGTATCATTATTAATGACACCATACCAAACAGCTTCTTGCAAATCAGGAGCTTCTGCCGTTTTAGCCTCTACCCGCAACACTTCAGAAGAATAATTGCCTGCACCGTCCTTTGCCTTTACATAAAACGTATATGCAGTCTCAGCGGTCAATCCGGTAACTTCGACAGTCTGGTCGCTACCGTCAGCAACGATTGATTGCGATGCCAGAAGTGTCTCGCAAGCCGCATCCTCATATACCTCTACAACAACATTATCCGTATTGTCTGTTGCAGCAACTGTCAATGTCGCAGCGTTGTAAGTGACGCCTGCAAGCTCAGCCTTTGTCAACACCGGCGCTTCCTCATCGGCAACCTGATTATCACTTCCAACAACATATTCAAATGTAGTTTCTGAAGCATTTTCCGGCCATGCAAAAAGAACTGTTATTTGCATAGTTTCGCCAACAGGCGTATCCACAGTCGTAGAATATCTGTAAGTTGTGCCTGACACTAATGTCAGTGGCTGGAATCCCGTCGTAGCACCCAAACGAACCTGAGGGTTAAATCCCACAACATCTAACACATCTGAAAAAGTAAATTCTGCCGTCAACGAAGTTGAAACAGCCTCATAAGTAATAGAATAATCAATTACAGGTGAATAAGTCGCAGCTCCGTTACCTACATACGGTCCATCAGTCGTCCCTTTCCATGTGGACGTCTGTGCTACGGCAGTGCCGGCAAACATTGCAACTGCCGCCAGCATCATCATTTTAAAAGTAAATTTCTTAATCATTTTCCAAATCTTTTTGAAAGGGGCTGAAGCCACAATCCCCAACCCCAAGGTTACTAATTAACTTATCTAACTACAATTTTATTTACAACTTCACCTGCCTTCACTACATAGACACCGTCAGAAAGGCTTATGCGTGCAGATTGCACATCTGCATCGAACACACGCACACCTGCAAGGTCATAGACTTGAACTGCAACAACAGTTGCGGCATCAACACAAACTCCGCCATCGGCTGCATATACTTTTACACCGTTTTCTTCGCCTACAGTTTCAACACCAGACTTGTCTTCTTTCCAAAAATAGATGTTGTCGATGAACGCTGTGGTCTGAGATCCCGGCTCTGCCTGCATTTTCAACTGATATATGTTAGTATAATTCAATGAAGGATATGCTTCCGAAAGGTCGATATCAATAGAGTTCCACTCGTTTTGGTTCACCGTCACGTCGTAAAGAGCCTCGCTACCCCAAATCGGAGTGATTTGGAAACGTGTGATATTGGGAGAATAAAGGTCGATGTGCAGATACTCCATCTCAGAGGCATCAAAAGCAGCTACATTGCCGTTCAATTCCATACCTATGTAGTTGAAACGGTCGAAGAAATAAGCATTGTCGCCATCACCAAGTTGCACTGCCTTTGCGGTAGTAGTCTGACCCCAGCTGCCGAAAATGAACGTGGTGGCAGGCTCATAGACATCGCTATAAATCGAAATAACGTTTTCAGCCTCCACCGTCGGAGCAGCCGCAGCCTCCGGGGCAGCTACAGTAGCAGCCGGAATAGCTACAGTCGTTTCGCATACATTACCGTCCAAGTCGGAAGCGGAAACCGTGAAATTGTAATCCTTACCAGCTTCCAACCCTTCAACCTTGAATTCAAAATCCTCGCCGGAAACCGCGCCTTTCGACACATTAACGCCGTTGGCCTCGTCAGTGACGGTGAAAGTGACAGCACCGGAATTATCCGTGGCATTGCATTTCAGTGTTGCAGAATAATAAGAAGTTGAAACCAATTCCGCTGTCAGATTGGCCGGAGCCTCCTCGTCGACTTCGGTAGAAGTGCTATAAAAATACACATTGTCGATATAGAAAATACGTGCGCCAATTCCGGAATATTTCAACTGGAACACACCCGAAAGGTCAAGTCCGTTGTCCACATAATATTGCAAATCAACATCCAAGCTGGTCCATTTCCCAGCTTCCACTGAAACGTTCTGTGGCTTCTCCCCGTCTGCATGCGTGCGGCAGATAGGAGTTATGTCCATCGTGAACGCCTCGTCGGCATACACGTCGATATGCAGCTTGTCCATTGTTACGGCATTCACGTCCGATTGCAATTCCCAGCCGAAATAGCCGAGGTCGGTGGTGACAAATTTTGCCACATTGTCCTCCGTACCGGCAATCTTTTCCTCAGTATAGACTGTGCCGCTGCCCCAGTCGCCGAAATTCCAAGCGACAGGATTCTCGTATGCGTCGCTGTAAATTGAAATAACCTTGCTTGCCGCATATTCCGGAGGAACTGGGGCAGAAGCCGTAGGCTGCGCAAATGCAGCCGTAGCCGTACCGCAAACCATAGCGGCACAAGCCATCATTCTAAAAGTAAATACTTTCATCTTTTTTGTTATTTAAAATTAATAAATCATTCAACAATGAACTTCACTGTCTTGCCGTCCTGACGGGCGATATACATACCGCGGCCCAATCCGCCGACCGGAATTTCGCCACCAGCACCATTATATACAAGCTGTCCGCTTACGGAATACACCTGAACGAATCCGTATCCCCCGGCATGGAGCGTCCCATTGGAATAGTACAATGGGAACTCGCCGTAAGCGGCGTTTTCAGCCACACCGGCATCGCCTTTCTCCCCGGTAGCATAGAAATAGATTGCGTCGAAATCAACGATAGCCCCCTGCTCGGCAGTTTCGGAGACAAGCGAGAAATAGTTCTTGCCCTCCTGCGAGCCTTCCCATACAAGGCCTTGCGCGAACAAGTCGGATACAGGGAATTCTATCTCGTGCCATTCGCCGTCGCGCGGCAGATTCTCGGCATCAATGTCGTAGACGCCCTGCCCCAAGCCTTCGAAGCGCAACTGAATCGGCATTTCCGATGTGGTACGCAAGGCGATATGGAAATTGTAGTCCTTATATTCAAAGCAAGTGAAATCTTTCGGCGCGCTGTTCATGATGCCGAAGCCGAACCACGACGACTGCACCTGCAAGGAACTGTAGTCAGCTCCCTCGAAAGCCTCGCCAACGACAGGGGCATTCTCCACGGCCGTATTTTCCCACACATACAGATTAATGTCCGTGCCGTTAGGACGCAAGTCAAGGAAGTCCTCCCCTACCGGCACCACGCCCTCTTCCGAGGCCACAAGCACATAGTCGGGCAATTCATCGACATTGACCTCCGGACGTTCTTCCTCTACAGGCTGCGGCTCGCCGGCCTCGATGGTCACAGCGTCGAACGACAGCAGATAGTCCTTTGTGGCCTGCTCGGAAACCAAAGAGAAATAGTTCTTCGCGGCGACAGGCTCATGCCAGTCAAGACCCTGATTAAGGAATTCCGACATCGGTATCTGAACAAGATGCCACTGGCCGTCGCGGCGGAAATGGTACTTACCTTGCAGGTATACCACGGCCGACGTGTTGTTATTACCCTCCAATTTCACGAACAACGGCATCAACGAATTGGTGGCTATGGCAAAGCGCAGGTAATACGGCTGCTCGTACATCGCCGACATATCCACAGCCTCGTCGCTCACCACACCGAAGCCGAACCAAGTGCCGTTGGTTATGTGCAGGCACGAGAACTGCGAGCCTTCGTAAGCTTCCAAATCAGAGTCAGGATAGTCGGCGGCAGTATCATCCCATATGTAAAGATGGCGGGTAACGTCATCGGGACGCAAGTCGACATACGCCGGATTGCCCTCTATGCCGGTATGCTCGGACGCTATAAGGTAGGACGACGGATTGTCGCCGCTCACTTCCCCAAGCTGCAAGCCTTCCCACACAGTGCCGTCCTCGCGCGTACCGCTATGGAAATAGATATAGTCCAAATCAATTACCTGCCCGGAAGCAGACCCCTCGGAAACCAAAGAGAAATAGTTCTTGCTTTTCACGTAGCTGCCCCAAACCAATCCGGCAGCCTGAAACGCGCTGACCGGGATTTCGACAACGTGCCATTCGCCGTCGCGCGGCACATCGTACAGTCCTGTGAGATTAATCGTGGCCGTACCGGGATATGCGCCGCCCTCGAGTCTTACCTGAAGCGGGCAGGTGGCAGTGGTGCGCAACGCAAAATGCAGCACCATTTCCTTACGCTGGAACACCGAAAGGTCAAGAGGGGCATCGCTTATAAAGCCGAGACCGAACCATCCGGAATTGACAGTAAGGCGCGTATATTCGTTCCCCTCGTATGGAGAGTCGGTCAAAGTCTCGCCAACGACAGTGTTTTCCCACAAATAGAGATGGCGGGTCACGTCGTCGGGGCGCAAATCCATATACTGCGGATTACTTTCTATATTC
>ULWB01028128.1_pt1 | contig 10116 bp, 10 predicted proteins | sample 1959891 | NCBI WGS metagenome assembly ULWB01 (sample SAMEA4835799, study PRJEB28245) | human gut metagenome | biome: gut microbiome; material: fecal sample | place: Denmark | collected 2008 | reverse complement strand
TCATAATCCGTTGAATATAAAGAATGACTGACCAAAAAGTAAAGAACCGTATGCATTTCTGCACATGGTTCTTTACTTTTTATTTTGTAGCCCATTGTCTTAATGCTTCTGTCCCTTTTTTGATAGGAATCGAAAATAAAATTGATATGCTGGTATAAATTAAAACGGCAACGTATGGCGTTTTAATCCAAAGTTGTTGAGTGTTCAGGAATATTTCACGTACTACGGGATGGATTACGAAAATATAAGCAGACATTATGCCGAGCCATTTAAATGCTTTTCCCATTAATGCGGATTCCCGGATTTTTGTCGTAATTGGGAGTAATATAATGGGAAATAAGGCGAATGACAATATCCAACTGTATGCGTTGAAGCACGACAGAAGGAATAATAAGAATGCTAAGGCTGCCATTTTTCCGGATGGAAGGTAGCCTTTTCTTGCGAGAAATATTCCTATAACAAAAGGCAGTATGTAGCCGGGAAAATTGTTCCTTATGAAAATCAATCTGTAATTATGGTCGATTCCGGGTATTGTCAACACCTGTATCAATACGCATATTATTGTAAGGATTATTATAGGTCTAAGCGGGCGTTTGTATGCGAACAGATAGTAAACCATATATAGCTGCATTATCATGGAGAAAAACCACCATGGACCGAGAATATGATTCCCCGGCATATATAGATTGTCGATAAGTAGTACCATTAATCCATATTCTAGAATGTTAGACGACAGATAGTTTGGCTCTATTATTGACATCGCTATGAAATATGCGGTCATTACGGGAATTAGCATTGTTGCCAATTTCAGATAATGAGTTTTTGTAAATTTGATGAGACTTATTCTATGTTCATTATCGGGTGATTCATATTTGCGGACTAATCCGTATCCGCTTAAAAATATGAAAAGTGCAACAAAATAGTGTCCGAAATATGATAGAAGGGTTAAAGGTAAATATATATCCGGCAATGACAGTTGCTGCAACAATTCAGCATTATTTGTTGTATGGTATGTAAATTCATTTTCGCTTGCAGTGAAAGGCATGCGTGTGCAAAGATTGTGCATTACAATCATAAGAATTGCAAGTCCTTTCAGAATTGTGGTATTTTCAATGTCGAGGAATTTCTTTGTCTGCATATCGTGCCGGATGAAAAAAGGCAGTCCGATTGCTCGATACTGCCTTTTTTAGATTATTCTATCAATTTGCGATACCGGATGCGATGTGGCTGGGTGTCGCCCATACGTGCTTTCTTGTTTTCTTCGTATTCCGAATATGAGCCTTCGAAATAGAATACTTGGCTGTCGCCTTCAAATGCAAGGATGTGTGTGCATATACGGTCGAGGAACCACCGGTCGTGGGATATTACTACTGCACATCCGGCAAAATTTTCCAAACCTTCTTCAAGAGCCCGCAGGGTATTCACGTCTATGTCGTTGGTAGGCTCGTCGAGCAGCAGCACATTTCCTTCTTCTTTCAAAGCCATGGCAAGATGCAGCCTGTTGCGCTCTCCTCCCGAAAGTACTCCGATTTTCTTTTCCTGATCGGCTCCTGAAAAATTGAATTTCGAAAGATAGGCACGAGCATTGACATCACGTCCGCCCATCCGGAATATGTCATTTCCGCCGGAAATCACTTGATATACTGATTTCTCTGGGTCAAGATCCTTGTGTGTCTGGTCGACGTATGCAATTTTTACGGTTTCTCCGATTTTGAAATCGCCTTTATCCGGCTGCTCTAATTTCATAATCAGTTTGAACAAAGTCGTTTTACCTGCGCCGTTAGGACCTATTACCCCGACAATTCCGTTTGGTGGCAGCATAAAATTAAGATTGTCGAAAAGCACCTTGTCTCCGTAGGCTTTTGCTACATGCTGCGCTTCGATTACTTTGTTGCCGAGGCGTGGACCGTTGGGGATGAATATTTCGAGTTTTTCTTCCCGCTCTTTTTGGTCTTCATTAAGTAGGCGGTCATAGCTTGACAGGCGGGCTTTACCTTTTGCATGGCGTGCCTTGGGTGCCATTCTTATCCACTCAAGTTCCCGTTCCAACGTCTTTCTGCGCTTGCTTGCCTGTTTTTCCTCTTGTGCCATACGCTTAGTCTTTTGGTCAAGCCATGAGCTGTAATTGCCTTTCCATGGAATTCCTTCCCCCCTGTCTAATTCAAGAATCCAACCTGCTACGTGGTCGAGGAAATAACGGTCGTGGGTAATAGCTATGACAGTACCTTTATATTGTTGCAGATGTTGCTCTAACCAATCAATGGATTCTGCATCCAAATGGTTGGTAGGCTCGTCGAGCAGCAAGATGTCAGGATTCTGCAGGAGCAGACGGCATAATGCCACACGGCGACGCTCGCCACCTGAAAGTGTTGCTACATTTTGATCTTCAGGCGGGCATCTTAGCGCATCCATTGCCCTTTCAAGTGTATTGTCGATATTCCATGCGTCAACCGCATCGAGTTTGTCTTGAAGTTCTGCCTGACGGTTGATTAGCTTTTCCATTTTGTCAGGGTCTTCCAAGACATCAGGATCGCCGAAACTTTCATTCACTTTATCAAATTCGGCCAATAGGTCAAGCACGTGTTGCATCCCTTCTTGAACGACCTCTTTCACTGTTTTTGTAGGGTCTAATTTCGGATCTTGTTCAAGATAGCCTACAGAATAGCCGGGAGAAAATACTACTTCGCCTTGGTACTGCTTGTCAATGCCTGCTATTATTTTGAGCAATGTGGATTTTCCTGCACCGTTAAGACCGATAATGCCGATTTTTGCGCCGTAGAAAAACGAAAGATAAATGTCTTTAAGCACTTGTTTTTGTGGTGGATAGATTTTACTTACTCCCACCATCGAGAATATTACTTTTTTGTCGTCAGCCATACTTTGTGTGGTTGTTATCGTTTGTGTTTTTGTTGTTTGATTTTATAGTCGCATGCGACTTTACCGTCGGCGATATTGCGTAGTTTGTTACGGATTAGTTGTTTGCGTATTGGCGAAATTTTATCGACATACAGAATTCCGTCAAGATGATCATATTCATGCTGAATAATTCTTGCAAGGAATCCTTCGAACACTTGTTCGTGTTCGTTGAAATTTTCATCAAGCCAGTTGAGCTTTACTTTTTCGAATCTTGCGACAGGTTCGCTTAGGCCGGGAACACTGAGACAGCCTTCCTCTCTCGTGACTTTCTTGCCGTCTTCTATGATGTCCAATTCCGGATTTATAAGTGTAAGTCTTACACCCGCTAATTCAGGGAATGATTCTTTCAGCACATCGGCATCTATGACAATCAGTCTTTTTGACAATCCTATCTGTGGCGCAGCCAGTCCGACACCGTCAGATTGTTGCATCGTTTCGTACATATCAGCTATTAGCTGATTTAATTCAGGATAATCCGGCTCAACTTCTTCTGCTTCTTTTCGCAATACGGGTTGTCCGTATAAATAAATTGGAAGTATCATAATTTTGCTTGTAAACTTTCTAAATAATCGTTCAATATTATTGTGGCGGATATTTCATCAACTATCGCTTTATCCCGGCGGGCCATCTTTTTCATGCCTCCGTCGATCATAGCACGGTGCGCAAGCACGGATGTGAAACGTTCATCATACATCTCTATCGGTATTTCCGGTATCTCTTTCCGCATCCTGTTGACAAATGGCTGTATGCGTTTCATATTCTCAGACGGCTGGTTATTCATTTGCTTAGGTAATCCGACGACTATTCTATCGACATTTTCCGTACTGACATAGTCCTTAATAAAGTTCAAAAGTGTGTGTGTCGGTACACTCGTAAGCCCATTGGCCACGATTTGCAACGTGTCGGTGACAGCTATGCCGGAGCGTTTTCTTCCGTAGTCTATTGCGATTATCCGTCCCATATACGTTCACAAAGATACGATAAATCGGCTGCAATGCAAAATGGGAATTTTTATTGGGCACAGCTACGATTACCTATGGTAGGCCTACATCGGGTCAACATCGTAATAGATGACGGCTTGTTTCATCCGTGGGTCGTCAAGCGATTGTTCGTAGATGCTTCTCAATATCTGTTTTACTTTTGGCATCGACGCGGCATTTTCCATTTTTAGCGTAATCTGGCGGATATAGAACTGCTGTATCCTTGCTATTGAAGGGGCCTCCGGTCCAAGTACCCTGTTGCCGAATACTTGCCGGAGCATATTGCTGAACCTGACGGAAATCTCGACTAATGAATCGTCATTCCTATGCTTTAGGTATATGTTGATTATGCGGGTGAAAGGCGGATACTTGAATTTGCGTCTTTGCTCAAGTTCTTCCTCGAAATATTTTTTATAATCGTGATTGGTTACGTATGTTATTATCGGATGTGCCGGTTCGCTTGTCTGTATATATACTGTTCCGCGTTTGTGCTTTCTGCCGGCTCTCCCTGCTACCTGTTCCATCATATTGAATGCACGTTCGTGTGAACGGAAATCGGGGAAGTTTATCATATTGTCGGCGTTTAATATGCCGACAATGCTTACCCCATCAAAATCCAGACCTTTAGTGACCATCTGAGTGCCGACAAGCACTTGTGTCTTATGATTTGAAAAATCGTCTATTATATGCTCATAACTGGCCTTGCTCCGTGTTGTGTCAAGATCCATACGGGCTATTTTCGTGTTTGGAAAATAGTTTTCGATTTCGTCCTCTATACGTTCTGTGCCATATCCGATGACTTCAATCGAAGGCTGCCCGCAAGCAGGGCATATGTCGGGTAATGGTATGGTATATCCGCAATAGTGGCAGACAAGTTGGTTTTGGCGTTTGTGGTATGTGAGAGTGACATCGCAATCCCTGCATTTCGGGGTCCAAGCGCATTCTTTACACCTCACCATAGGCGAAAATCCGCGGCGGTTCTGGAATAAGATTACTTGTTCTCCGCGTCCGATTGCTTTGTTGCATTGGTCAAGCAATTCTTGTGAAAACACTCCACGCATAGCCTTCTGTTTACGTGCTTTTGTCGTATCGATAATTTTGACTTCCGGCATTTCCATACCTTCATGGCGGGTCATAAGTTCCACGAGCCCATATTTTCCTGTTTTGGCATAATAGTATGTTGAAATGGACGGTGTGGCTGAGCCGAGAAGCGTCTTTGCCTTGTGCATTGAGGCAAGAACCAAAGCTGCGTCGCGGGCATTATAGCGTGGAGCAGGGTCTTGTTGTTTGTAGCTTGCTTCGTGTTCCTCGTCAACGATTATCAATCCTAATTTGTTGAACGGTAGGAATATTGAAGATCTAACTCCGATTATTATATATGGATCGGACGTATGCAGGAGCTTTTTCCAAATGTCTACACGCTCATTGTCTGAGAATTTAGAATGATAAATAAGCAGACGGTCACCGAACACTTTTTGCAACCGTTGGGTAAGTTGCGTTGTCAATGCTATTTCAGGAACAAGATACAGCACTTGACGTCGGCTGTCAAGCGTCTCTTGTATCAATCGGGTGTATATTTCTGTTTTACCGCTTGATGTTACACCGTGAAGCAGCACAATGCTTTTGTCAGCAAATTGTCCGATTATCTCCTGATATGCTTTTTCTTGTACGCCAGTAAGTCGTTTTGGAGCTTCGTTGATAATTGTATCTGAGAGCTTAAACCTGTTGATTTCTTTTTTATAAAGCTGGAAAATCCCTTTGTCAACCATTGCGTTGAGGATAGGGGTGGTTCCCTCAGATTTGTCTTTAAGTTGCTGCTTGCTTACTTCAAATGGCATATCGCTGCCAAGCCATTTCGACAATTCTAAATAGGCAAGCAACATTGCTTCTTGTTTTTTTGCTGTTTTTACCTTGTCGAAAAACAGCTTTACAGTTTCATTGTCGCCACGCTTTGCGTTCAGACTGACAAAAACCTCTGTTTTGGGACGGTAGTTGTCGATTATTTTTTCAGTGATGTATAATGATTCCTTTTCAATCATAGAAGTCACAGTGGATTCTACATTTTTGAACCCTGTGGCTTTTGATATTTCAGCGGGCGTAAGTTTCTCTTTTGTAAGCAGCAGGTTGTAAATGATTTTCTCCCGGTCTTTCATAGAATTGTCGGTATCGACAAATTCGGGATTGGCGGATACGAATGTCTCGCTTTCCACTTTCATTCCGGCCGGTACAGCCGCTTTATAAACATCGCCGATTGAACATAAGTAGTAATTTGCTATCCATTCCCAAAATTTAAGTTGCGGATGACGCAGGATAGGGTAGTCGTCGAGTACGGAAATGATGTTTTTTACTTCAAAGTCACCCGGACGGTTGTTGTGCAAGAGTGTTATAATTCCTGTGTAAATCTTTTTCTTGCCGAATGGTACAAGCACTCGGCATCCTATTTGGGCGGCATTTCCAATGCTCTCAGGGATGCTGTAGGTGAACGTTGAATAAAGCGGCAACGGAAGTATTACCTCTGCATATTTCATTTAATTATGTATGATTTTTAGAACAGGTAGGTTAGCCCGATTTTCAGCGTGCCGTTCTTTGCTTTGAAATTGGAAAGTTTAACCGCGCTCATCGCTCCTGTCACATCCCAAATGTAGCTTGCTGTCAGTTGGTAGTTGCGGAATAATTCCACGCCTCCGCCCACTTCTATTCCAAATACGACCGATTTATAGTCGAATGCTTTTATGTCGTTGTGCGCGAGCAATACCGATATTGACGGTCCTGCAAATACCAATGGGGCGATTGTCCGTTCAACTCCATTCAGATTGGTGTACTTGAACCTCAAATGAATAGGTATGTCCAAATAATGTAAATAAGAGCGTTCGTTACCGTAACCGTCAGAATTCCATACAGTGAAATCTCCCAGATTCATTGTTGCCCCGCGTTGTGAATATTGCAGTCCGAGGTCTATGCAGAATCCTATTCCCGGAATTGCATATTCACCTGCTATGCCGGCAAAATATCCTGCTGATTTGTCGGAAACAAATGGTGTTGTTCGTAGATTTTGCTGGCTCCAATTCAAGTCGGTAAGGTTGAATCCGGCTGTGGCGCCCCATCTCATCTGGGCGGATACGGAAAATGAGGATAATAATATAAAAGCGGCAATTATGCCGGTAAGCATCTTCTTCATCGAAATGTATTTTGTTTGAAAAATTTCCACAAAGCTACGTATTTTTCCGGCAGCTGCAAAATAAATCGGCATTTACAGTGGTTTTCATTGCTGAAAGTCTGTAAATGCCGATTTATTTGTATTTAAAAAATTTCTTTAGAACAAGTAAGCTGCTGTTATTGTCCAATATTTGTTCTTACCGTCGATTGCCGGCATATCGTCCACAACTTTCACAGTTTCTAATGCCTTTGTCAAGCCTATGCCATAACTTGCCCCGACTTGCAAATGCGAGAACAATTCAAGACCTACGCCTATGTTCCAAGAAATGTCGCATTTTTTATTCTTGAAAAATTCGCTTGCGTCCTGTTTGCTTACAAGGAACGCGAATGCGGGACCTGTCGCGATATATGGCTTTACGACTTTGCCCACCGCAGGAATGTTGATTTTCCATTTCAAGTTTAACGGGATATCGATATAGTCACGTTTTTTCCCGATTTCGTTATATGCGCTTGTTTCTGAGCCGGCAGCACTTAAATAAGAGTCGGCTGTGCGGTGCACATACATTACTGATGCGTCAAGACCTATACCCAAGACAGGAGCTGTGAATTCAATCATAGCACCACCGGTAAATCCTGCACGATTGTCGGCTTTGATAATGTCCTCACTGAATTTCATACTGTTGACTGCAACACCGGCCTTCAAACCGAATTTAAATTGAGCTGATGCGGAGGTCGCGGCAGCAAGGCCAATAATGGCAATTGTGATTACACTTAATACTCTTTTCATAATGCTTAAAATTTTGTTCGTGTGCAAACTTAGCGTAATTTTATGGAAATTCAAATTTTTTGATTGTTTTTCCGTCAAAAACAAGATGCTGTCGGATGAAAAGTGATGAAATCTTTTATGTGTCATAACAAATCCTTACCTTTGTATCAATCTTACGTTATAAAAGTATGAAAAACGAAAGTCTTGTTTCCATCTCCGATTTCTCGAAAGAGGAAATTCTGGAATTGCTCGACAATATGCGCTATTTCGAGGCAAATCCAAATAGAAGGTTGCTTGAAGGAAAAGTCGTTGCAACTTTGTTTTTTGAGCCGTCGACACGTACGCGGCTCAGTTTTGAAACGGCAGTAAACAGATTAGGCGGCCGTGTGATAGGATTCTCCGATGCAAGCACTACCAGCTCGTCAAAAGGTGAGACATTGAAAGATACCATAAAAATGGTAGGCAATTATGTCGACCTGATAATTATGCGCCATTATTTGGAAGGAGCGGCGCGCTATGCATCTGAGGTCTCGCGTGTGCCAGTCATAAATGCAGGAGACGGAGCAAACCAGCATCCTTCACAGACGATGCTTGATTTATACTCCATATATAAGACTCAGGGCAAGCTCACGGATTTGACGATAACTATGGTCGGTGACCTGAAATACGGACGGACTGTGCATTCTTTGCTTATGGCAATGTATTATTTCAATCCTACGTTCAATTTCGTGGCTTGCGATGAATTGAAGATGCCACAGGAATACAAGGACTTTTGCGACCAGCACGGAATTAAATATACGGAAACGACAGATTTCTCCGAAGAAGTCATAAATAACAGCGACATAATATATATGACGCGTGTACAGCGTGAGCGTTTCACCGATTTGATGGAATATGAACGTGTCAAGAATCTTTATACGTTGCATAATTCGATGCTCGACGGAAGTAAGGACAATGTGCGCATACTGCATCCTCTTCCGCGTGTGAATGAAATTTCACAGGATGTGGATGATAATCCGAAGGCATATTATTTCCAACAGGCACAGAATGGACTGTATGCCCGTCAGGCCATCATTTGTAAGGTTTTAGGTATAGATATTGATAAGGAGGCATAGCGATGGATAACAATAAAGAACTTGCGGTAGCTGCTTTGTGTAATGGTACTGTCATAGATCATATCCCGACTGATTCCCTGTTCAAGGTGGTAAGTCTGCTCGATATTGAGAATATAAGCAGCAGTGTCACGATAGGTTATAATCTTGACAGCAAAAAACTTGGGAAAAAAGGCATTCTGAAAGTGGCCGATGTCTATTTCCCGGAAGAGAAACTCAACCGCTTGGCGTTGATAGCTCCCAATGTGAATGTCAATATCATAAAGGATTATAAGGTTGTAAAAAAATATAAAGTTGCGTTGCCTGATGACATAATGGGTATTGTGAAGTGCAATAATCCTAAGTGCATTACAAACAACGAGCCGATGCTGACACATTTCCACGTGGAAGATAAGGACAATGTTACACTTCGCTGCCATTATTGTGAGCGCACAGTCGTAAAAAACGATATAGTTTTGAAATGAAGCAGGTTTGGAAGCCCGGAACGATGATTTATCCGTTGCCTGCCGTACTGGTGGGTTGCGGGACTTGTCCTGATGACTACAATTTGATAACAGTTGCATGGACAGGCACGATTTGTACGAATCCGGCTATGTGCTATATATCCGTGCGTCCTGAACGTCATAGCTATGAGCTGATAAAACGGACGATGGAATTTACGTTGAATCTTACTACGGAATCTATGGCGAAAGCTGTCGACTGGTGCGGGGTAAGGTCGGGGAAGGACTATCATAAGTTTGTTGAGACAGGTTTGACGCCGGTAACGGGCAATATGGTTTCAGCTCCTTGTGTGGAGGAATCTCCATTGTCAATAGAATGCCGTGTTAAGGAAATCGTAAAATTAGGTTCACATGATATGTTTGTAGCCGATGTGCTATGTACGGATGCCGATGAATCCTTGATTAACAAGGAAACCGGAGCTTTCGATTTGGAATCGGCACGGCTTATCGCATATTCGCATGGGCATTATTACAAGTTGGGCGAAGAAATTGGAAAGTTCGGCTGGTCAGTTCAGAAAAAACAAAAATAAAAACATTATAAAAGAAAACGTATGAGAAGAGACAATGCTATTTTCGACATTATCGAGCGTGAGCATCAGCGTCAGAAAAAAGGTATAGAACTGATTGCTTCCGAGAATTTTGTCAGCGACGAGGTTATGGAAGCGATGGGGTCGTGCCTTACGAAT
>ULWB01011466.1_pt1 | contig 10337 bp, 9 predicted proteins | sample 1959891 | NCBI WGS metagenome assembly ULWB01 (sample SAMEA4835799, study PRJEB28245) | human gut metagenome | biome: gut microbiome; material: fecal sample | place: Denmark | collected 2008 | reverse complement strand
AAGCGACCTCATGCCGGTAATCCGCAACTTCAACGCCGACGATTGGAAAATCTCCCAGCTTGGAGGAACAGACCAGACCATTGCAGAGCTCGAAAACGGTTTCAAAATTTCATATACAGGCAATGGGACATCGCGCGGCGCATATCTTTCCGTGAATTTCGGAGGGATAAACGTGTGGAGTCTTCCGGAATCGTTCAGGATTAGGATAAATCCCGGTGAAGCCACTGTGAAAAAGATTTCGATGAACGTGGAAAACGCTCTGGGAGAAAAAACAACCTCATGGACCGGTGTGACCGAAGAACTGGAAAAAAACAAAACAACGGAAGTGGTTATGCATCTTGACGAATGGTGCGACACCGAAGATATCGGAATATACCCGATAACCATCAACACCTTCCGTATGGATATGGGCGCTTCGGCTAAAGATGAGGCTTTCGAGATTCAGGTACCCGCCTTCGAGGCTTGCTATAACAGCAACTACGGCTCTGTAAGTTCAATAGAATCTGACGGCAATACGGCAACTATTTTTCCCAACCCTGTAAATTCCGGCGAAACCGTAACAATCAATGTCGATGGGGAAGCAAATGTCAGCGTTTACAGCATCAGTGGAGCAACAATATTCAGTACCGAATGCAAAAGCAACATCAACATACCGACCGACGGCATGAATGGCATGTATATCATAAAAGTCAACTACGACGACAACACACAAACTGCTAAATTAATCGTCAAATAGCCGTCCGCACGACAAAACAATAGAGAGGGTGGAATGCATCCTCTCTTTTTTGTCTCTCCAAAAAGAAAAAATTGTTGGAAATTGCATTATTCAGTATTTTTGTGACAAAAGGAATCAGTATGCGCATTTTCTTCACACTGCTCGCAATAGCAACTTATATCTCCCTTTTCGGGGGAAATGTTTACCGGGACTTCCTGACCGGATTCGATGGGTTCTCTAAATATGCCGATTCCCAATCAGGATGCATCATAATCAACAATCCGAACGACAACAAAATAATCGAAACTTCAAAATTCGACACAAAAGAAAAAGAATTCACGTACACAATACGCCTTAAAAGTTCCGGCAGAAAAAGCGGGAACAGATTTCTGAACAGCATGCAACAGCACTCTTATGGCATCATTTGGAATTATAAAGACAATGAGAATTACGAAGGGATAGAAATAACGCCAACAAACAGCAGCTACTATGACGACATAACAAACCAACAGTCACTAAAAATCGAAATATTCAGCATGCACAATGGCGACAAAGAAACTGTAAGGACTTTTGACATTGACCAAAACGACGGCGATGAAGAAAGCTATAATACGTTTAAACTGCTCTTTGACGGAAAAACGATGACAATAGAAGCCGGACACAGGCGTTTGCAAAAAATCGTTGAAATCCCAAATGCCACATTCGGCGACAGTACAGATATAGGCTATTTCGCCGGCAAAGGCAGCAAACTGACAATCAAACGCATACAATTTTCCTCAAAGCCGGTCAAAGAATCACTTTATTCCACCAATTACACAAAAACGGAATTAGACTCCATATTCCACAAGAGCAACGACCTGATAGAAGGCTACTGGAAATATTTGGACCGCAAAATGGATGAAAACAAAATGCGGCTGGGCGGAAAATACACAATCGCAATAGTAAAAGAAAAAAGCCGATACCGCATATTATACATTTCAGGGGATATAACAATGCCGGATTTGTGGAAACCATATATGACAAAAGGAGTGCTGGAAAGCACCCCTTTCATTGACAATTACAACCTGCGATGGATTGACTCTCAAAAAGAAATAATCGAGGACGAGGGATACGCCACTTTTTCCGAAAGCATACTTTCCATCAATCTGCCGATAAACGGCACAACTGTCCGCTTTTACAAAATACAATGACTAAATCAGAACTGGAACAATGCCGTGAACACCACCCTATGGTTAGTCACGGAATGCGTATTTTCAATCCGTGCATCCTGCATGACATCACCATACCATGCCGTGCTTGCCACATATTCCACACCGAATTTCCAATGAGGCAAATTATATGTCAACTCGGCCGAGGCAGAGACAAGCTGGTCGAGACCGTCGCCAATGCCCGTGCCAAGCACACCTGACACATCATCCGAAGCCCCAAGGTTTTTCAGATAGCCTAAAAACACGCCCGGACGCAATTTCTTACCATAGGCAACGTTAATCCACGTCGACGACACACGCACAGGAGAATATTCCTGCTCACCGGTCCGTGCATCAACAGATTTTATGCCGTAGCCGCCTACCCCGCTTGCCTGAGTGAAGTTAGAACCCAACACGGATTTTGCAGCCACAAGCCAATCATTGCCTGAATATTTAACGTGCGCCTCAGCCGACACCGTGGTTATGCGTTCTTTTACCTTATATACATCCCCCTCATATTCAGATTGCGTACGGGGCACTATCGAGGTCATATCCACCCCTGCCCCGGCAATCCATCCGTTACCTTTATAATCAAGGTTCAAAGCAAGTTCCGGCACGCAACTGTTCTTTATAAAATTCTGGCTTTTCTGTGTCGATATGGCACCTGCCTGATTTGACGACGGGCCTACCGACAGATATTGCGACTGCCATAAGGCAGTTGCTTTCAATTGAAAATTGCGGTTCACATACATATAACGTACTTGCGGAGCGCGGCTGAATGGCTGGAACGGCGCGCCCATGTTCAGGTTGAGAATGTCGGGAGCGACATCTCCATAAAAAGGATGCCACGTCTGCCCCACGAGCAACGACGACTTGCCGAAGCCGAGATTGAAATAAGCCTGACGCAAGCGTATCATATAATAATTAGTACCTCCACCACGGAAATCCACCTCCACTTTTGCCGATGTGGTTATGCCACGGCCAATCTCCGGGCCGGTGACATCGACACCAAGCCGGGAATACATAGTGTAAAGGCTGCCGTCGGGCTTGGCATTCAAATCATTGCCGTCGGCATCGTATGAATGGTCTTTAGGATACATATAGAACAAACCGTCAACCGTCTCGGAATTGCTGCGGCTGTTGTAGAACAAATCGGCACGTACCTGCCCATAAAACTTGAACCCGAAATCTTTTTTATCTTGTGAAAACAAAAGTTGCGGCAACAAAAGCGGCAACAAAACCCAAAATAATCTTGAAAAAGTACTCATAACCAAATTTTTTGCAAAAATACGGATTTCTTTACTTTCTGAAAAAAACAAAAAGCGGAATCCAAATGAATCCCGCTTTTCGCATCCAAGCATTATGTCTTTTTACATCATGCCGCCCATTCCTCCCATTCCGGGATTAGGCATTGCAGCACCTGCATTTTCTTCTTTCTTCTCGGAGATTACACATTCAGTGGTGAGGAACATACCGGCGATTGAAGCCGCATTTTCCAAAGCCACACGTGTAACCTTAGCCGGGTCAATCACGCCGCTCTCGAAGAAGTTCTCGAACTTATCGGTACGGGCATTGTAACCAAAATCGCCCTTGCCGTCCTTAACCTTTTGAACGATGATTGCACCTTCCAAGCCGGCATTTGCGACAATCTGGCGCAACGGCTCCTCGATGGCACGCTTAACGATTTGGATACCAGTGTTCTCGTCATCGTTATCGCCCTGAAGATTCTCAAGCGACTCTACGCAACGGATGTAAGCCACGCCGCCACCCGGAACGATACCTTCAGCGACAGCCGCACGGGTTGCGCTCAAAGCGTCATCGACACGGTCTTTCTTCTCCTTCATCTCAACCTCAGACGGAGCACCTACATAAAGCACGGCAACACCACCGGCAAGTTTAGCAAGACGCTCGTGAAGTTTCTCGCGGTCGTAATCAGAAGTTGTCTTCTCGATTTGAGCCTTGATTTGAGCCACACGGTCAGCAAGCAATTGCTTGTCGCCGTGACCGTTGACTATTGTAGTGTTCTCCTTGTCGACAGTCACCTTGTCGGCAGTACCAAGCATATCGATTGTAGCCATATCAAGCTTCAAGCCTTTCTCCTCGGAAACAACCACACCACCAGTCAACACTGCGATGTCCTCAAGCATTTCCTTACGACGGTCGCCGAAGCCCGGAGCCTTGACAGCGCAAATCTTCAACGAGCCACGCAGACGGTTGACAACCAATGTAGCCAATGCCTCGCTATCAACGTCCTCTGCGATGATGAGCAACGCCCGCCCGCTCTGTGCGGCAGCCTCAAGAATAGGAAGCATATCCTTCAATACGGAAATCTTCTTGTCGAAGATAAGTATGTAAGGATTCTCCATCTCGCATTCCATCTTTTCTGTGTTGGTCACGAAATACGGAGAAATATAACCACGGTCGAACTGCATACCTTCAACCACCTTGACGGTAGTGTCAGTACCCTTAGCTTCCTCTATCGTGATTACGCCTTCTTTCTTAACCTTGCGCATAGCCTCTGCGATAAGCTGACCGATTTCAGCATCGTTGTTAGCAGAAACGCGGGCAACATTCTCAATCTTTGCCATATCGTCATCGACCTCCTGAGACTGAGCCTTGATACCCTCGACAACTTTAGCAACAGCCTTGTCGATACCACGCTTCAAGTCGATAGGATTTGCACCGGCCGCAACGTTCTTCAAGCCTACGTTGATGATAGACTGCGCAAGGACAGTAGCGGTAGTCGTACCGTCACCGGCATCGTCGCCAGTCTTGGAAGCTACTTCCTTGACAAGCTGCGCGCCCATATTCTGGAACGGATCTTCCAACTCTACTTCCTTAGCCACTGTCACACCGTCCTTAGTGATGTGCGGAGCGCCGAACTTCTTTTCGATGATTACGTTACGTCCTTTCGGGCCAAGTGTCACCTTAACTGCGTCAGCCAATTCGTCGACGCCTTTCTTAAGCTCTTCGCGAGCCTTAATATTGAATTTTATCTCTTTAGCCATTGTAGTAGAATTTTAATTGTTGTGATTGATTATCCAAGAATTGCCAAAATATCATTCTGGCGCATTACCAAATACTTCTTGCCTTCATATTCAAGCTCCGTGCCCGCATATTTGCCATAAAGTACGGTGTCGCCTTCTTTTACGACCATTTCCTCGTCCTTAGTACCGTTACCCACTGCAAGCACCTTACCCTGCAACGGTTTTTCTTTCGCTGTATCCGGAATTATGATTCCGCCGACTGTCTTTTCTTCAGCTGCTGCCGGCTCTACAAGAACGCGGTCAGCCAATGGTTTGATTGTCATAGCTAATAATTTTATGTTTATTTTTACAATTCGTTTAACAATGCCGGAGCGAATCCGACACCTCTCTACATAGCACAATCTGTGCCAAAACCATATTGAAGAAAATCTGACAAAATGTCACACGCCGACCCTGACAAAACAACTTATTGCAGCAATTCCTGCAAGGCGGGAAGGAGGAGCGACTCCATCACCTCATAGCCGGCGGCCGTGGGATGGACACCGTCGAATGTGTATTCAGGTATCAATGCGCCATCGCGCTGCATCTGTTGGTAGTAGTCAACATACAAAATATTTTTCTTTCCGGCATACTCGCGTATCCTCCGGTTAAGGCCTCTAACTTTTTCCGGCACATCCGTTACAGTCTTGTTCCATGGGTATTCCACGACAGGCAAGACCGACGACAGTACAGGCACAATGCCGTTGGCCTCAGCCAGCTCCACCATAGAAACGATATTCCCGAATGTGGTGTCCTCGTCATATGGTCCGTCATTACCGGCAATATCATTAGTTCCCCCAAGTATCACAACGACTTTCGGATGCAACTCAATAACATCCGCACGGAAACGCAACAGCATTTGTGCCGTCACCTGACCGCTGACTCCACGACTGATAAAACCATTGTCAACAAAAAAAGCAGTGTCGGTCTCCGCCCACATCTTTGTAATAGAATTTCCCATCATCACGACCCTGCGCTGCGATTCCGGCAATTTTTCAACCACCGCATTCTCATCCGCATAACGTGAGAAAAAAGCCCAATCCTTGGCACTGATGCCAACGAATGACGACAAAAGCAGTACAACCGCAAGAAACAATGATTTTTTCATAATATTTAAATTTTAAAATTCCGACGTGAAATGGAAGCGTATCTTCGGAAAATCGGTCTGCGCCATCTGAAGCACATAGTTGGAATCTGCAAGGAACACGTCGCGTCCCTCGCGGTCTACCGCCATAAACTGATGCTTACGCTTCTTGAACGCCTCCAAAGCATCGGCATCGTCGCTTTCAATCCAGCAAGCCTTGTAAAGGCTTATCGGCTCCCAGCGGCACTGCGCACCATATTCGTGCAGCAGACGGTACTGGATTACCTCGAACTGCAACTGCCCGACTGTCCCTATTATTTTCCTGCCATTGAACTGATTGACGAACAACTGCGCCACGCCCTCATCCATAAGCTGCTCTATACCCTTATTAAGCTGCTTTGTTTTCATCGGGTCAGTGTTCTCTATATATTTGAACATCTCAGGAGAGAAACTCGGCAATCCCTTGAAATGCAATTCCTCGCCGGAAGTCAAAGTGTCGCCGATTTTGAAATTGCCTGTATCGGGAATTCCCACGATGTCGCCGGGATAAGCCTCGTCGACAACCGATTTCTTCTGCGCCATAAAAGCCGTAGGAGCGGCAAAGCGCATCATCTTGCCGGAACGGACATGCTTATAATTGACATTACGCTCGAACTTCCCGGAGCATACTTTCACAAACGCTATGCAACTGCGGTGGTTAGGGTCCATATTCGCGTGAATCTTGAAAACGAATCCCGTGAAAGCCGGTTCTTCAGGACGGACAACACGCTCCTCTGCCTGAACAGGCTTGGGCGACGGAGCTATCTTCACAAAACAGTCGAGCAATTCCTTAACCCCGAACGTATTCAACGCCGACCCGAAAAACACAGGGGCAACCTCACCTTTCAAATAATCATCCTCGCTGAATTCCGGATACACGCCTTCTATCAGTTCCAAATCATTGCGCAACTGCCCGGCATCCTCTGCCCCGACATTAGCATCTATCGCAGGGTCGGACAAATCATCTATTTCCACACGCTCCGTCACTTTCTGTTTGTTAGGAGTAAACAAGTCGAGGCTATGCTCATATATGTTATATACTCCCTTGAATTTCGCGCCTATATTAATCGGCCAGCTCAAAGGACGCACTTTAATCTTCAATTCGGACTCAAGCTCGTCGAGGATGTCGAACGGATCGCGCCCCTCTCGGTCAAGCTTGTTTACAAAAATTATGACAGGAGTGTTGCGCATACGGCACACTTCCATCAGTTTCCGGGTCTGCTGCTCTACTCCCTTGGCCACATCGACTACAATAATTACACTGTCGACGGCCGTAAGCGTGCGGTAAGTGTCCTCCGCAAAATCTTGGTGACCGGGCGTGTCGAGAATATTTATCTTATAATCGCCGTAATTGAATCCCATCACGGACGTAGCCACCGATATTCCGCGTTGCTTCTCTATCTCCATCCAGTCGGACGTGGCGGTCTTTTTAATTTTATTGGATTTTACCGCCCCTGCAACGTGAATTGCACCACCAAAAAGCAACAGTTTCTCTGTCAAAGTCGTTTTACCCGCATCCGGGTGACTGATAATGGCGAATGTGCGCCTACGCTTTATTTCTTCTTCCAAACTTGCCACGTCTGTATATGTCTTTAAATTTCAAACTATAGATTATCGTAATCCTCTTTCCCGAAAAGAGGCTCTTTCTTGTCTTTATGATAATAAGTAGCGAGCATCGACACAAACCGTGAAATCTGTGCCATCGCCTTCTGTGTCTCCTCCGTGATGGCACGCTTCTGCAAGCGCATCACCAGCATCCCGTACAAAGCATTGAAACAAGCCTCTATCTCCCCGGGCTTTTCCTCGCCGGATTTAGCCCTAAGTTCGACAATGATAGGCAACGTGCGGTAGAATTCTGCTGCATATTCAGGATATTTCACGCTTTTCAAGAGCATAAGATGCAAATCCGTCAATTGGATTAGCACATTCTTATTAATCTGCAAATGTCCGCGTCCAGACACACCTTCCAAACGCATCATATCTATAAGCTCGGCATACCATTGCAGCAATTCCTGCTTCTGCCCTGCATCCAAAGGCAACGGTTCAACCACCGACGATTTTATCCTTTCGATATCCAGACCGCAGGCACGTATCAAATCCTCTACCTGCCACATATAAAGCAAATATTCCGCAATATTTTCCTGACGCAGCTTCCCAGCAGTAAACATACTTGTTATAGCTATTTCCTATCCGAACTTGCTGATTTTACGCAAAGCAGCCTCATTCAATATCTTGACACGACGTCCGTCGACCAATATTATATGCTCGTTGACAAAGGCCGACAACGTACGGATGGCATTGGATGTTGTCATATTCGACAAATTTGCGAGATCCTCGCGCGACATATAAATATTCAAAGTCTCGCCATCGTCCTCGAATCCATAGCTGTCGATAAGCATTACCAACGCCTCTGCCAAACGTCCACGTATATGTTTCTGTGTAAGATTAACAATTTTAGCATCCGAACGACCGAGATTATGCGACAGCTCGTGGATAAAAAACCATGCCAACTGGCGGTTGCCGTCGATAAGCTCCGACACTACTTTCATCGGTATCGTACCGACAACGGAAGCCTCCATCGCTATCGCACCGGATACATACGGCTCGTTGGCAAAGTAAGCACGATGCCCGAAGTACTGCACAGGACGGATAAGACGGATAATCTGCTGCCTGCCTCCTATTCCCTCCTTATATTTTTTCACTTTGCCCTTTATCAGACACCACAAAAATTCAGGGGTTTCTTTTTCGGCATATATTATCTGGTTACGCTTATAATTGTGCAACGTAAAATTTTCCAAGACAATACGTTTATCCTCAGGCGTAAGAACATTCCAAATCCCTGCAAGGTCTTCTTTAATGACTTTTTCTAACGCGTCTCTTGAAATCATGTCAACAATATATTGCTATAAAAGTATGCTTTACAGCACAAAAGTAATGTATTTTACTATAATCACCAAAACAATTTACAGCAATTCAAATTATCTCATTAGAACTTATAATAATGAAATTGTAGTCCTTTTCTATTACATTTTGCTGAATAGATGGGGTTATATCTTTGGTTACTATTAAGATTTTAGTTCTGTATTTTTGTGCATTTTTCAAAAGCATTGGATGCACATGTTGGTCGTTAAATCCATAACCAATACATAAGTAACCCGATGCTTTACTAAATATTTTATCTATAGATGAAAGTAATTGTCTATGTGGCTCTTGTTGTGTCCTTTCGTATTTATTTGTGCCTGGAGTTATAATACATGGAATATATCCATCTGGAATCTTATCAATATTAGGATAACAAACCACGCCTTTGTTATCTTTAAACCAATCTAAAGATCCATGTACTTTCAGAATATTTATAAAGCCAATATAATCTTGCTCTACTTTACGAGGTAGATCTATAACATTTTCTTTTAAATACCCTTTCATTCCGATAGTAAAACCTGTATTAATATACGCAGATGTCTGACTTGCTGCGTACTCTGCAATTTTGTCATAATTAGTTGAAATAACATTTATAATTTTATCTTGATTGCCATAAATCATATATTCAAACAAGGATTTTAAGTCAATTTCTTCCCCATTTATAAACCTTGTATAGACCTTTTTGTCCGCGTCAGATATAATTTTCCATACACAATATATTATTGCATGTTCAACCTCTTCTGGAACTTTAATACTTAAAAGAGCTTCTTCTAGACCAAATCCTTCTTCAAGTTTTTTCAAAAAAGCATTAATAGCATCAACAGAATCTCTATTCTTATAAGTCCGTATAATTTCAGAAGATTGTGGTTGAAAAAAATCTTTTAAACTTTCAGCTAATCCTCCCATTCCAGGAATACCATATGATACCGAAGCACCGCTACCTATAATAACCACAGGGTTTGCACTTACTATGTTTTGAATATCTTCGAATATTTTATCTTTTGTCATTTTACCTTATTTTGTTTGAGTAAATTATAAATCTTAAGAAGTTATAAGTATTACATTACAAATTTCAACTATAAGCTATAAGAGTCTAATAATAGTCCTATCGTTGTGCATTTAAATGTTCTCCAAATATTTAACTCTAAAGGCTTATAATCATCAAATAATTGTTTTACAAATTCAATTTCAAAGACCAACCTATAATCCATCTTGTCTTCATCTGGTTGACCATCTTTACGAGTTCCTATACGTACGGTCTTAATAATATAAAGATCTCGAATGCCTTTACTTTTTAAGTAAGGTATGAAATAATATAACTTATCGATCTCCACTACTGATGGAAACTTCTTGCCTGTATAGTA
>ULWB01018482.1_pt1 | contig 10479 bp, 7 predicted proteins | sample 1959891 | NCBI WGS metagenome assembly ULWB01 (sample SAMEA4835799, study PRJEB28245) | human gut metagenome | biome: gut microbiome; material: fecal sample | place: Denmark | collected 2008 | reverse complement strand
GGCCAGCCATAACCGGATATTTTGTCGCAACAGATGATTTGCTTTCCGAAATCTCCAGTCCTGTTTTTTGATCCAGGCCATAGATATGTGCATATTTCTGAATCAGATCAATACCGTTGGCATCATTATAAGATCCTGTTTTTTTCTGTGCCAGCCGATTGCCGACCGTATAGAAAAAGACGTTACAGGAATCCCGAATTGCCTCGGAAACATTGTCAAGTCCGTGACTGCCCGGATAAATCCAGCATTTTGGTTTGTTACTGATGTCATTATAAATTCCGGTACACCGGATCTGGTCGGATGTCGTAATCACGTTTTCTGCCAGACCGGCTGTTGCGGAAACCAGCTTAAAGGTGGAACCGGGTGCGGTCTTCTGCTGCGTCGCATAATTGAGCAGCGGAGAAGATTTATCATGCTGCAGAGATGCAAAATATTCCGAATCCACACCATTGGCAAGTTTGTTGCTGTCATATCCGGGATAACTTACCATGGCACGAATTTCCCCTGTTTTTTCATCCGTCACCACACAGGAACCGATACATGGTTCAAGTGCAAGCTGTGCAGGCGTAATCTCAATGTTGTAAATCTTTTTCATGAGAAAATCCCGTGGAGACAACGATCCGTTTTTCAATTTATTTACGGTTGCATCATCATAATCCAATACTCCCTGATCGAACAGAATCAGACAGAGCTGACGCGGGGAGATTTCGCCACGTGTAATCATATACTGGTATATAATTTTGGAAAATTCCGTATCTGTCTTAATGTTCTTTAGAATATACTTGCATAATGCATCATATACTTCTGTTGAGTCCGCATATTTTTCATCGACATTTAGCTGGCTGATATCGATCCAGTGCTGTGTGATACAGTAATTTAAATACTCTTTCGGGCTGATTTTCTGGTCTTTCCATTTCTGGTAAACAGAATCACTGGTATCAATCTCATTTTTTAAGAGTACCTGATCGTCTTTTAACATGGAAATGATGTAAGTAAATTCATCCAACACTTCATCTGACATTGTATTCAGTGCTTCCGGTGAACTGGTCAGTTCCTGTTTTATTTTGCCAAGCGTTGTCTTCTGCCGGGATTTAAAAACACTTAACACACTTTTTTCCGTGTCAGAGGCTTTCGATTTTGAAAAATGCTCTGTGTTGATGACACTGTTGCCAATCAGAGCCGTATACACATCGTTGATCGGAATCTCCCCTGATTTGATATTGGAATACACAATTGCTGCAATCTCATTCTGCAAAGCCAGATAGGTGGCCATCTGCAGATCTGCATCAATGCTTAAGTACAGGTCATCTCCTGCTACGGAATCGGTGCTGCTGATAATTTCGGAAATCCTTCCCACATTATCGATATAGAATTTCCGCTCACCGTTTTTCCCACGCAGATAGGTCTCGTAATACTGCTCCAACCCGGCTTTTCCAACAGTATCGTTTTGGGTATAATCTTCATTTTTTTTGTGAAGTGCCGTATACTCCGACTCTGAAATCGGTCCGGTGTATCCGATGATTGATGAAAAATATTCACTGTAGTTATATTTCCGGATCATATCTTCGTTGACGGAAATGCCGCTTAGTGTGTCCATGTGCTCATTTACATAAGCAACGGTCTTGTCCGATACATCGGTTGCGATTTTTACTTCCTTGTATCTTGCAAAGCGGTTTCCAAGCATGGCATAACGGACAACAACGATACGGTATGCCAGATCCCCATCATATTTCGAACTGATGCCAAAGTTGTCTTTTCCCATCAGATATTCCATAATCTGTTCTGCGGTTGCATTTGCCTCATCGATTCCGGTCTCCTTGTCATATTCAAGATCATCGGCAGAGCCTTTTCCGAAAACATCCGCACGAAAACGGTTCAGCGAGGAACCGGATACATTAAAGCTGTATGTACCGTCTTTTTTCCGGTCAATTTTGAAATCATTATTCAGCGTTTCACCATTATTCTTTAAAACCGTAAGAATCTCTGCAAGTTCTGCATTGACAGCCTTGTTTTTTTCTTTTGTGCTTGAATAGGTTGTACTGTCATTGATGGAAATGGAATATGCAAGTTCATTGTAAGCCAGAAGCTTTCCGTTTTTGTCATATATATTTCCACGTGCCGCATTGATCGGCTGCTTCATCTGAATCTTTAAAGAAAAGTTTTCCTGATAAGACTTTCCGTTGACGACCTGAAGGGTAAAGATTCTTGCAAGGATAATTCCGAAAAATACGATAAATACCGCAGCAAGCACAAAAAGGCGCGAACTGAAAAATTTCTTCAGAAAATCTTTGATATCATAACTCAAATTTTATAGCTCTCCTTTTCTCGTGTTCCTCAAGTTTCTGATTAATCTTGAGAAAAATAAAATACAAAAAGATGGTTATCACCATGGTATAAACAAATTCCGGCAGTATGACGGATGTAAAATAATACCAGAAAGAAAACCGGCTGCGCATAAAAAACATAACGATATAGATCATCAGGTTATTTACGATATCACTCGAGCCGATCAGAATCATCGGAAGCTTAATATCATCCGGGTAAAATCTTTTTTTGAACAATCCGTTGATGTAACCGATGTACATATAAAGTAAAGCATATCCTCCGAGATAAAACCCAAAAAATATGTCGATAAGCAATCCACAAAAGAATCCAACCCACAGCCCTTCTTTTTTCCCACGCATGAGTCCAAAAGAAGACACCACAATAATCAGCAGATTCGGACCGATATTGGCAAATGTCAAAGCTCGAAAAACGGTTGTCTGTAAGAGAAAACAGATTGCTATAATAATAAAAAGCACAATTTTTCTACGCATTTCCTACTCCTGTGATTTTTGTGTTTCGGTATTGTCCTGTGTTTCTGTCTGAGTATCGGATGCCTTCTGGGAAGACAGTTCCTTTTCTCCGGTGTCTTTGAGTGTCGTAATGACAAGCACCTCCCGCAGATGCTGGAAATCAACGACCGGCGTAATGGTTCCCGATTTTGTCAGGTTATTTGCATTTTTTTCAATGGAGGCAATGTATCCAATCAGAATTCCTTCCTGATACTGATCCGACACATAGGAAGTCACGACCGGATCGCCGACCTTTACCTTATCATCTTCATCCCGGAGTTCTGTAAATGGTAACACTTTATCCTGATTCATGGACTTTAAGCTGCCACCGACATTGAAATTATCTTTTGTGGTCAGAACCATGGAACTTACATTACTAGAATCATCGATGATGCTTCGCACCTTGGCAAAATTCGGACCGACGTCTGTGACGATTCCGACCAGACCGCTTCCGGCAATGACGTTCATGCCTTTTTTGATGCCTTCTTTGGAACCTTTGTCAATCGTAAAACTTGAAAACCAGTTGGTTCCGTCCATGGCGATCACATTTGCTGCGACCTTCTGATATCCGGAATATTTATCATCCAGATCCAGAAGTTCCCGGTAATTATCCAGTTCGTATTGTTCGAGCTTTGTGACGTTTAACTGATTGGTCAGATCGTCTACCTGATTTTGAAGCTTTTTGTTTTCTTTTAAAACTTCTCCAAGTGTTTGAAAGTCATTTGCTTTTCCTGAAATCCAGGAACCGGCATTGTTGATTCCCTTCTGCATCGGAACAAATACATATCCGGCAACTGAATTTAAAGGACCTCCGGAAAGATTAAATACCAGACTCGTAAACAGAGCAACAATACACACGCCGGTAAGGATCAGCAAAATATATTTACTTGAAAGATGCTTTTTCTTATTGCGAAAACTGCGAAATTTTTTCATAAAATCCTCGAATCCTTGTTTCTTACTTTAACGTAGTATTTTTCATGCTGAATGGAATCCGTTTATATTTGGAGTCCGTAGCAATCTTTGAAAGACCGCGGACTGCGCTCTCTTCCGGATTCTCACAGGTATTTACTTTAATATTTGTAATCTGTGTAAACAACTGGTCAAGATCTTTGATTTTTGATCCGCCGCCTGTGATATAAATACCTGCATAGATAATATCCCTGGCAAGTTCCGGTGGTGTTTTCTCCAGAATCAGTTTGATAGACGAACAGATCGATTCAAGATTTGCTTTGATTGCTTCATAGACAACCTCTGCGGTAATTTCACGTTCCACCGGAAGACCGCTTACGACATCCAGACCAACAACGGTCATCGTTTCCTGTCTTCCCGGAAGTCCGCTTCCAAGCTCTTCTTTTAATGCTTTGGCGGTTTTCTTTCCGATCACAAGGTTAAATTCCCTGCGGATATAGCTGATGATAGACTCATCGAGACGATTGGACCCGAAATGCATCAGATCACTGAGTACAAGTCCTCCGAGAGAAATCACAGAAATTTCGATCGTGTCTGCTCCCATATCCACAACCATGACTCCGGTAGGCTGATTTACATCAATTCCAAGTCCAACGGCATCTGCAAGTGGTTTTTCACAGAGCATAACGTTTTTCGGACGAAATTTGCTTTTATAAAAAAGTTCAAAGAATGCACGTTTTTCTACATCGGTAATGTCTGTCGGTACTGCGACAAGAAATTCTGCATTCTTTACTCTTCCTTTTAATTTTTTCTCAATATAATCAAAAATCATGGTCTGCAGAAAATTGTAATCTGCGATCACTCCCGTAGAAACCGGAAACGTAACGTTGATGCTTTCCGGTGCTTTTTCATACATTGCATAGGCATCATCACCATACGCATAAATCTGCGTTTTGTTGATAATGGCAATGGTGTTTTTTTCAGATATCACTTTTCCACTGGATTTACTGAATACTTTAAAATTACATGTACCGAAGTCAATACCATAAATATTGTTACTCATTGTCTTCTCCCTTTTCTTGTGTTATAACAATTTATTTTCGCGAAAACTGAAATACTGCTGATCTCCGATTACGATATGATCAGCAAGGGTTAATCCCAACACCGAGGCGCCTGCCCGAATCTGTTCGGTAAGCTTTTTGTCTTCTGTGCTTGGAGTTGGGTCTCCACTCGGATGATTGTGCAGGATAACGATCATAACAGCATTTCGAAGCAGTGCTTTGCGAAACAGTTCCATGGGAGAAACATATGCATAACTGATGCTCCCGGTTGCGATCACACTGTCTCCTAAAAATTTGCATTTGGAATCAAAGAAAGCTGCCATAAAGGCCTCTTCCCTGCGGTGCCGGAGTTCTTCCATATAATAATCGGCGATGGAAGACGGACAGTTCATGGATAAATGATATCCGCGTCCGGTTCTGGCAATGCGCTTGGAAAGCTCCGCAATTGCTTTCAGCTGTGTTGCCTTGACCGGGCCAATGCCCCTGCGTTCTAAAAGCTGTTCATATCCGATTTCATACAGATTCAAAAGATTTCCCTGACACTCCGACAAAAGATCACGCGCAAGATCCAAAGCCGTATAATCCTTTGTTCCTGTCTTTAATATAATTGCAAGAAGCTCTGCATCCGACAGCGCCTCTGCTCCAAGAATCTGAAAACGTTCGTAAGGCCGTTCCGATTCCGGCAGGTTTTTCATTGAAATGTGACTCAAAACAGGTTCCTTTCTACTTTTCCGAAGCCACATGAAAACTCATATTATTTTAGCACAGTTCATCTATATTAACAAGGTTACGTTCATAAAGTTTCTGTAAAGACATGAGAATTCCAAGCTTCGCATGGTACCATGTCAGACCCCCCTGAAAATAAACGGCATATGGCGGTTTCACCGGGCCATCTGCGGAAAGTTCGATGGAAGAACCCTGTACGAATGCACCTGCTGCCATAATAACGTCACAGTCATAACCAGGCATTGCCCATGGCTCCGGAGTGACATAGCTGTCTACCGGTGCAGCAGCCTGAATTCCTTCACAGAAAGCAATCATGGCATCCCGGTTTTGAAATTCCACAGCCTGAATAATGTCATGGCGGCTTTCTGTACTGTCCGGAACCACTTTATACCCCAGTTTTTCATAAATATCTGCCGCAAAAATGGCTCCCTTTAAGGCACCGCTTACAACGGTCGGTGCAAGAAAGAGGCCCTGATAAAAGGACTGGATCACACCAAGCGAAGCTCCTACTTCTTTTCCGAGTCCAGGGGAAGTCAGGCGATATGCCGCATTTTCCACACATTCCTTTTTACCGACAATGTATCCGCCAATCGGAGCAAGGCCGCCTCCCGGGTTTTTAATCAGAGAACCGACCATCATATCCGCTCCCACTGCAAGTGGCTCCCGGTCTTCCACAAACTCTCCGTAACAATTGTCAACCATACAGATGACATCCGGTTTGATATTTTTGATAAATGTGATCAGTTCCCCAATCCGCTCGACCGACAGCGTTGGACGTGTCTGGTATCCCTTAGAGCGCTGGATGGTTACCAGGCGGGTGTTTTCATGGATTGCATTCCGGATTCCATCGTAATCAAATGAACCGTCCGGCAGCAGATCCACCTGGGAATAAGTGATTCCGTATTCGGCAAGGGAACCTTTGGATGGGCGGATGCCAATTACTTCTTCCAGAGTGTCGTACGGTTTTCCGACCGGAGAAAGAAGCTCATCGCCCGGACGCAGATTGGACATCAGCGCGAGCGCAAGTGCATGGGTTCCACAGGTGATCTGTGGACGGACCAGCGCATCTTCCCCGCCAAAACAGTCTGCATATACCCGCTCTAAAGTATCTCTTCCCATATCATTATATCCGTATCCGCTCGAAATATTAAAACATTCTGCACTCACACGGTTTTTCTGCATGGCTGCAATGACTTTCATCTGATTGTATTCCGCATTTGCATCAATCTTTTCAAAACGCTCTTTTAATTCCTGTTCGATTTTTTCGCCAAATGCATAAACTTTCTCGGAAATTCCAAGTTCTTTATATTTTTCTTCCAGTAACTGATTCATTGTATGATTCCTTTCTCGTGTAAAACATCCGTCATTTTCTGTAACATCTGATCTTCCCGGTCATTGAATTCGGATTTGTCCAGCCAGATGACATCCTTTTCCCGGCGAAACCAGGTAAGCTGCCGTTTCGCAAAATGTCTGGTTTCCCGTTTGATCACATACACCGCTTCCTCAAGGGAGCAGCTGCCGTCCAGATAATCTAAAATTTCTTTGTATCCCAGTCCCTGCATGGAAACCATATCTTTGCGGCATCCCATATCATACAGCGTTTTTACTTCTGTAAGAAGTCCCTGCTCCATCATTAAGTCCACGCGCTGATCAATGCGCCGGTATAATTTTTCCCGTTCGTCCGTCAGTACAAAATATGCAAAACGATACGGAGATGTTTTCTGATGTTCTTTTTCGTTGTGTGCGGAAATCGGCGTATGATTCTGATGGTAAAATTCCAGTGCACGGATGACCCGTTTGATATTATTTTCATGAATGGTTTCATAAGAAACCGGATCAATTTCTTTTAATTTTTCATGCAGGGCATGCGCCCCGTATTCTTTTGCAAATGCCGTAAGTTCTGTACGGTATGCCGTATCGGATTCCTCTTTGGAAAAGTCTATGTCGTACAACAGGGACTGGATGTAAAATCCGGTTCCGCCGGCGATAATCGGGATCTGTCCGGCGGCATAGATCTGCTGCAGGGCCTCTTTTGCCATCTGCTGAAAACGGACAATATTAAACTCTTCGGACGGCTCTAACACATTGATCAGATAATGGGGGATTCCCTCCATCTCTTCCGGCATGACTTTTGCAGAACCGATATCCATGTGTTTATATACCTGCATCGAATCCGCGGAAATAACGGCGCCGTTTATTTTTTTCGCAAGTTTTATTGATAAAGCGGTTTTCCCGACGGCTGTGGGACCTGCAAGAATGACAAGTGGTTTCATGAAACAATCCTCTTAAATTTTTTCTCTATTTCGTATTTTGACATGGAAATGATGGTCGGCCTTCCATGCGGACAGCAAAACGGATTTTCCAGCGTCAGTAATTCCGTCATGAGTGCATCCACTTCCGGCAGGCTCAGTCTATGATTTCCCTTTACCGCTGCCTTGCAGGACATGGTGGCTACTTTTTCCAGTATCAGTTCCGGCGTCTGCCGTCCGGTCAGGTTGGAAAAATCATCAAGCATTTCGATAAACAGATCTTTCATGTCAATATGGTACAGATTATCCGGTACTGCAGAGATCATATATTCTCTGCCACCGAAATTTTCGATCTCATACCCAAATTTTTTGATTTCCGGCAGATACGTCTCTAACATTTCCTGCTCATGGGCATCCAGACTCAGCACAATGGGCGGGCTGACTGCCTGGGATGTAAATTCTTTTTCTTTTAATTTTGCCATCATCCGTTCAAAAAGTACCTTTTCATGTGCTGCATGCTGATCCATAATATACAATTTATCCTCGTATTCGATCAGCCAGTAGGTTTGAAACAATTGTCCGATGATCCGGTGCTTTTTGCGGGCATCATCCGTTAAAAATTCCGGTGAAGCAGCGGCAAGTGTCATCTGTTCGCCAACCGGTTGTTTTTTTGGAATATCTACAGGAGAGGCTGTTTCCTCCCGCTTTGGGAACGGATCAAAGGATTCCCGTACCATGGTTTTATCCGGATGCTGTGGCACATACGGCTCAAATGCCGGTGCTTTTTTTGATGGCACAGGCAAAGCCACAGGAGAAACCGGTTTTTCCGAAATCGGAGGCTGGTGATGCTGCTGTCGGATTTCATTGATTCTGCGCTTTTCAAATGGTTCCGGAATCGGTTCTTTGTATGCTGGGGGAAGATTCTTTTTTTTATGTTCTGCTTCATCTACCGGGACTTCCGGAATCAGTTCCTTATGGGAAAGCAGTCCGAAGAGAACATCACACAATTCTTTGTAAATTTCCTGATTGTGTCCAAACCGCAGTTCCATTTTTGTCGGATGCACATTCACATCTAGGGTATCCTCCGGAAATGTGAAATACAAAACTGTAAACGGATACTGGTGCTGCATCAGGAAATTATGATAAGCCTCTTCTATCGATCTGGAAAGCAGAGAACTTTTGATGTAGCGTCCATTGATAAAATAGTTTTCGTAATTCCGGTTTCCGCGGTTAATCACAGGTTTTCCAATATAGCCGGAAAGGGAGAAATATTCTCCCTTGTAGTTTACCTCTAACAGTGCCGCCGCAATCTCACGTCCGTAAATATGGTAAATGAGATCCCGTTTTTTCCCGTTTCCGGAAGTGTGCAGTCTTGTCTGGTTGTTGTTGATATATTTAAAAGAAATATCCGGATGGGACAGGGCAAGTTTTTCCAGCATGTCACTGATGTAGGTGCCCTCTGTCTGTGCCGTCTTTAAAAATTTGCGTCTGGCAGGGGTATTGTAAAACAGATCCCGGACCAGAAATGTTGTGCCATCGGGAGCACCGATTTCTTCGTCTGCAATTTCTTTTGAGCCTTCGATCACGTACCGGGTGCCGGTCAGGGCATCGGCTGGTTTGGTGATCATTTCCACTCTGGAAACAGCAGCAATGCTAGAGAGTGCTTCCCCACGGAATCCTAAAGAATGTACACACATCAGATCTTCTGCACTGCGGATTTTGCTGGTTGAATGCCGCAAAAAGGCCAGTGGAACTTCTTCTTTTGGAATTCCGCATCCATTGTCCGTGATGCGGATCAGGGAAATGCCCCCTTCTTTGATCTCCACGGTAATGGCGGATGCCCCTGCATCAATGGCGTTTTCCACAAGCTCCTTTACCACAGAGCTCGGGCGTTCCACGACCTCTCCTGCTGCAATCTTATCAATTGTCTCCTGACTTAATAACGCAATTTTGCTCATTCGTTTTTCCTTTTTTATATCCTACCAGCGGTTTTTCACTTTGTTCTGAAGTTCATACAGTTTATTGAGTGCATCCATCGGGGTCATGTGGCTGATATCCACGTCCCGCAGTTCCTGAATGATATCGTCATCTTTTACGGTGTCAAACAATGACATCTGTGTCAGATCCACCTCATCGAGATGCGGTTTTTTCTTTTTGCCGGAGGCCTGTCCTTCCACGGATATATTTTTCACCGTTTCCGTAATATCGTTTGCAGAAAGCTGGTTGACAATGTCTTTTGCACGGTTAATCACAAGTTCCGGAATCCCTGCCAGTTTAGCAACCTGTATTCCATAACTTTTGTCTGCGCCGCCCTTTACAATCTTGCGCAAAAAGACGATGTCGTCTCCTTTTTCCTTGACCGCAATACAGTAATTATTGACACTGTTTAATTTTCCTTCCAGTTCCGTCAGTTCATGATAATGTGTGGCAAACAGTGTTTTTGCTCCCAGTAATTTGGGATTGCTGATATATTCGACAACCGCCCAGGCAATGCTGAGTCCGTCGAAGGTACTGGTTCCGCGTCCGATTTCATCCAGAATCAGAAGGGAATTCGCCGTGGCATTGCGGAGAATATTTGCCACTTCATTCATTTCTACCATAAAGGTACTCTGCCCGCTTGCCAGATCATCTGAAGCCCCGACACGCGTGAAAATCCGGTCCACAATTCCAATGTTGGCAGATTCTGCCGGAACAAAGCTT
>ULWB01014182.1_pt1 | contig 10498 bp, 7 predicted proteins | sample 1959891 | NCBI WGS metagenome assembly ULWB01 (sample SAMEA4835799, study PRJEB28245) | human gut metagenome | biome: gut microbiome; material: fecal sample | place: Denmark | collected 2008 | reverse complement strand
TTCTATCGTTGGTTATCGTTGCTTACCGATACTTATTTCACCTCTTCGAAGTCTACATCGGTGACGTTACCGTTGTTGCCGTTACCACTGTTGTTTGCAGAAGCGCTACCGGCATTTGCATTGGCTTGTGCCTGCTGTGCACCTGCTGCATTCTGTGCATTGTACAGATCCTGCGATGCAGCCTGCCATGCATTGTTCAACTCAGTGGTGTACTTGTCAATGTCGGCAATGTTCTGAGCTTTGTGAGCATCTTTCAACTTGCCAAGTGCGCTTTCAATAGCTGCCTTCTTGTCAGAAGAGAGCTTGTCACCGTACTCTTTGAGCTGTTTCTCGGTCGAGAAGATCATGCTGTCTGCAGCGTTGACCTTGTCGATACGCTCACGTTCCTCTTTATCCTTTGCCTCGTTGGCTTTGGCCTCGTCACGCATACGCTGAATCTCCTGCTCGGTCAATCCCGAAGATGCCTCGATACGGATCTTCTGCTCTTTGCCAGTGCCTTTATCCTTAGCCGATACGTTCAAAATACCGTTGGCATCGATATCGAACGTTACCTCGATCTGAGGCACTCCTCTCGGAGCTGATGGAATGCCGTCCAAGTGGAAACGACCGATCGTCTTGTTGTCGCGGGCCATCGGACGCTCACCCTGCAGAACGTGGATCTCAACTGAAGGCTGGTTATCGGCAGCCGTCGAGAAGACCTCACTCTTGCGGGTCGGGATCGTGGTGTTGGCGTCGATCAAACGAGTGAAGACACCACCCAAAGTCTCGATACCCAGTGACAGCGGGGTAACATCCAACAGCAACACATCTTTAACCTCACCGGTCAAGACACCACCCTGGATGGCTGCACCGACTGCTACGACCTCATCCGGGTTGACACCTTTCGAAGGAGTCTTGCCGAAGAAGTCTTCAACAACCTTCTGGATGGCCGGGATACGGGTCGAACCACCGACGAGGATCACCTCATCAATATCTTTGGTCGTCAAGTTGGCGTCAGCAAGCGCTTTCTTGCAAGGCTCGATCGTCGCACGGATCAGTTTATCAGCCAACTGCTCGAATTTCGAACGGGTCAGCGTCATAACCAAGTGCTGTGGCACACCATCCACCGGCATGATGTACGGCAGGTTGATCTCGGTAGAGGTTGAACTTGAAAGTTCGATCTTTGCCTTCTCGGCAGCCTCTTTCAAACGCTGCATGGCCATCGGGTCTTTCCGCAGATCAACATTGTGCTGTTTCATGAACTCGTCAGCCATCCAGTCGATGATAACGTGGTCGAAATCATCACCTCCCAGGTGAGTATCACCGTTGGTAGATTTTACTTCGAAGACACCGTCACCCAACTCCAGGATAGAGATATCGAAGGTACCACCACCCAAGTCATATACGGCGATCTTCATATCCTTGTTGGCTTTGTCCAAACCGTAAGCCAGTGCAGCGGCGGTCGGCTCGTTGATAATACGACGAACTTTCAAACCTGCAATTTCACCGGCCTCTTTGGTAGCCTGACGCTGCGAATCTGAGAAGTAGGCCGGAACAGTGATGACCGCTTCGGTTACTTCGGTGCCCAGATAATCTTCGGCAGTCTTTTTCATCTTCTGCAGAATGATTGCTGAAATCTCCTGCGGAGTGTACAGACGACCGTCGATATCGACACGCGGCGTGTTGTTTTCACCTCTTACAACGGGATAAGTTACACGACTGATCTCGTTCTGAACCTGATCGTAAGTCTCACCCATGAAACGTTTGATCGAGGTGATGGTCCGTTTCGGGTTGGTGATGGCCTGACGTTTTGCAGGGTCACCTACTTTACGTTCGTTGTTCTCAACGAAGGCTACGATAGACGGAGTGGTCCGGTGTCCTTCGCTGTTAGGAATCACAACCGGTTCGTTGCCTTCCATGACGGCAACGCAGGAGTTCGTGGTTCCAAGGTCAATTCCGATAATCTTTTCCATAGTATGTCAATTTTATTTAGTTATTATTTCGTGTTTGGTTCTGTATCGTCAACCGATACGCCCTTACCTCAATCAAGGTTTGTGCCAAGAGATAAAAGTTGCCCAAATAGCTCGCATATCTGCCAGGAAGGCTGCCTTTGGCAGGGAGTTTGACACCTTCGACTGACAAATCGTCCGACCCGACTGAGATTTTGTCCGAGCAGGTCATTTTTGTGACGAAATATTTTGATTTAACGTTTATTTCATGTATTTTTAAGACAGATCAAAAAATACCGCGAGACGGTTAAAATATAAACTTAAATTTCACGAATCATGGTAATTACATTCAACGAGCTGCGTCGGATCAAAGACAAATTGCCCAGTGGCAGTTCGCAGCGCATTGCAGACGAAGTGGGAGTGAGCGTTGACGAGGTACGGAACTATTTCGGCGGTAGACATTTCGACGGTGAAGGCGGTGCTCCGGTGGGCATTCATATTGAAAAAGGACCTGACGGTGGTGTTGTGACTCTCGATGATTCAGCTATTCTCGATTGTGCATTGCGGATTATTGCCGAAACAGAGGCTGCCAAGCAGAGCGTCTGATCCGAGTCGCTTGCAAAAAATAAAAGCAGTATGGTATCCAAAACCATACTGCTTTTTTATTGATAAGTACTGTTGCAGGACTTCTGGGCAAAGCGGAAAAGTGGAAGGAAACAGGAAGATTGATCCTGATTTGTCCTTCTTGCTGACTTAAAATATACCGTTGTGAGTCTCCTGGAGATTGTCGTTTGCTGAAATGCAACCATTTTGACCCTTACATGGAACTTATAGTGAGCAAAGTGTAAACAGCCCCAGACAATCCGATGACTAAGAAAATAGCGGAGTATATTCTAACGACTCTGTCCTTGTATTTGATACCGTAAACTAAGCCTGTTAACGAGCATAGGGTCAAACCGATGGGGATGGCAAAGCTTCCCAATGCCATTATGCATATTAGCATTATGGCACAGATTAGGCTTAAAACTTTTGTCCGTTTAGTTGCAGAAATCGTACACTTTGCCACTTGAAGAAGTAGGTGAAATTTTAGTAAACGTTTGATTTATATGTCCCTGTTCGCACGGGCTAAGATGCAGTTCGCATGGGCTAAGATGCAACAACACAATTAGCGGATGAATCATCAGCGAGTTGGCAGCAATCTATTATTAGTCTTTCGCTGGGGCCGTAGGGTCGGAATGGCTCGAAACAATTGGGGCGGGATTGCTGTTGCTGTCAGAGATGTCTCGCAAGACTGATGCAGAGGGCCGTTGGTAGAGCTGTAATCCAAAAATCGGAACCACCGAAAGCAGATGGTTCAGCATGTCGGCAACCACCCGCTCGAAAAATGCAAATCGTTTTTCGGTGGTGCTGCCGTACAACTCTAAACGAATCCCGTTTTCATCGATTGGAAGGTAGCGGACAACCAAGGTCTGGTCGGCAGCCAGCAGCGGATGCTGACTCAAATAGGCCTCCGCATAACAGCGGAACAGTGCGATATTGAGCGTTACGTCATTCGTATTGGTCTGTTGGTAGAGCTCTTTCATCTTCGCGGCGGCCGGCGCAATGCGCGGATGGGTGGCAATGGCCTCTACCTGTGCGGGGGTGAGTTCAGCCAACGAGGTGGCGTCGATATAGATGGGACGCTTGAACTGTCTGCCCGTACTCTCGACCATGCCCCGCCAGTTGGTAAAGGCCTCCGAAACCAGTGAGTAGATCGGAATCATGGTCATGGTGTTGTTCCAGTTGCGCACCTTGACATAGGTGACGTTAATGTCTGTCACAATACCGTCAGCCCCCTTGGACGGCATTTCGATCCAGTCGCCCGGACGGATCGTATCTTGTGCCGAGATCTGGATCGAGGCGATAAATCCCAAGATGGTATCTTTGAACACCAGCGACAAAATGGCAGCTGACGCACCCAGTCCGACCAGCAGTTGGGTGGGGTCTTTGTGGATCAGAATCGCGATCACCACGATGCTCATGACAAAGTATATGGCGATTTTGGCCGCTTGGATAAGGCCCTTGATCGATTTGCGGCGGGCGATCGGTTTGGATTCGTAGATGTCATTGAGTGCGTTGAGGAAGGCTCCGCAGGTCAGTGCCCCCATGACCGTGATGAAAATGCGGGAGACCATCTCGACGCCGGCAATAATCGACGGATGATACCCGGCGAAAATGAGCCGTGCAGTGATCAACAGTAAAACGCCGGTCAGACATTTGATGATGCGGGTAAAAAAGTGGCGGTGCAGCAAAAAATCGTCCCATTGGGTCTTGCTGAGCCGAACCGCACGGGTCACCACGTGGGTGAGCACCCAGGAGCCGACAAAATTCAGCACCCACAGCAATAAGAGAATCAGCCCGCATGCGATTAGAAACGTAATCACGTTGGCCGTGGAGTCGGAAAGTCCCCACAGTGTGAGGTATTTTTCAATCCAGCGCAGTACAAAAAAGGTTGGTTGGTAGATGGGTTCCATGGCTCAGGTCGAATGGAGTATTAAGATCAAACGGTGAATAGGGCGGGGAGTGTTCCCTCGGGTGTTACACCCGTCTAACAGGTCTGCCTCCCGGATGCAGCGACATCGTTCACATCCATTTTGGCGGATGGTGTTTGTCGGGCTGCATGCTTTTACGGACAAATATACAGATTTTTTGTGGTGGTCCGAGTCTCCTTTTCGGCGGGTTGTACCGAAGGGGAAAAATCCCACAAGGAAAAGCCGTTAAAGGGTTGCAATTGAGGAAAAATTTCGTAGATTTGCACTCCAAATGCCGTTTGTATATAGAACGAATAAACATTTTAAAGTCAATAAATCCAAACAAACATGCAGAATAAAGGTGCACTAAAATTTCTGGCGATTGTTCTCGCACTTGCCTGCGCGTACCAGCTTTCGTTCACGTTTGTGACGCGCCACGTCGAGAAACAAGCCGCCCGTTATGCTGCCGGTGATCCGGAAAAGGAGCAGAACTATCTGGACTCCATAAAATCGCAGCCCATTTATAACCTCGGGTTTGTGAAGTTCAACTACAAGGAGTGTAAAGAGAAGGAGATCAACCTCGGCCTCGACCTGCGCGGCGGTATGAACGTCATGCTGGAAATTTCGGTTGAGGATGTGATTCGTGCACTCTCGAACGACAGTAAAGATCCTATTTTTAACCAGGCTCTCGCTCAGGCTCGCGAAGAGCAGAAGAATAGCACCAGCGATTATATCACGCTCTTCGCTTCTGCTTATGAGAAACTGTCGAACGGCGGTAAATTGAGCTATATCTTCAACACTCCCGAGCTTCGTGAGGAGATCACCCCGTCGAGTACCAACGAACAGGTGATCAAAGTGCTGCGGGAACAGTCTGAAAGTGCGATTGCCAACTCGTTCAACGTATTGCGTAACCGTATCGACCGTTTCGGTGTGACTCAGCCCAACATCCAGCGTCTGGAAAATTCAGGACGTATCCTGGTTGAGCTTCCGGGTGTAAAAGAGCCGGAACGTGTACGTAAGCTCCTTCAGGGTACCGCAAGCCTCGAATTTTGGGCAACCTACGAGAATAACGAGATCTATCCCGCTTTGGATCAGGCAAATGCCGTTATTCGTGGCCTGAAAGAGGCTGGAGAGATTGCCGATACCACCGCTAAAGCTACTGCCACCGCTGATAGCAGTGCAGCACAGACCGAGACGGATTCTCCGGCCCTGCTGGCCAAATTGGATAGCACGGCTGTTGTCGATACAGCGGCAATGCAAGCTCAAGATACCGCTGCTTTCGAAGCACAGTTCCCACTGTTTGCCAAACTGCACCCGATGGTTGACGAACGGGGTCAGAGCTATGGCGGTCCGGTGATCGGTCGGGCTATGTCGTACGATACTGCTACGGTAAATCGCTATATGCAGTTGCCGCAGGTTAAGGCTCTGCTGCCTCGTGATATCAAACTCTTCTGGGGTGTCAAGTCTGCAGATCCCGCCGGTACGGTTTACGATCTGTATGCAATCAAGGCCAATACTCGTGACGGCAAAGCACCGCTGGACGGTGGTGTCGTAACCGATGCCCGTGAGGAGTACTCTCAGCATGGTGCCACGGCTGAGGTCAGCATGGTGATGAATGCCAGCGGTGCTCGGACCTGGGCACGTATGACTGCAGATAATGTTGGTCGTAGCATCGCCATCGTTTTGGATGGTTATGTATATTCGGCTCCCTTTGTAAAGGGCGAAATCGAGGGCGGCCGCTCTTCGATTACTGGTCAGTTTACTATTCAGGAGGCAAAAGACTTGGCCAATGTGCTGAAATCGGGTAAACTGCCCGCTCCGGCACGTATTATTCAGGATACCGTGGTGGGCCCTTCACTGGGACAGGAGTCAATCAACGCAGGTATGATGTCCTTCGTATTGGCCTTCATCCTGGTTCTGATCTACATGGTATTCTACTACCACACTGCCGGTATGGTCGCCGGAATCGCTTTGATCTGTAACCTCTTCTTCCTGTTGGGTGTACTGGTATCATTCGGTGCAGTATTGACCTTGCCGGGTATCGCCGGTATCGTGTTGACGATGGGTATGGCCGTCGATGCGAACGTGATTATCTACGAACGTGTCAAAGAGGAGCTGCGAGCCGGTAAGGGCTTGGCCCTCTCTCTTAAAGAAGGCTTCAAGAACGCTATGTCAGCCATCATCGATGGTAACTTGACCACCTTGATTACCGGTATCGTCCTGTTCGTCTTCGGTACAGGTCCGGTACAGGGTTTTGCAACCACGTTGGTCATCGGTATCCTGACCTCACTCTTCTGCTCGATCTTTATTACCCGGTTGATCTTCTCAGCAATGCTCAACAAGGGTAAGAACATCCGCTTCTCGAATCGTTATACCGAAAACTTCCTCTCCAATACGCATGTTAACTTCATCAAGATGCGTAGCGTTTCGTACATCATCTCCGGTGTGCTGATTCTGGCGACGATTGTTTCACTCGCTACCCGCGGTATGAGTTACGGCGTAGATTTCTCCGGTGGACGTGCCTTCGTGGTTCGCTTCGATCAGCCTGTAACCGCCAATGATGTTCGTGCTGCTTTGCATCCGGTATTTGAGGGTACCAGCTACGAGGTAAAACAGTTCGGTAACGAGAACCAAATGCGTATCGTTACGCAGTACAAATACGACGATGCCGGTGATAATGTAACCGCCGAGATCGAGGGTATGCTCTATCAGGCTTTGTCTCCGCTGATGGCCCAGAAGTTGACGCAGGCTGAATTCCAGACTACGCAAACCAGCCCTTACGGTATTATCAGTTCTGACAAAGTTGGTCCGAGTGTCGCTCACGATATGACGGTCAATTCATTCATCGACGTATTGTTCAGTTTGATCGCGATTGGTGTTTATATCATCATCCGCTTCAAACGTTGGCAGTGGGGTGTCGGTAGTGTCATCTCGTTGGCTCACGACGCCTTGATCACGATCGGTATCTTCTCCATGCTGTATGGCATCCTGCCCTTCACCATGGATGTTGACCAGTCGTTCATCGCCGCAATCTTGACTATTATCGGTTATTCAATCAACGATAAGGTGGTGATCTTCGACCGTATCCGTGAATACCAGATCCTCTATCCGAAACGTAATATTCGCGATAACATCAACAACGCTATCAACAGTACTTTGGCTCGTACGGTCAACACCAGTGGTACCACCTTCGTCGTACTGTTGGCGATCTTCCTCTTCGGTGGTGAGGTGATCCGCGGCTTTATCTTCGCCTTGATGTTCGGTGTGATCATCGGTACCTACTCTTCAGTGTTCATTGCAACCCCGATTGCATACGACCTGATCAACAAGAAAAATCGTGACAAAAGTGCTGCATAAGCCCTTTTGAAAGTTCATAACGAGAAACGGCAATCGCCTTGCAGCGGTTGCCGTTTTTCTTTGCCGTTTTCTAAATTACTTCTTATATTTGTTTCGATATGGGCTTTATCAACATAACGCTGATCGATGTTATTGATATCCTCGTGGTCGCGATGATCATGTTCCAGATCTATCGCCTGACACGAGGTACCAATGCATTGCGTATTGTGGTCGGTATCCTGATCGTCTATCTGTTGTGGATCGTCGTTCGGCTGCTGAAAATGGAGCTGCTGAGCATGATCCTTGGACAGATCATCGGGGTGGGGGTGATTGCCCTGATCGTAGTGTTCCAACAGGAGATTCGACGCTTTTTGCTGTTGCTCGGTACGCAGTACTCACACCGAAAAAACACCCTGTTGGGGCGGCTCTTGAAATCACGGCGCTCCAAAGTACGCTCGTTGGAGTGGATCGAACCTTTGGTGAGCGCTTGTGCCGATATGGCGGCAACCAAAACAGGAGCCTTGATCGTGATCGGGCGGGGCGTAAGTCTCGATCCGGTAATTCATCGAGGAGTTGTGGTAGATGCCGTTATTTCATCAGCTTTGATTAAGACCATCTTTTTTAAGAATTCCCCGTTGCATGACGGCGCGATTGTTATTGCCGACGGTAGGATTGCCGCAGCGCGTTGTGTGCTGCCCTCGACCGAACGGGAGGTGGTTCCGGCGGAGTTCGGCATGCGGCATCGGGCTGCCCTCGGGGCCTCGGAGGTAACCGATGCACTGGTCATCGCCGTTTCGGAGGAGCGTGGAACCATATCAGTTGCCCGTAAAGGCCACATTCGCCAAAATCTGACTCCGATCCAATTGCAGGCACATCTGAGCAAGGTGTTGTCTCTTTCGTATTCGTAAATAAGTTGTCCGTTAATAAAAAGAGTACCGATGTCAGAGCCCACTAAAGCACCGGCCAATGTTGTTATTCCAATCTATCGAACTGCGTTGTCCGACGATGAATGGATCTCGTTGGAGCGTTGTTTTTCGATTCTGAACTCTTTCCCGGTTACGTTTGTCTCTCCGGAAGGGCTCGATTTGACCCCGGTGACCGACCGTTTTCCTACAGCGCATGTAGAACGATTTGATCCCGCCTTTTTTGCGGGACGTGATGGGTATAATCATCTGATGTTGTCCGCAGAATTTTACGAACGATTTTTGGCGTGGGATTACATTCTGTTGTATCAGACCGATGCCTTTGTGTTTCGAGATGAATTGGCCGCGTGGTGTGCCCGAGGGTACGATTACATCGGGGCTCCATGGCCGTTACGGCCGATCTATGCCAATCCGCTGTATAAAATAGGCTCGAGACTAAAAAGTTTTTTGTTGCGTAAAGATCATGCGCAGTGCCATATTGTACGCAATAAGGTGGGTAACGGCGGCTTTTCCTTGCGTCGTACTCAAACCATTTACGACCTGCTGAGAAATAATCCGGAACGGGTCGCCTATTACAAAGAGCGGGTCGGACTCGCCTCTCGCTATTACGAGGATGTCTTTTATGCGGTCGAGGCTCCGGCGCTGAATCCTTCGTTTCGTATCCCTTCGGTGCAAGAGGCGTTGGGCTTCTCGTTCGATACCTATCCGCATCTCTGTTTTCGCATGAATGGCGGAAAATTGCCATTCGGCTGTCACAGCTACCATCGCCGCCGTCGTTGGAAATTCTGGCAACCGTATATTGAGGAGGCACTAAACGCTACTAAGAAGTAGGTACGACCTGCTTTCCTCGTTTTTGATGCACAGGGGGAGGACTGTATGCAAGAATGTTGGCGAGCTCCTGTTCTCTCGCTGAAGGTGCCTGCACTAAGAAGAATATAGACCCTGAGAATTTAAGTGCGCAGGAGGGGGCGAGTTGTGCGGTGCTTGTGGAACGGCTTGTTTAACGCGCTTTGAGCTTGCGGGGGAACCAAGGCTCAGTTTCCTTGGTTTCGATTTCGGGAATTTTATCTGTTGGGCCATTGCTTGGAAGTACGCGTTCGATCCATGGCTGAATGGTTCTATCCCGATCGTCTGGTGCGAAGGTTTGTTTCTCTTTCCCTTCTTTCCCTTCTTTCCCTTCTTTCCCTTCTTTCCATCCATCCTTCCGGCAAATTCAACTCAATTATAGATCGCCGTAAAATCAATAAAAGCCTGCTCAAGTGAGCAGGCTTTTAGTATTAGCAGTATGGTGCAAAGCTTATTTGCGTTCGGGGCGCAGTTCGCGAACCGTAGCACCGGCTTGCCACATCTCGCTCTCGCGGAGCTCTTTCAGCTCGGCATTCAGCTTCTCACGATAATCCGGCTTGCTGTTGCTGTCGATCGAACGCTGGGCTTCATTGCCGCAAGCAACCTCCTGATACAGTTTCCGGAATACCGGAAGGGATGCATCCCGGAACGGTTTCCACCAATCCAATGCACCACGTTGTGCCGTAGTTGAGCAGTTGGCATACATCCAGTCCATACCGTTTTCTCCAACCAATGGCATCAGACTTTGGGTCAACTCCTCAACTGTTTCGTTGAACGCTTCCGAAGGGGTATGGCCATTTTCACGCAGTACCTGATATTGTGCAGCAAAAATACCCTGGATAGCACCCATCAGTGTTCCGCGTTCACCGGTCAGGTCAGAGTAAACCTCCTTTTTGAAGGTGGTCTCGAACAGATAGCCCGAACCGATACCGATACCCAATGCAATGACTCGATC
>ULWB01031454.1_pt1 | contig 10549 bp, 16 predicted proteins | sample 1959891 | NCBI WGS metagenome assembly ULWB01 (sample SAMEA4835799, study PRJEB28245) | human gut metagenome | biome: gut microbiome; material: fecal sample | place: Denmark | collected 2008 | reverse complement strand
GAATTTTAACAGCCGCCGTTACCAAAAGTATAACGGCAGACTGGCAAAAAAGCAAGGGCGCAAGCCCTTTACCCTCGATAAAGTGTATTAATTATACACGCAGGAAGGAAAAGTTACGTCATGCCGTACCATGAAAAAACGGTTATCGCCGGAAATGTGATTGAAAAATATAAATACCATAGTTCCCGGTGTCCTGGGCAGCGAATTGCCAGGGGAGAAAATCGGGAGAAGACGAAAGAGCCGCAATGGAAGGTCAATGAAAGAAACTCGTATAGACGCCTGTATTGGTTGATTCTGAACAACTTTAAAGAAGAGGATATCCGTATGGACTTGACCTACGCTGGCGACGAGCCAGACGAAAAGCAGGCCTATAAAGACTTGACAAACTATATTGCAAGGCTCAAACGGCTGTACCGCAAACATGGGCATGAACTGAAATGGATCGCCGTGACGGAATGCAGGGGACACCGGATACACCACCATGTGTTAATCAATAACATCGGCCTAGGCCGGAGGGAACTGGCGGCAGTTTGGCCCTTTGCAAAAGTGTCCTATAAGGCTTTTAGGTACTATGACGGCGGATATGAAGACGCTCAGCGGGTAGCAGCGTACTTTATCAAGGAAACACGGGAGACTTATTGCCAAAAGGACGCAGTACAAAAACAACGCTGGCGAGCCAGCCGAAACCTAAAACCGCCAACGGTCATTACAAAGGTAATCCAAAGTAAGACATGGCGAGAAACGCCTCGGCCAGTCAAGGGCTACTATGTTCAGGGCTTACGAAACGGACAGCGCGCCGACGGCTATCCGTTCCAGTCTTATCGGTTGATACGGGAGGATAGCGACGATGGCGACTTACATTATCCGAAGAAGAGGAAACGAAATGTATATCATAAGAAAACATAAAACCGACTATGAGGATATTATCACAGGTCGGACTAATACCTTCATGATAAAAGGGCGCTGTATGCAAGTCGGAGAGTGCATTAGGTTTGTCGAGATTGACGCAGCCGGGAACCGTACCGGCCGGGAAGCCTTTTGTGACATCGAGCATATCTTTGAACGCAAAGATTCAAAGAAAAAACTAATCAAATACAGAAAGAGGAATGAGTTACGTGAGTTATTTAGCAAAGCCAAAGCGCGTGAGGCTCGCAGGGAAAAAGCTAAAGGCGCTGTACGATAAAATTTACGACCGCGACGGCGGACGATGTGCTGTATGCGGTAGGCCCATAGAATACGGTGTGAAATTCCACCATGAACCGTGTGGTTGCGACCGCAGCGACGAAGAAAACAAGGTATTGATGCTATGCGCTGAGTGTCATTACAAGCGACATCATACGGGCGAGCTGGCCGAGATGCGGGACGCTTGCCGGGAGTATTTGCGCAATTTGTACGAAGAAAAGGGGGCGGCAAGGGAATGAAACGGTGCGACGAATGCGTTTGTAACGACTGTATACATTACGACATATGCGCCGTGTGTGCATACTGTGATGGCAGCCTGCCGTTCACATGGGAGCATTGCAATGATCGTCTTACGGTCGAAGAAGCCGCAGAACATTTTCTGAAATTAAAGGAAACAAGATAAGGGAGATGATTGGGCATGAAAACCTCAGCGTCGAAAATTTGCGTCATATGTCATAAGGAATTTTTTTCAGAGAATCATAAAAACGCCCAGGAATATTGCAATGATTGTAAAGAGAAATGCATCAAGCAGCTCTATGAATGGGAGTCAGAACGGTATAAGCCCAAAGAATACTGTATGATTTGTGGGAAACCGATGCACTCAAAAGAAAACGCACGAGGATTGCGAAAGGGCGCATGTTCTGACGAATGCTTCAGGTTGTTAACAAATCTATACAGTGCAAAAAGAAGAATGGTATATTATCCCGTCACAAACACCCCGCGGAAAAGAACTAAAAAGCCCAAAGCCGAACCTCAACGGCCGGGAAACATCAGCCGGATCGGCGAAATAGAAAAGGCTGCCCGTGAGGCAGGCATGAGCTACGGCATGTATATGGCAAAGATGCGGGGGAAGCGGACATGATGTGGATGGATATAAAGATTAAGGGGAAAATAGCAGTGGGGCATATCATGATGGCTATATTGCCGCTATTATCCAGGCGTATGCAGGCGACACTTCAACGAGAGATTCAAAGGAGAGAAAGAAAATGATAGAAACTAAATTATGGAGTTATTCCGTCACTGATGACCATTATTTTAGCGGAGAAAAATACCGCACAAAAAAAGAAGCAATTCACGCCGCATTGCAGGAAGCGGAGGCGTTAGAAATTACAGAGGGAATTATCCAAATTGGACAAGTCAATGAATTTATTCCGGTTATCTTCGCGGAGGAAGTAATAACAAGTTTACAAAATCAGGCAGACGACGAAGCAGGAGAATATTCTTACTACTACTTAAACAGCATACTGGACAAACATTTAAATGAATTGCAGGAAAAATTACAGGCCGCATTTGATGAATGGGAAGATGAGCATCCCGAATACAAGCCCAACTTTTACACCGTGAGCAACATAGAAGAATTTGACTTAGAGACATTGCGAAAAGAAGGTGTACCAGATGATTAAAATAGCCATATATAGTCTAAAGGGAGGCGTCGGAAAGACGATTACCACGGCGACGCTGGCGCACCTGTACGCCACACGGCGCAGCCCATTGATGCCGGGAACTGAACGCAAGTCGTGGAATCGGGTCCTCGTTATTGACTGCGACTCCCAGGGAAACCTAAGCCAGTATTTTAAAAGATACGGCGAGGAACAAGAGTGCGGATTACAGAGCGGACGGATTACCGGAACGGATTGGCCCAAGTTAGATATTATAACCGGGAATATGGATCTATATGACTGGGAACGAGCCTTATATGAGCGGAAAAGCACGACAAATATACAGGAGATACTCAAAGATATAGAGCCGGGGGAATACGACGTAGTGTTTATGGACTGCCCACCGGCCATGAATATGCTGACAATCAATGCCTTGTGTGCGGCGGATTATCTTATCATCCCGATCCGCTTGGACGCATTTTCGACGCATGGCCTAACAGAGCTGGAACAACAGCTGCAGGATGTGAAAGCCGTAAATCCGTTTCTACATTTACTGGGCGTATTGATTACGCACGATGAACGCACACAATTAAGCGAGGAAGCGGAGCCTATTCTGCGCAGCCGTTTCCCGGTATTTAACACAAAAATAAGCCGGAGCCGATGGGTTGTGGATAGCACACTGATGCAGACGCCACTGGCAGAGCTGGGAATGAACTTAAAGCCGGCATGGCAGTATAGAAAGCTACTGAAAGAAATAATTGTCCGAATCGGACAACACAGAAAGGACGGGACCACATGAATACGACACCTTTTACCGTCATGGTTTACCTAAAGATTGACGGAGAGATATATAGCGAAATAACGACCGATTACGTAATACGCGGAGAAAGCAGCCCCAATATCAATATAACGGGCCTCATAGAAAGCATGAAAGAGCAGATGAAAGAACTGTGGAAATCAGACGACATAGAAATCATTACGAAGCGCGAATATGAGCTGGCGACGAGCGGGAATGAATAGCATGTGTCCGAATCGGACAACATTAGGAGGAATGACATATGGGATTGATGGAAAACATGGGATTAGTACAGAAACAAAGAGAAATCAAACTGATTGACGTCAGCTTATTGGTAGAACACCCGGACAATTTTTATGATGTGTCGGACGTGACAGAGTTAAAGCAGGCTATCGTCATGGCTGGCGGCGTGCGGCAGAACTTGATTGTAGAGCCGATTGACGGCGGGAAATATCGTATTGTATCAGGCCATCGGCGCCGCAAGGCCGTAAAGGAATTGCTCGACGAACACGCCGGCATCCCGTCGACGGTGCCGTGTGAAATTGAAACCGATCCAAACGTCGCCCAGCTGCTGCTGATTACGACGAACAGTAGCACGCGAAAGCTGACAGCTTGGGAACGCATCGAGCAATACACACAGCTCGAAAGCCTGTACCGCTACTTCAAAGCACAGAACAAATTACCAGGGCGAAAACGGGAAGCCCTGGCGAAGTTATTGCAAGAAGGGCCAACGAACGTAGCCCGATTGAAAGTCATCAGCGACAATAAGAACCCCGCACTGGTTAACATGCTGAAACAAGACCGTATCGGCATATCAGCAGCATATGAATTATGTAAATTGCCGCCTGATGTACAAGAAGAATTTTGCGGGCAGGCAAAATATAAAGTAACTTTGGCAGATGTGAAAGAATACATAAACCGGAAGTATCCGCCTACACCAGCACCAGCAGCCGAACCGGCGCAGGAAGAAGCAGCAGAGTCGGAAATGGATGCGGGACCTGCCGAACAGCCAACGACCCAGCCGGCTGCAGAACAGGAAACAACAGAGCCAGCAGAACCGAAAACAAAGGAAACACCTGCTGAGGCTCCGAAGGAAGCGGTTGACCTGCCAGTGCCAAGACCTATGCCGCCGGAAAAAATGCCATTGAGAAATCCAGTGCAGGAAAGCACATGGAGGGCATATATGAAGGACCAGAAGCGGCCTAAAAAGTATATAGATGGGAAAGGAAACATAATTACCCAAGAAGATGATAAAAATATACGTGATTATATCGGCGTAGACGATAAACATGGAAATCCTATCTTTGAGGGAGATATGCTACAGGACGACGACGGAGAAAGAATGATTGTATTTTTTGACAAAGAAGCAACGACCTATGGTGTGAGCTCATACGACAAGGACAGACTGGAAGGGTGCACATGGTATCCGGACGCCGACGATTTTAGAGCCATGGAAATCATTGAGGAGGAAAACTGATATGAGAGAAATGTACTATGTAAGCCATCCCTTTACCGGGGATGAGGAAATGAACCGGAAAGAAGCCAGAGAAATCACGGCGTGGTTAAAGACAAAATATCCAGAACATATTTTTATCAATCCGCTGGACACGTTTCAGTATACAGATGGATGGCCGTATGAAAAGGCTTTGGAAAACTGCATAGAATTATTACACAAATGTAGCGGCATCATCATGACTGGAGACTGGGGGAAAAGCCGGGGTTGCCGAAAAGAAATAAAGGCTGCAGCTCAGTTAAGCATGAAAATTACGTTACTAGAACAATGGCTGTAAAGAGATTTGTCATTAAGGGAGGGAAGCGGCATGCTTATAACTAAGATTGAGACAAAAGATGACATCAAAATCGGCTATATTACCCATGAAAATGAGCTGGAAACGGTACACAATTTATCTAGCAAAGAATGGGCGAGACCGAAGTTTCACGACGCATGGAAAGCCACAGAAAATGCGGTACAGCGGTATTTCTGGCAAGAAAGCGAAGATAACGAAATCAATTTGATACTGGAAAGTATAGAAATCGGCTATACAAAGATTCCACGCATTGTGCAGCTGTTTAATTTTACCGGATATATGACAATAAACAGGGTGATGTTTAACTGCAAATTAAAAGGCGTGCTGCCGGGAAATGATAAGATCCTAACCCGTGCAGTATATAACATGGCAACCGAGGCAGGAAAATACGTGAAAGGTATTCGGGCGCAGCAGAGTTTATGGGAACCGATCGGTAATTTTCAAGATGTAGAAACAGTACCAGCGAACACGCAGTCTCTGCCGCAGCCGATGCCGGGACAAACATTGTAGGAGGAAACCAATATGAAAAAATATATCAGCGTGCGTATTGTCAGCGCAGAACCAATGAAAGCTCAAAGACCAACGGGGAAATACGATAAAGGTGCAGATGGGATGCGGATCATCTACGAAGATGGAATAGAGAAGTGGTGCCCGATAGGACCGTTTGCGAAAACGTATCATAAATTGGACACCTTTAATGACAAGGGCATGAGTTTTGAATTTGCTCTTGTGCTATTAAAGGAGGGCAGAAAAATAAAACGTCCAAACTGGGGAAAAGATTACTGCGAATTGGACGGCAACCGCGTAAAATATCAACGGCATACAGGCGGCTTAAACTTTGAGTCGTATGAAGGATTTGGAATTAAAGACATCCTGGCCAACGACTGGCAGGTAGTAGAGTAGGAGGGATGCGGATTGACAGCTAAAGAATACTTAGAAAAGGTACGAAAAAATAGTTACCTGGTGAAACAAATGACGCAGGAGCTGGAAGAGATACATAGCGATATTTACACCTTGCAGGCGACAGGCGTATCGGAAAAAGTATCAGGGAGCAATACCTCGGATTTGGCTGATAAATATATTAAAGTGGAAGGATACAAACAAAAAGTAGCCAGTGAATTAGCGGCTATGGTCCATTTACGGAGCGAAGCCAAAGAATTGATTCAAGCGTTACCGGATAATAAGCACCAAGCGGTACTATACGCCCGCTATATTAATAATCTAAAATGGGAAGATGTAACAGATGCGGTGAATATGGGATGGAGCCAGACCTTTGAAACGCATAATGCGGCAATCAAAGCGTTCGAAGCTCTGCATCATGAATTCCTGTCAAAAAAATAGAAAAAAAAATAAAAAATCGGATAGAATCGGACACTCGATATGTGGTACAATAGCAGTGTAAAAGTTTATAGAGAAGCGGCTTGCAGAGAAGCGGGCCGCTTTTTTCATGTCCGAAAGCAGGTGATGATATGGTATTTTGCGACAATCTGCGCTGCAAATATAATCAACGGGAGCTATGTACCAACATGCGGCTGACGATCAGCAGCGAGCGGTGTATATGCTTCGAACATAAACGAGGACGGCAGAAGCGGACAAACGAAAGCGATATCAATCACCGGCCGGTAAAACATACCAGGAGGAACCGAATACTCAAGTAATGCAAGCACTCGAAAAGAGTGCTTTTTTTATTGGATCTATTGGGATATCCCCCCTCCGGATTAAGGTACTGTGGGGGCCAAAAACTAAAGCGGGTCCGCGGTCCCAAAATGGTTCTCCGTGAAACCGAAAAAATCAGGCTGACAAGCTGACAGATACAGGGAAGTGAGGAAAGGTGGCGAAGGCGCGGCAGCAAGATCAACCATTAGAAAATAAAAACTATATACTGTCGACGAAAGAAATTTGCGACTTTTTCGACATTTCGAGGGAAACGTTGTCAACCTGGGCGAAAAAAGGAGCCCCAAAGTACAGTCGGGGCAAATGGGATTTAAAGGCCTTGGTTAAATGGCGGTATTCCGGAGATACCATGGAGAGTCCCAGTCTGCGAAAACTAAAGGCTGAAGCCGACTTGAAGGAAGCGAAGGCCAAGCAGGAAAAAATAAAATTGAGCGTCGTAAAGCAGGAATATGTACCGGTAGCCGAGGTAAAAGACGAATTGACGCGGCTGATGATGAATTTAAAGAAAAGCATGCTGGCTGTCGGCCACCATGTCGCATCTGAACTAGCTCCGCTGGATGCAGATGCAGCGGAAATTGCGAAAACCGTGGTTGACAAGCGAATGAAAGAAGCCTTGGAAGAAATGAGTAAGGGAGGGGTGTACCGTGGCCGTAAAAAGCGTGCGAAATAGACGGGCTGCACCGTATGCCGGCTATATCATGCAGGCGCTAAAGGTGTTGAAACCGCCGGAAAACATGACCGTCTCTGAATGGGCGGATAAATACCGGGTACTGTCTCCCAAAGATTCGGCCGCACCGGGGCCGTGGCATACGAGCCGCACGCCTTATTTGAAAGAGCCGATGGACAGCTTTAATAATCCCCATGTGCAGGATATTACTTTTGTAGCCGGCACCCAGCTGGGTAAGACCGTTATGGAGCAAAACATGATTGCCTATGCCATTGATCAGGAGCCGGGGCCGATGCTGATCGTCTATCCGACGGATAAGCTGGCAGAATTTACCAGCGCCAACCGCTTACAGCCGATGATATACCTTTCGGAACCGTTGCGCAGTAAATTCAACGCAGAACGAAGCCAAAAGCTGGAGCTGCAGTTCACGGATATGTATATCGCCCTTGTCGGCGCGAATACACCGTCCGGATTATCCAGCCGTCCCGTGCAGTACGTATTTTTCGACGAAATAGATAAATTTCCCAAGTGGACGGGAAATGAAGCCGGCCCGTTGGAACTGGCGGAAGAACGTACCAAGACCTTTTACAACAAGAAAATTGTCAAGGTATCGTCGCCGACCTTGAAAAGCGGGAATATCTGGCAGGGATGGGAGCAGGCCGAAGCGCAGTACCAGTACATGGTGCCCTGCCCGGTATGCGGCGAAATGCAAAGCCTAAAGATGAAGAACCTGCATTGGCCGGAGGGGGCTGCGCCGGCGGAAGCCAAAGCGGCGGCAGAATACCGCTGCGAAGCGTGCGGCCATGTCATCGATGACCGGCAAAAGATGGGAATGCTCCGTGACGGACACTGGGAATGTATCCGAAAATCTGCCGACCGGCCGCGCAAGATAGCCTACCACCTCAACTCGTTTTATTCTCCGTGGCTTACCTTCGGCGACATCGCTTACAAATTTTTGAGCGCCAAGGACCGGCCGGAAAAGCTCATGAACTTTATCAACTCCTGGTTGGCGGAACCGTGGGTATCGAAAGCGGACCGGATGCGGTCGGATATTGTCATGGAAAAACAGCTGCCCTATGAACGCGGCGTAGTACCGGCGCAGGCGCAAATCCTGACGATGGGCGTCGACGTGCAGGTAGACCATTTCTGGTGGGGGCTGCGCGCCTGGGGCACGAAGATGACAAGCTGGCTTGTCGATTACGGCCGGGCGGAGACCTGGGGCGATATTGAAGCCCTGCTGATGCGGGACTGGACAGCAGATAACGGCGAACGGCGTATGGTTAATCTGTGCTGCCTGGATTCCGGCTACCGCACCGAAGAAGTTTATTATTTCAGTGCGCAGCATATCGGGCTTGTGATACCGACCAAAGGGAGCAGCCACCCACTGACGACGCGCTATACCGTGTCCCGCATTGACCGGGCAGGATATAACATGCTGAATCTGTACGTATTTGATACGGACCAGTTCAAGGATTTCATCAGCGGCAGGCTGTCTATTACGGCAGGCCAGCCGGGAAGCTGGAATGTCTATGAAGGCATCGACCGCCGCTATGCCGATATGGTCTGCGCGGAACAAAAAGTGGAGCATCAGGATAAAAAAGGGCGTATTACCTTTTCCTGGGAGCCCATCAGCAGCCATGCCCAGAACCATATGCTGGACGTTGAGACCAATATGGCGTTGGCGGCTGAAATTATGGGCGTGCGGTATTTACAGGACGAAGAACCGCCTAAACGAACAAATTGGGAAGAACATAAGGAAGACGACTGGATTAGTTCAGACGTTGGGAATGATTGGTTTTAGGAGGCACAAAGATGGGAAATGAAAGCAGACCGGAAACGCTGCAGGAACAGCTTTTGCGGGTACAGAAAGCGATTGCAAAGATTGAAAGCGGCGTACAATCCTATCATATTGGGAACCGCAACATTACGCGGGCCGATTTAAAAACGCTGTATGACCGGGAGAATCAGCTGAAAGCGGCCATAGCCGCCGAGGAAAACGGCGGCATGCTGCTAACCTTTGCGCAGATGGGAACGGATTGACATGAATATATTGGACACGATTATTACTGCCGTCAGTCCGTCCTGGGGGCTGCGGCGGATTGCGGCACGGCAGGCTCTGCGGTATTACCAGGCCGGAGAGGTAAACCGCTTTTCCAGCTCCTGGCTGCCGGTGAATACCGTTGACCAAGAGAATATGGACAAAACGGAACGGGCGTTAATTTGCGCCAGAGCGCGGTATTTGGAGCGCAATTCCGATATGGCCAACTCTGCTATCCTAGGAATTATCCGTAATGTCGTCAATACAGGCATACGAATGCAAGCCCGCACCGAAAACGAGGAACTGAATACAAAAATTGAAGCTTTATGGAACGAATGGTGCAGGCCGGGACATTGCGATGTAACTGGGCAGCAAAGTTTTTATGAAATGCAGCGCATGATACTACGCCGGAAAATCGTTGATGGGGAAATCCTCTGCAAACTGGTGACAGACCGTAAACACGGCTTACAACTCCAACTGATTCGGGCCGATCTGCTCGACACGAACCTCATGACGGTGCCTAATAGTCAGCATGTTATACGGTCGGGGATTGAACTGGACCCGTATTTGCGGCCTATTGCCTATTGGATACAGAAAAAAGACCCCTTAGGGTATGTCACATTGGAGCCGGAACAGGTGCCGGCCAGTCAGATCCTGCACCTCTGGACGAAAAATCATCCCGACCAGATCCGCGGCATATCCGATTTGGCCGTCAGTATCAAGCGGATTAAGGATACGGATGATTATCTGGATGCGGAAACGGTGGCGGCCAGAATTGCGGCCTGCTTTTCCGTGTTTATTGTCCAAAACACGCCGCAGCTTCCCGGACGGCCGGGCATGTTACATAAGGACAAAGAAGACAAACCGACGGAAAAAATTCGTCCTGGCATGATTATGCGGCTGCAGCCGGGAGAGGATGTAAAAGCGGCGAATCCTGGCCGGTCGGCCACGACAGCCGCAGATTTTGTCAATATCCATGAACGCTTGATTGGCTCCGGCCTTGGT
>ULWB01004712.1_pt1 | contig 10616 bp, 6 predicted proteins | sample 1959891 | NCBI WGS metagenome assembly ULWB01 (sample SAMEA4835799, study PRJEB28245) | human gut metagenome | biome: gut microbiome; material: fecal sample | place: Denmark | collected 2008 | reverse complement strand
TATGGCTGTACATGACATGATCAAGGAAACCCTGGCAGCTCACAAGAGAGTTGTATTCAATGGAAATGGTTATTCTGATGAGTGGGTAGCAGAAGCTGAGAGAAGAGGACTTCCAAACATCAAGTCTATGGTAGATGCTATTCCGGCACTGATCACAGACAAGGCTGTAAAACTGTTTGAAGAATTCGGCGTATTTACAAAGACCGAGCTGGAGTCCAGAGTAGAAGTTGAGTATGAAGGCTATGCAAAGGCTATCAACATCGAAGCAAAGACCATGATCGATATGGCTGGAAAGCAGATCATCCCGGCTGTTATCAAATACACAACTGCTCTTGCAGCTTCCATCTCCGCAGTAAAGAGTGCTTGCCCTGAAGCAGATGTAAGCATCCAGACAGAGCTTCTGTTAGAAACCTCTGATCTTCTGGCAGAAACCAAACTGGCTCTTGCAAAACTGACCGAAATTACTGAAAAGAGCGCAGCAATGGATGGCGGCAAGGACCAGGCAGTTGCTTACCATGAGGAAGTCGTTCCTGCAATGGCAGCATTAAGAACCCCGGTAGACAAACTGGAAATGCTGGTAGACAAAGACTTATGGCCAATGCCGAGCTACGGCGATCTGATCTTTGAGGTTTAATAAATCTTATAAAATAGAATGTTCCGCCTGCGTCAGCAGGCAGATAAGCGCGAGAGTGCGGTGAACCTGAGTATTGGACGCAATTACATAAATAAAATGCCCTTCTGGTGATATATAACGTATCCCGGAAGGGTGTTTTTTTCGCGGTATGAGTGGCATTGTTTAACTTGCATTTTAAACCCAGTGTGCTATAATGTTCATATATTTTTGAAAAATAATAAAAATGAACATAAATATAAACATAAGCATAAGCAGGAAAAGGAGTTAAAGATCATATGAACCGACAGGCGCTGGTATGCAGAAATATACTGGAAAAACCGGATATTACACAGCGGGAAATGGCGAAAAACATGGACATATCCCTGGGTACAGTCAATGGGCTGGTGAAGGAATGTCTGGCAGAGGGATATATTGCAGAGGAAGAAAATGGGAAAGAAAAATATCTCATCCTTCTGGAAAAGGGAAAAGAACTGTTAAAGCCTTATAAAGTAGATGGGGCGCTGATCATTGCAGCCGGTTTCGGTTCCCGTTTTGTGCCTCTTACCTTCGAGACTCCAAAGGGTCTTTTAGAGGTCTTTGGAGAGCGCATGATCGAGCGTCAGATCAAACAGCTCCATGAAGTGGGAATCCACGACATTACCATTGCAGTAGGCTATTTAAAAGAAAAATTTGAATACCTGATCGATAAATACGATGTGAAATTATTATACAATCCGGAATACTCCTGCAAAAACACGCTGGCTACTGTATACAGAGCCAGAAAGTTCTTAAAAGGCCGGAACGTATACATTCTTTCATCAGATAACTGGATGCGGGAAAATATGTACCATTCCTATGAGTGCGGTGCCTGGTACAGCGCAGCCCACGAAGAAGGAGAGACCAAGGAATGGTGCCTTACCTTTAATAAAAAGGGCCGTATCAGCGATGTAAATGTAGGCGGAAAAGATGCGTGGTTTATGTACGGTCCCGTATATCTTTCCAGGGAGTTTTCCGCTAAATTCCTTCCTGTATTAGAGGCTTATTATCAGATCCCCGGAACAGAGCAGTTTTACTGGGAGCAGCCTTATGTGGACATGTTAAAGGGAGAGGCAAAACGCCGTCTGGAAAAAGAGGACAAGGAGCTGTTGAAACAGACAGAAGAAGCCTGCGGCATACCTGCGTCCAAATGGAACGAGATCGAGATGAATATCAACCGCCAGCCGGATAACCAGGTATACGAATTTGAAAATCTGGAAGAGCTGCGCCTCTTTGATACCCATTATCAGAACCACTCCGATAATGCGGCCATGGAGCTGGTAGCAGAGGTATTCCATGTGCCGGAGTTTCAGATCACAGACATCAAATGCTTAAAATCCGGCATGACCAATAAATCCTTCCTGTTCCGCACCGGAGATCATCACTGTATCTGCCGTATCCCCGGACCTGGCACAGAGCTTCTTATTAACAGAGAGCAGGAAAAAGAAGTTTATGATGCCGTCCGTCCTCTGGGCATTACAGAACATGTGTTGTATCTGAACCCGAAGACCGGTTATAAGATCTCTGAATACTATGAAAATACCCACAATGCCAGCGCAGACAACTGGGACGATATGAAGACCTGTATGGATATGGTGCGAAAGCTTCATGAAGCAGGTTTAAAAGTAGGCCACAGCTTTAATATCAGGGAGCGGATCAGCTTTTACGAGAAACTTTGCCTGGAACATGGCGGCATTCCTTTTGAAGACTACAGTCAGGTTCGTGAATGGGTAAATCAGTTGTTAGATGCCTTAGATAAAATGGATCTTCCACAATGTTTATGCCATATTGACGCAAATGTGGATAACTTTTTAATTTTCCCGGATCACAGTGCAAAACTTCTTGACTGGGAGTACGCAGGCATGTGCGACCCGTTAATGGACGTATCCATGTGTGCGATTTATTCCTATTATGAGGAAGAGCAGACCGAAAAATTACTGGAACTGTATTTACAGCGCAGACCAGATGACAAAGAGCGGTTCATCACCTATGCAGACGCAGCCTTAGGGGGCTTCCTCTGGTGCCTGTGGGCTGTATACAAGGCAAGTCTGGGAGATGAGTTTGGAGAGTACACCATTATTATGTACCGGTATGCGAAGCGGTACTATAAGAAGCTGATGAAGGAGTTACCACAGTTCTTTTAGAAACGCCCCATGATATGGGAACATACACAAATGCATTTCAAAACAGGTTTCAGAAAATTGTAATAAAAATGTTAATCATGGAAAGTTCATTTGTGCTATACTTAATTAAAAGTGAAAAATAATTGTGCGATCAATGAAAAAGAGACGATACAACAGAACAGGAGGAGAAAATGGGACGTAAAAAATATTTCGCAGCCCTTGCAGCAGCTGGTATGATCGGCGCTATGGCGTTGGGATCTGCGTTTAATTCATACGCCGCAGATGGATGGACCAAGTCAAATGACCATTGGACCTACATCTACCAGGGCAAGACCTATACAGGTTGGCTGGAAACCAGTGATGGCAAATATTATATGGACCTTTCCGATGGACATATGACTACCGGATTTAAACAGATCGATGGAAAATGGTACTTCTTCCGTCCAAACGGTCTGATGGCTCAAAGCCGCTGGATCAATCCGGAATATGGCAAATGGTACTACTTCTTAGGTGACGGTACCATGGTTACCGGCTGGTTAAAGATCGGAAACGATTATTACTTTATGCGTGGTGACGGATCTATGGGAACCGGCTGGCGTCAGATGGACGGTGCCTGGTACTACTTCCAGAGCAGCGGCAAATGTGTAGTTAATTCCTGGGCACAGATCAAGGACAACTGGTATCTGTTTGGAACAGACGGAAAGATGATGACCGGCTGGGCAAAAGTTGACACCGACTACTATTATCTGAATACAGATGGGCGTATGCTTACAGGCTGGCTCACTGACAGCGAAGGCAATAAGTATTATATGAATCAGAGCAATGGCAAGATGAGTGTAGGCTGGAAGCAGATCGATAATGCCTGGTATTATTTCAATACCAATGGTCACATGATGACAGGCTGGATCCAGGTAGATAATAAGATCTACTACATGAATCCGACAAACGGCGGAAAGATGACAACAGGAACCTCCCTGGATATCAACGGAACTACCTACAACTTTGATGGAAGTGGTGTATGCCAGAATGCAAGCGGCGTATCTGCTCAGACACCATCTAGCAGCAGTACTTCTGCTTCCGGTGGTGTAACCGGTGAAAATGGCGGACCTGGTGTATCAAGAAATTCCAGCTCCAACAATGGTCCTTCCGGTGGTAACACTTCAAATAATACATCAAACAGTCCTTCCAATACCACATCCAGTTCTGACACCTTAACGGCAGGACGCACAGACGGACCAGGCTGATAGAAAACTTTTAAATTGCAGACTACATAATGGGGATGTCAGGAAAAAGACATCCCCTTTTTCAGGAGAACAGGCATGAATAACGCAGATAAGATCATAAAACGATGCCGGGCGCTGGCACTGGCAGGTATGATTGGGATCACCAGTCTTGGAAGTTCTCTTCCAGCCTTTGCTGCAGGTCCGGGGGATGACTCATCCCGGGTATCAGAGATTTCCACAGGAGGTCCTGGAGATCCGGGAAATACTAATTCTTCCAATTCTACAACAAACACAGGAAATTCAAATAATTCAAATAGTAACAATAATACTAATAACAGCAATAATACAAACAATACAAACAATTCCAATACATCATCCAACAATACTACCACAAATACCAATGCCTGGAAAAAGGTAAACGGTACGTACCAGATGTCAGATGGAAGCGCGATCCAGAATGTGCTCCATCGTGGTATTGATGTTTCCAGATGGCAGGGAGAGATCAACTGGAGCCAGGTGGCAAAGGATGATATTTCATTTGTTATGCTGGGAACCCGTTCCAAGGGAGCAGTAGATCCCTATTTCCACAAGAATATCCAGAACGCAACTGCCAATGGTGTTAAAGTAGGCGTTTATATTTATTCTCTGGCAACTACCACAGACATGGCAGTCCAGGAGGCAGATTTTGTATTAAACCTGATCACCGACTATCCGATCTCCTATCCGGTAGCATTTGATATGGAAGACTCTACTCAGGGAAATCTGTCAAAATCAGAGCTGGCGGCTATTGCAAACGCTTTCTGCAAGCGGATTTCTGCAGCCGGTTATTACCCGATCATCTATGCAAATGAGAACTGGCTGAACAATAAACTGGATATGAGCCAGATGAATTATCCAGTATGGGTGGCAAGATATTCTGCCCGATATACCTGGCAAAATCCGGTGATGTGGCAGGCTACAAGCAGCGGTTCTGTAAAAGGTATCAATGGCAACGTGGATATTGACTTCCAGTTTAAGGACTTTACCTCTGTGATCCCGGCAAACACCTGGCGCACCATTAACGGAAAGCGTTATTATTACGCAAATTACGAAAAACAGAAAAATGCATGGGCACAGGATGTAAATGACTGGTACTACATGGATAAAGACGGACTTGCATCTACCGGCTGGATCACAGTAGCAGATGCCCGTTATTATCTGGATACTACTACCGGAAAAATGCAGACTGGCTGGCAGTCAGAAAACGGAAAATGGTACTACCTTGGAAGCAGCGGTGCTGTAAAGAAAGGCTGGATCAGTGATAATGGTACCTGGTACTATACTGGCAATGACGGTGCTATGCAGACAGGCTGGATCGAAGTTAGCGGCAAACGCTACTATCTGGAAAATTCTGGGAAAATGGTTACTGGCTGGACGAACCAGAACGGCAAATGGTATTACCTTGGCAGTTCCGGAGATCTGTTAAAAGGCTGGATCAATGATGGTGGCACCTGGTATTATTCCAACAACGAAGGTGTGATGCAGACTGGATGGCTGACAGATGCAGGTGGAAAATATTATCTGAGAGGCTCCGGTGCCATGGCAATTGGCTGGAGACAGTTAGATGGTGCATGGTATTACTTTAACAGTGATGGCAGGATGGCAACAGGAATGATCGAGGTAGGCGGGCTTCGTTATTATATGGATCCTTCCGACGGTCGTATGGTATCTGGCAGAGCAGTAGAAATAAATGGCGTCACCTATCAGGCAGCCGCAGATGGACATTTAAGCCAGCAGGGTCAGGAAACAACAGGGGACCAGAGCAGCCAGAATTCCGGAAATAATGCTTCAGGCAGCAATACAGGAAATAATAACACAGGAAACAACGTTCAGATCACTCCTGCAAACTCTACCACAGGTTCCTCTGACAACAGTACTTCCAACTCCTCTTCTGATGATCAGAAAGTAACAGGCGTAAATGGAGGCCCGGGAGTAAAGAAGGACTCTGCAAATAATGGAAACAATGATAAGGTAGTAACAGGTCAGGCACCAGGCTGATGAAATAACTATTTAAATCCGCTTTTGGCAGAATGGGAAATCTGCTTCAAAGGCGGATTTTTTTGCGTATTCCCGCATAAAATAAACAGATACCATTCATCAGGTGAACCGTGCATAACAGGTATATAAAATATTTCGTCTTTCTTCTGTTAACAGCAGATCTGGTCTTATCCGCTATTTTCCTGAAAAATGATCACAGGGATATAGAAAAAATATTTTCACTTCCTGCACTTTCAAAAGTTGCCGGCCAGCCCGGGTATATAGCCCTCACTTTTGATGATGGTCCGGACCGGAAATGTACCCCGCTTCTTTTAGACGGACTGAAAGAACGGGGAGTCCATGCTACCTTTTTTCTTATGGGAAGCAATATAGAAGGAAAAGAAGATATTGTAAAGCGTATGAGCGAAGAAGGACATCTTATTGGCAATCACAGTTATGAACATATCCAGCTGACAAAAGCGGGACCGGAGGCAGTCTGTGAAGCAGTAGAACATACCCAGGAACAGATCGAAGCCATTACCGGAAAGCGCCCGGAATATATACGTCCGCCCTATGGTGACTGGAACGAAGAACTGGAAGAAGAGATTGGAATGAGCCCGGTCCTCTGGTCTGTAGACTCTTTAGACTGGAAACTAAAAGATAAAGGAAAGATCGTCCGGCGGGTCTTGAAAGATGTAAAAGATGGGGATATTATATTAATGCATGATATATTTCCTTCCTCTGTAGAGGCAGCCCTGGAGCTGGTCGATATACTGCAGAAGGAAGGTTATGTTTTTGTAACGGCTGATGAATTGTTGATCGAATGAGATCAAAAGAAAAATGGAGAAATTAAATGGATCTATTTGACTATATGAGAGAAAATACAATGGAGAAGGAGTCGCCCCTGGCTTCCAGACTTCGTCCGCGCACACTGGATGAGGTAGTGGGGCAGCAGCATATCATTGGAAAAGATAAGCTGCTCTACCGGGCGATCAAGGCGGATAAACTGGGATCTGTGATCTTCTATGGACCTCCGGGAACAGGAAAGACCACCCTTGCCAAGGTGATCGCAAACACCACTCAGGCAGATTTTAAGCAGATCAATGCCACTGTGGCGGATAAAATATACATGGAAGAAGTGGTCACAGAGGCAAAAAACAATATGGGAATGTATGGACGGCGGACCATTCTTTTTGTAGATGAGATCCACCGTTTTAATAAGGGCCAGCAGGATTATCTTCTTCCTTTTGTAGAAGACGGTACACTGACACTGATCGGTGCTACTACGGAAAATCCTTATTTTGAGGTAAACGGGGCGCTTCTTTCCAGATCCCGTATTTTTGAGTTAAAGCCACTGGAGAAAGATGACATTAAACAGCTGATCTACCGGGCGGTAACCGACTCAGAACGTGGAATGGGAACTTACCGGGTAAAGATCGAGGAAGATGCCGCAGATTTTCTGGCAGATACAGCCAATGGGGACGCCAGAGCAGCCTTAAATGCAGTAGAACTGGGAGTTCTCACGACAGAACGCAGCGAAGACGGATTGATACATATTGACCTTGCTGCTGCCCAGGAATGTATCCAGAAACGGGCCGTGCGTTATGACAAAGATGGGGACAACCATTACGATACCATCTCTGCTTTTATTAAAAGTATGCGGGGATCTGACCCGGATGCGGCCGTGTATTATCTGGCACGTATGCTGTATGCAGGAGAAGATATTAAATTTATTGCCCGCCGTATTATGATCTGTGCTTCTGAAGATGTTGGAAATGCAGATCCACAGGCGTTAAATGTAGCAGTAAGCGCAGCTCTTGCAGCAGAGCGCATTGGACTTCCGGAAGCTCAGATCATCCTTTCCCAGGCAGCTTCCTATGTGGCATGTGCCCCTAAAAGCAATGCAGCCTATGTTGCCATACAGAATGCCATGGAAAATGTAAAGACCACCCGTACCATGCCGGTGCCGGTACATCTTCAGGACCGTCATTACAAAGGTGCAGCGAAATTAGGACATGGTGAAGGCTATAAATATGCCCATGATTACCCGAAACATTATGTTAAGCAGCAGTATCTTCCAGATGGAATGGAGGGTACAGTATTCTATGAACCATCAGATAATGGCTATGAAAAGCAGATAAAAGCCCATATGAAATGGTTGAAAGATTAACAATGGCAATGTATAATAAAAAATGATAAAAATAATTTTACGTGGATCCCAAGGCAGAAATTCTCACTCTGCCTGTCGGATCTGTCTATAAAAGGAACTTCCCAAAATCTGGAAAAATCCCGTATTTTACAAAGACAGGCAAACTGAATAATTCAGATAACAGATGCATAATAGATAGGAGAGTAGTATGCGCGAAAAATTAGAGACAAGGTCCCTTGCCGAACTGAAAGAGATGGCAAAAAATGTGGGACTGAAAGGGATCAGCGGCCTTCGTAAGGCAGAGCTTATTGACCTTTTATGTGCCCAGGAAGAGAAAAGTCAGAAAAACACAGCAGAAACAGTAACAGTGAAACCTCACAGCAGCCGTGTAAATGCTGAGAAAACAGTGCGGGAGAAACCAGTCCAGGAAACCCGCAGTCAGGAGACCCGCCCACAGGAGAACCGGGTGCAGGAAAGTCGTGTGCAGGAAAATCGCAGCCAGGAAAACCGTGTGCAGGAGACCCGCCCACAGGAAAACAGATATCAGGAAAAGCGTTCCCAGGACAACCGGAATAATCAGAGAAATAACCGTACATACGAAAGATTTAACCAGACCCGTCCGCAGATCCGTACATATGGGAACAACAATTATAACAATAACAACAATAGTTACAGCACTCCGGCAGCTGCCCCTGTTCAGCAGGCGGTTCCCGTCAGCCAGACTTATTCTACCCAGAACCAGACTTATGTCCAGAATGTGGACAACCAGGAGCGTGTGGCAAGACCGGAATACAGAAATGACGCCATGGGACTTTCCACACAGGATATGGCAGAATTAGACAGCGGCATTGAGGCAAACGGTATCTTAGAGGTTATGCCGGACGGTTTCGGCTTTATCCGCTGTGAAAACTTCCTTCCAGGTGAAAATGATGTCTATGTTGCACCATCCCAGATCCGCCGTTTCAACTTAAAGACCGGTGATATCATTGTGGGAAACAGAAGAGTAAAAGCAGCTACAGAAAAATTCGCTGCACTTCTCTATATTAAAACAGTGAACGGCTATCCATTAAGTGCTACTGAGACAAGACCAAACTTTGAGGATCTGACACCGATCTTCCCAAATCAGCGTCTCCACATGGAAAATCCAAGAGAGAAAACTTCTGTTGCCATGCGAGTATTAGACCTGCTGGCACCCATCGGTAAAGGACAGCGTGGTATGATCGTTTCCCCGCCAAAAGCTGGTAAGACCACTCTCTTAAAACAGGTGGCAAAAGCTATTACCACCAATCATCCGGACATGCATCTGATGATCCTTTTGATCGATGAGCGTCCTGAGGAAGTAACTGACATCAAAGAAGCCATTGTAGGGCCAAATGTAGAAGTTATCTATTCCACCTTTGATGAGCTTCCGGAGCGCCACAAACGTGTATCTGAAATGGTTATTGAACGTGCAAAACGTCTGGTAGAACATGGAAGAGATGTTATCATCCTTTTAGACAGTATCACCCGTCTGGCAAGAGCTTACAATCTGACCGTTGCCCCAAGCGGCCGTACCCTTTCCGGTGGTCTTGATCCGGCAGCACTGCATATGCCAAAGCGTTTCTTCGGTGCTGCAAGAAATATGCGTGAAAAGGGCAGTCTGACCATTCTTGCAACAGCATTGGTAGATACAGGAAGCCGTATGGATGATGTGGTTTACGAGGAATTTAAGGGTACCGGCAACATGGAACTGGTGCTGGACCGTAAACTGTCTGAAAAACGTATCTTCCCGGCTATTGACATTTTAAAATCCGGTACCAGAAGAGATGATCTGCTCCTTACAAAAGAAGAGGCAGAGGCAGTAGATATTATCCGCAAAGCCACCAATTCCTTAAAGCCGGATGAGGCAGTAGAGAAGATCTTAGATCTCTTTTCAAAGACCAGAAATAACCGTGAATTTGTAGAGATGGTAAAGAAGATTCGCTTCTTCTAAGACTTCCTTTTTCTGATATGATATAGTATAATTAAAAGCATGAATCAGGGGGCTGTCAAAAGACCTTTTGACTCCAAAATTTAATTTAGGAGGGAGTATGTTATAATGAAAGATTACATGAAGATATACCAGGAATGGTTATCAAATCCTTACTTTGATGAGGCTACAAAGGAAGAACTGCGCGCCATTGAGGGCAATGAAAACGAGATCAAAGAGCGTTTCTATATGGACCTTGAGTTCGGAACCGCTGGTTTAAGAGGTATCATCGGCGCAGGTATCAACCGTATGAATATTTACGTTGTAAGACGTGCTACCCAGGGACTTGCAAATTATATTATCAAGCAGGGAGCAGCTAACAAGGGCGTAGCAATTGCATACGACTCCCGTCATATGTCCCCGGAATTTGCTATGGAAGCAGCTATGACTTTAGCAGCAAATGGCATCAAGGCATATAAGTTTGAGTCTCTTCGTCCAACACCAGAGC
>ULWB01058155.1_pt1 | contig 10657 bp, 12 predicted proteins | sample 1959891 | NCBI WGS metagenome assembly ULWB01 (sample SAMEA4835799, study PRJEB28245) | human gut metagenome | biome: gut microbiome; material: fecal sample | place: Denmark | collected 2008 | reverse complement strand
GAATATCCATCTCATATTAGGAGACGGACAAAAAACGTCATGAAAATCAATATCGACACAAACGCTATTATGAGTAGTGACAGCGATGGAACAATCTTATGGACTTAATAGAAGTCAATAGCTTGGTTTTTGTAACTGCTTGTTGCCGTGTGAATTACGATAGCTTGCAGGATTAGAAAAGATACCCATACCTGAAAAATGAACGACTTCCATACCCCTGTACAAGACCGTCTGCTATGGTTCGTCATGCGCGACCTTAAGCGGTGCAATGCTAAGCAGCCTGCATACAAACTGTTCAAGGATTTGGGGATGGAGGTGTTCACACCCATGGTGTGGAAACTTTCTGTGAAGCACGGGAGGCGTTGCCGGGAAGAAGTGCCCTTCATTCAGGACTTACTTTTTGTGAATGGCACGCGGTTGGCAGTTGACCCTATAGTCGAGAAATACAATACCGTGCAATATCGTTACTTGCGCGGTGGCTACAAAATCCCGATGACGGTCAGGGAAAGCGACATGCAACGCTTCATCCATGCTGTTCAGTCCTCCGAGAATCCGTGCTATTACACGCCCGAAGAAATATCCTCCGACATGATAGGTAGGAAAGTGCGCATCGTGGGCGGTCCGTTGGACGGATATGAAGGGAATTTGCAGAAAATCCAAGGCGCACATGTCAAGCGTCTGTTCGTAGAACTTCCCAATCTCCTTGCCGCTGCCGTGGAGGTACAGCCTGAATACATACAGTTTTTGTAGTTGGCAAGCGGAAAGGGGTAAGTAAACAAGAAGACTTGTATTAAGTTGCTGACCTCATGATATTCAGGCCGTATAGCCTCAAAACAGTATAACCCAACAACCGCACAACCATGTATATGATAGAAGAATTTATATACGAATGGAAACGCCTTCAACATCCCTCAATAGTATCATTTAAATTTGATTGCTAACTTATTTGAAAACAGTTTGTTAAATCAACATTGACAATAGTTTGAAAACAGCTATGAAACAAAAAAGGATAACAGAGGAAGATGGTAGCGATTCTATAAAAGCACCTAATACGGCAATATGGTGGCTTATTGCCTGTGCGATATGCCTCTCTGTCTGTATAGGAGGATTTTTCTTGATAAAACATCTATCCCCAACAATGTGTATATTCTCTACGGGGGGGGAATGATTGTACGTCCGCATTGTTTAGCGGCAGCTTTGGAGTGGTGAACGTCCTTCTTATTTTCGCATTGGCTTTTGCTAGTATGATTGTCACGTTTGGTCACCTTTACACTATTCTGAAGTTCATACAACAGAATGACTGGTTGGGTGAGCAAGAGCAATACAAGTATGCCACTTTCGTAAGGGCAACCTTGTCAAGGTACGAATTTGTCATGCTTTATTATAATGGCTTTCTCCATCCCATGATGAAAAAACTGATGGAAACCTATTGTATGCTGAACAACCTTTGCTCGGAGTTGTTTCCATTAAGTTTTGAGAATCCCCGTTACCTGCAAGGTTTGGGTACAAACTATGCCTGCGAATTGACTGCCAACCATTTTTCCGGAGGATACTTTGAATTTTTCCTTTCCGATGAAGAAGGTGATTCCGGTAAATATTATTTGGGAGCCTTTTATGCCAAAACCGAGTTGGATAAAGGAAGGTTTTGGAACTCAGGAACGCTTATATGGAGGAAAAGCCACGGAGAAAACTAAACCTGCTACTTAACTCAGAACGACTGCATGACTTCTCCAGTTAGCACCAATAACCGTCGCATAGCGAAAAACACGCTTCTGCTTTACTTCAGGATGCTGTTGATGATTGGTATCAATCTCTATACATCCCGTGTCATACTTCAAGTACTGGGAGTGGAAGATTTCGGTATCAACAATGTGGTAGGGGGAGTTATTACCATGTTAGGTTTTCTTACAGGTTCACTTGCCGGAGCTTCCTCCCGTTATATCACATACGACTTGGGCAAGGGAGATATGGAGATAATGAAAAAAACATTCGGCAATATTCTAAGCATCCATTTATTATTGGCAGGCTTGGTGGTTGTAATCGGCGAAACGATCGGACTGTGGTTTATGACCACACAATTACAAATTCCTGAGACACGTGAAACAGCAGCCTTTTGGGTTTACCAGTTTTCTATCATTTCGTTTGTGCTGAGTGTAATCAGTGTGCCTTACAATGCAAGCATCATTGCGCATGAAAAGATGTCGGCATTCGCTTACATAAGTATCGTCGATGCGGTATTGAAGTTATTGATAGTCTATCTGTTGCTAGTAATTCCATACGACAAACTGATTGTTTATGCGGCTTTGTTCTGTTGCATCCAGATATTCGACCGGATTGTTTATAGTATTTATTGCCGGAAACATTTTGAGGAGACCCGGAGCAAACTGAGTTTTGACAAGAAGTTGTTTAAAGAAATATTTGCTTTTGCCGGTTGGACGATGAACGGGAGTTTAGCTGTTATCGGCTATACACAGGGCATCAACGTTTTACTGAATATCTTTTTTGGTCCTGCGGTGAATGCTGCGCGGGGTATTGCCGTACAAGTGCAGAACGTAACCCGTCAGTTTTGCACCAATTTCCAGATGGCATTGAATCCTCAATTGACGAAAAGTTATGCCACAGGCGATTATGCCCACATGCATCGGCTTTTAAAGGTAAGTTCGAAGTTTTCTTTTTATCTGATGCTGCTCATATCGCTGCCTCTTATGTTGGAAGCACCGCTCATATTAAAATGGTGGTTGGGCGCAGTACCCGAACATACAGTCAATTTCTTACGCTTGATATTGTGTACGGGAATCTTGTTTGCCTTGTCCAATCCCATCATAACAGCCGTACATGCTACGGGAAAGTTAAAGAAGTTTCAATTGATAGAAGGCAGCATGTTATTATCTATTGTGCCCGTGGCTTACCTTTTATTGAGATTCTTTCGTATTCCTCCCGAACATGTTTTTCTTGTGCATATTCTTGTGGAAATATGTACGCAATATGTACGCATACGGATTGTACTACCATTGATAGTTATGCCTTTACGTGAGTATATCGCTGATGTCATAAAACCCGTATTGAAAGTTGGTATTCTTGCCTTAATTATTCCTATGCTTGTTTATTGCAACATGAATGTAAATATAGCCTCTTTCCTCGTTGTATGTTTAATCACTGCATGTTGGATTCTTCTTGTCATCTATTTCATTGGATGCACAAAAAATGAGCAATTTTTTGTAAAAGGCAAGTTCGTTGCAGTATTGGATAAACTAAAAAATAACTTCTTATCTGTATTATGAATAATCCTAAAATTTCAGTTATTGTTCCGGTATATAATGTGGAGCAATTTTTGCCTCGTTGCATAAATAGCATATTAGCCCAGACGTTCACTGATTTTGAAGTGCTTTTAATCAATGACGGGAGTACGGATAATTCAGGGAGAATTTGTGATGAGTATGCTAAGAAAGATAATCGGATAAGGTTATTTCATAAAGGGAACGGTGGAGTAAGCTCGGCGAGGAATATAGGACTAAAAAACGTCAAAGGGGAGCTTATTTGTTTTATTGATTCGGATGACTACTTGGACAAGAAATTCCTACAACGAATGGTAAAGGCTATGGAAGAGAATGATGTAGATTTAGTTTGCTGTGGATGTTATAGGGAATCAACAGACGGCACGTTACTATGGAAACGAAACATCAAAACAACCACATTGTATGACAGAAGACAGGCCGTCATCGAACTATTCACTCCAACCTCTTTCGTTGGTTGGCCATGGAATAAAATCTACAAGGCATCCCTTATAAAAGAGAATGGTCTGGAATTTAATGAAACAATAAAGTACTGTGAAGATGATGTGTTCGTTTTACAGTACATCTTGCATATCCAAAAAGCATGCTACATAAGCGACATATTATATCATTACGTGGAAAATAGCATGTCCGCCAACTTCAAGGGATATACGGATCAGAAATTCAATGTCAACTGCCTTGACAGGCAAAAAGCTGACGAAATGTCCTATTTACTCGTGCGGGACATGGGTGACAAGGAAGTCATGGATATATTCTTGGCAAGAAGGTTTACTTCAAACTTGGCCACTCTTTACAAGTTGCTCCCAGTTTATAACGATGAACACGATATTCTTGTTTTTCTAAAGCGAAACCTAAGAAAATACTACTTGAAATATCTTTTGAATAAGCGGTTTTGCAAAAGATTAAAAGAGGAAATAAAGCACATCATTTTCTTGATAAACCCTATAATTTACATAAAAATAAAGTCAAAAAGATGAAATCACCCAGAATCATAGCCGAAATCGGCTGTAACCACAAGGGCGACATGGCTATCGCTAAAGAAATGATCATGACTGCCGCAACTTACTGCAAGGCTGATGTGGTCAAGTTCCAAAAACGGTGCAACAAAGAGTTGCTCTCCCCTGAAGAATATAATGCCCCGCACCCACACCCTGAAAACTCATACGGCAAGACTTACGGAGAACACCGTGAGTTTTTGGAATTCAGCCTTGATCAACACCGCCAGTTGCAAGAATGGTGCAATGAGTTCGGCATTGAATATTCCACGTCGGTGTGGGATATCACTTCTGCCAAGGAGATATGCACGTTACATCCCAACCTTATCAAGGTACCTTCGGCCTGCAACTTGAACAAAGGCCTGTTGGAATACCTCTGCGACAGTTTCGGTGGTGAAATCCATTTGTCCTTTGGCATGACAACCCGTGAAGAGGAAGAACAAATCATCCGGTTCTTCGAATCAAAGGGACGTAACAAGGACCTGGTCATTTACGATTGTACATCGGGCTATCCTGTACCGTTTGAGGATATTTGTTTGTTGGAGCTTACCCGCTTGCGTGAGTTGTATGCCGATAGGGTGAAATCCATAGGTTTCTCAGGCCATCATCTGGGTATCGCCATCGATTCTGCTGCCGTGGCGTTGGGGGCGGAATGGATAGAACGCCATTATACGCTTGACCGTACATGGAAAGGTACGGACCATGCGGCATCATTGGAACCAGACGGTGTGCGTAAGTTGGCCCGCGACTGCCGGGCTGTGGCAAAAGCTTTAGCCTACAAGAAAGAGGAGATTCTTGACATTGAAAAAGTACAGAGAAATAAATTGAAGAAAAACCAAGTAAGATGGTAAATGGAAGGAACAGAAGTGTCGATGCCGTGAAAGGTATCCTGATATTCCTTGTTGTCATAGGGCATGTGCTTTTGGGCACATTGGATGAGAATATCATCCGCTATACAATTTATTCGTTCCATATGCCGGCCTTTTTCTTTGTCAGCGGTTACCTTCTCGATATGGAAAGATTAGCCGGACGGGGCTATTGGAGCGTTTTGTCCAAATACTGGAAGAGGATGTTGGCAGAGTGGTCAGTTGCATGGCTTGTATATACTGCTTATGTTCTTAGGCATGGCAACTTTGACTGGATGGATGTTGTGCAAAACCTGTATGCTCCTTTTTACCACTTATGGTTTGTCCCTGCCCTGTTCGTGTTGATAACGTTGCTGTGGTTGGTATTTCGTTTAATAAGGTGCAATACCGTAAGGTTCATATTATTGTTCGCTTTGGGGTTGTTGACATACAATATCTCCAATACCAGTTTCAATATAAGCTCCGTGTTCAACTGCATCCTGATGCTTTTTATTGTCATGGGTATATATAGTCGAAAATATTTAAATGTTATTAATGTTAGGGGGGGGATAATAATACTTTTTTGCATTTTATCAATAGTATACGTGTATCTGTTCATGGAATCCAAAATAGAATTTATGAGAACCTATATGGAGATTCCTATAGCGTCCATACTTTGCCTGTTGGGGATTCTTCCAATGCTGCAGCGCGGCAAGTTTCAAGGGGGAATATTTGAATATTGGGGGCGTAATTCCTTGAGGATATACCTTTGGCATGTGATTCCCATTATCTGTTTAAAATGGTTGTTTTCTGAAAATCCCAGTTTGTATTACACAGTCTCAGGTGCCGTTATATTGATGTGCATTGCCTTGACGCATGCTGTCAACAAGCGGTTGCTGATTTAAAAGCTAATAATAAAATATGGTAATAGCATTCATACCTGTAAGGGGAGGAAGCAAGTCCATCCCTTTCAAAAACATCAAGCCCTTTTGTGGCAAACCTTTAGTATGTTGGAACATCGAAGCGTTGGAACAGTGCGACGAAGTGGATGAAATCATCGTTGCCACCGATTCAGATAAGATAGAAGAAACGGTTATTTCCGGAAAGTACAAAAAGACAAAAGTCTACCGTCGCTCTGCCGAAAATGCTTGTGACACAGCCAGTACGGAAAGCGTGATGTTGGAATACATCCGTTACGCACAACTTCACGATGACGATATTTTCATGTTAGTGCAGGCCACCTCGCCATTAACCGAAACGGTTCATTTTACAGAAGCGTTGGGGATGTATGGAACAGGTGAATATGATTCCATCTTAACTTGCGTGCGTAATTACCGTTTCTTTTGGAATGGGGACGGTACAAGCATGAACTACGATTACAGGAACCGTCCCAGAAGACAAGATTTTTCGGGGATGCTGATGGAAAACGGTGCTTTCTATATTAATAAGGTAAGACATATCCTTGAATCAGGCAATCGTCTCAGTGGTCACATTGGCATCTATGAGATGCCGGAATACACGGCCACGGAAATAGACGAACCGGATGATTGGGCTGTACTCGAAAACTTGATGTACAGGCATGTCCTGTCCAAAAGGACAATGAGGCCAATCAAGCCAATCAAGCTCTTCTTGTGCGATGTGGACGGCACGTTGACAGATGGTGGCATGTATTATTCCGAAAACGGGGACGAGCTGAAGAAGTTCAACACTCGTGACGGAATGGGCTTTCAGTTACTTCGTGAAGTCGGCATCAAGACGGGTATCATTACTTCGGAAGACACCAAGATGGTGGAAAACCGTGCCAAGAAGCTGAATGTGGATTTCCTGTACCAAGGCAAACGGGATGGTGGGAAACTGGCTGCCGCAAAAGAGATATGTGCTCGGCTTGGGATTACGTTGGACGAAGTGGCCTACATAGGTGACGATGTGAACTGCATGGAACTGCTAAAGGCAGTGGGCGTGAAGGCTTGTCCTGCGGATGCCTGCGAGGAAGCGAAAGCCATTGTCGGCATTCATGTGATGAAGAGGCAAGGGGGAGAAGGGTGCGTGAGGGAGTTTATTGATACACTAATGGAGTATAAATTATGAAACATCTATTTATTGTACACTCCCACATTACTTATTTGATGTCATTAGCTATTGTCAGGTATTTAAATATTAAGAATGATGACGTTCGAATATTGTCTTATAATCATTTGTTCCATCCTCAAATAATGCCCATACAGATTTTCTATCTTTCTCTAAATGAGAATGTGGCAGTAAAATTTAAATATTGGAATTACGCTCGTTATATTGACCGGACGATAAGTAGTGTTACGGACGATGAAGATTATGCGCTTTACATCAATTATCCAAATTATAAATATCTCTTCATGACAAACAATCATTGCAAAAAAATTAATTTCATTGAAGAAGGTATGGATAATTACAAGGAGAATTCACTATCTTCATACACAATATTTGACCCTAATAAGAATTTCAGACCTACATTCCTTTCTAGACTTAAGTATGGAGTAGAATCTTTTAAATCAATAATTAGGGGAAAAAGGAATGCGCTGATAGATTTGTTGCCAGCAACTTCTTCTTGTTATAATCTGATTCCTGATATATCTTATTATTGCTTTTCTGAATTTGCTTTTCCGGGAATAAGTACTCAAAAACATGTTCTTGACATTAAAAATGTCAAATCATTCTACAGCAATTTTAGTAATAGTATATGTGAGATGAAAAATGGACTATGCTTTTGGATTGGTGATAATGTTGTTAAGTGTTCTAATATTACTGAACAAGAATATGGGATAGCGATTCGGAATGGCCTAGAGTTCTTTTTGAAAAAACATCCGTTCGATAAAATCTATCTGAAATTTCATGGTGGAGAATCGGAACTTAGTCGAAGCCTTACAATAAAAGCGTGTGAAAAACTGAATATTGAATACGAAATAATACATGACGGGGTTTCTATAGAATTAATTTTAATGAATCTGGAACATTGCACTTTGATAGGTTTAACTTCTAGTCTATTATTCTATGGTTCATTACTAGGTCACGTATCTTATTCTATAAACCGTTATCTCTCTCAATGGCATCATCTATCTGCCCAAAATGTGTATTGGGAACATGTAACAATGTTGTAAATATAGCAGTGGAGATTTTGAGCAGTTCTTCATCCGTTACAAGGGTGAGTCCTATCCGAGAGGCGAGAGCATCTATATGTTCTGCCACCGCAACAACTCCATTATAATCTGTTTGAGAAATGGTACAAGGATACGAGGTGCTGCGTGGTGGAAGTGTCGGTTGATGGCCGTCCCTTAGCAATGGAAAAGGAAAAGACGGCAGAGGTGGTTCCGCCATCCGGGAAGCTTCTGGTGAAGGAGATACGTATCCTGTGGGACTTGCGTGTAAGCAACGGGCTTCATTTGCGTCAGGGGAATTTAAGTTACGGGGGATTGAAACGTCTCGTGAAGAAGTTGAAGTGGCTATGTTAAGTGTCTGCGGTTCGGAGAAGTTCTATTACCTACGCAAATTCATGATTGGCGTTGTAAGTACGCCAGAGTGCTTTCGATTTTATCCGCCAACAGGTGAATTGCAATCATCAGGCGGGCGAGGCCTCGTTATGATGTTCAAAGACCGCCATACGGTGCCCCTCTACAGTTGTGACAAGCGTTCATGCCTCCTTTATGAACAGCGTTTCGAAAAGGATTATACGTTTATGAAAAAGTTTCTTGCGAGGATGCCCGCGAGGTATTCTCCATAAGTTGGGACGACGTGGTCGTGCTGCTCGGCTTTCCTGTCGTTAAGATATTAAGAATTAAATAAATATATCAGATGTTTTTTTGTGCCTTTATAGGGATAAAAGGAATATCAGTATAGCTATATCTTCCTCTACACTCTCGTTTACAAGGAGACGGTGCGCCTGCTATAGGAATGGATGTGGCAGTCTCGACAGACCATAACGAACAGGTTTGAAAAGGGGTCCCGGTTCTTCAAGGAAGTCATAGAATATCTGAAGAACAACTGTTTGGAGAAGGATTCCGTCGTGAACTACGACGAAACGTGGCGCTGCGCGAAGATGGCGAGCAAGTTTTGGAAACGCCATGTGTGGTGTCTGGTGAACCTTCAGGCGAGAGTAGCCATATATTGCTACGAGGACGGTGCACGCGGATGCAAGGTACTGAAGGGAATACTTGAAGGCAGGGTACTCCGCGCCCTCCAGACGGACGGCTACAACGTGTACCTGTACCTTGACGACGGGATGCTAGACATCGACCATGTCTGCTGCATGGCTCACGCGGGGGGCAAGTTCAAGTACGCTGTTGAGATAGAGCATTAGGTGAACGCTCGTAAGTACCTCGAATACATCGGATGGTTCTACGCACTGGAGAAGAGGTACATTAGGCTGAAACTCTTTCCGGAAGTCATAAGACGGCAGAGGAACTCCGCAGAGACAACGGAGATAATAATAGGAATGAGAAGCCTGCTCGACCTGATGAAATCGGGAAACGCACCAATGCACGGAAGCCTGATGGAGAAGGCGGTCAGTTACCTCGACCATTTCTGGAAGAAGGTGTTCCTGACAGGAATGACGGGAACTATACGATAGACAGCAGCCTTGCAGAACGGTGCATCCGACCGCTAGCAAACGAAAGGAAGAACTCGCTTTTCTTTGGGCACAGCCACAAGATGGCGCGTGCCTGCGCGGCCTAGCGCTCCATCGTGTCCACTTGCAAGCTGTAGGGGTATTCAATCCTGGAATACCTCAAGAAGTTCTTTGCAGAGATAGCAGCAGGCAACCGCGACTATGGAAAACTTATGCCATCGACAATCAGCATAAGTTCAAACAAATTATAAATACTAGCCGAATTTCAATCTTATTTCGGACATACCGCCTGAAAACAGGGGGACGTCAGAATTGGACGCTTACTGATCTTACAGCAGAAATATGTATCAAAGAAGCAGTATAAAGGCTGCTAAAAAATTAATAAAAAGCAATGCAGATATTAGCCCAATTAGCATTAATTGTTTTATGTCTTTTAATGTTTAGAGTTGAAAGAAAGTATAAGTTGGCAATTCTATTATTGTCAGCCATTTGTTTTAATAGCGTCAGAATTTATGCCATACCATTTGGATTGAGTATATACGTTTTGTGTTTCAGTTTTATTCTGTCGGAATTTTCACGCCTAAAAAAAGACATAAAGGAAGTCAAGAATACAATATTAAGACCTCTAATGTATTCTGTAATATTAGCAACTGTTATATTGGCCATACATAGCCCCCATTATGATAATTTGACGCAATACATTCGTTTAGCTATAAACGAATGTATTGCTAAATATTTTGTTCTTTGTTATGCTTTTCTATCTATACGTAAAGAGGATGATCTCCGTCCTGTTTTCAGAATATCATACTATGGGTTATTGGTATTAACTTTATTTGCACTATTTAACCATGTTACAAAATCTGCATTTTTTATTAATGAAATGTATCGCGGTATGGCATTAACCGATGTTATGCAAGACGCGGGTAA
>ULWB01010279.1_pt1 | contig 10749 bp, 9 predicted proteins | sample 1959891 | NCBI WGS metagenome assembly ULWB01 (sample SAMEA4835799, study PRJEB28245) | human gut metagenome | biome: gut microbiome; material: fecal sample | place: Denmark | collected 2008 | reverse complement strand
CTGATGTCCGCCTCCCGGAGGCGGCGTTCTATTTTTTCCGCAATGGGTTCAAAAAGCTCCTGACAGGTGAGCGTGTCCCGCGCGCGGCGAATAGCGTTCCGCTGAAGCCGGGAGTAGGAGAGTACGTTTTCAATCAGGTGTTCCAGACGGCGGCATTCCCGCTGCATGTTGGCATAGTATTCCGGCTTTTTCTGTTCCGGCACCATGCCGTCTTCCAGCATTTCCGTGTACAGGGAGAAGGACGTGAGGGGCGTCCGGAGTTCATGGGTGACGGCGGAGACGAAGTCCCCGCGGCGCTGTTCCAGGCGGAAGGTTCCCAGCATGAGCCAGATAACCCCAGCCGCACCCAGGAGCACCATGCTCCAGATGAGGGTGAGCGTCCAGGTCAGCATTTTTTTGTGGTCCTGAAGAGGAACGGCTCCGGTGTCTCCCGGAAGGAAAATCAGAGGGGCGTTGGCAAAGGGGAGTGCGCCCGCCTGCCGGGTTTCCTCCGGGGGCGGGGAGGACGGGTTAAAGGTTGCCAGGCGGCTGTGGGGAAGCAGCATCTTTACCTGGCCGGGCAGGCGTCTGTTCAGATTGTCCATGTTCATCAGGGCCCCCTGCAAATAAATGCCGCGGCTGGTGTGCACCTGGCGCAGGATGTAAAGGTTCCCTCCGTCTTCCACGGGAACGAAGGAAGTGACAGTTTCCACTTGTGCCGGAGAGCCGGATACCGTTGGCTCCGGTTCCGGAGATTCATGCAAAATTTCATTCCGGATATCCGTCCAGAGGTTTCCGCTGGACGGAACGGAGGTAAGGGAGGAGACCTTGCCGTTCAGCCGCTGGTAAAGGTCCTTCTGTTCATTCAGCCGCCCGGCAAGCTCCGGGGGAAGAGCGGGGCCGGTTACGCGCCCGGCAGGGGAAATCTGAATGAAGGCTGTAACGTAGTCCGGCAGGTAGGCGGCGAGATTGGAACCACGGGTTGCTTCTCCGGGGGCCGGGGCGCCCATCCTCAGGTCATAGGGGCGTTTGTAGGCGTAAACGGGCTGGTATTCAAAATAGCCGCGGGCCTGTTCGAATGTGATGAAGGAGGTCAGAAGGCGGTCCATTTCCAGCTTGGCTTCGTGGGCCAGGGCTTCCACCCTGATACGCTGTTCAGAATGGCCTGTTTCTTCCGCCTGCACCAGCAGAACATGGGTGAGCCATCCGAGCGTGCCGATGACCAGCAGCAGGCTGATTGCCAGCAGAATGATGCGTATGCGCCGGTTCACGGATCAGGAAACGAAGGATGAATTCCAGCGGTAGCCCTGGCTTCTAAGCGTCTCCAGGGGGGAGGCGGAGGCGGCCCCGAGCTTGTCCCGGAGACGCATGACGGTCATTTCCACGGAGCGCGTATCCGTCAGGCGCGGGTCCACGTCCCATACGCGCCGGAGCAGTTCGTCCCTCGTGATAACGCGGTTGGGGTGGGTGGCCATATAGGTGAGGAATTCGAATTCCCGCGCGGTCAGGGAGGTTTCCCTCCCGTCTTTAAAGGTGATCAGGCGGTTGGCGCTGTCCAGGGTGGCGCCGGGGATCCTGATTTCCCGGAGCTGGCGCGGCCGTTCCGGAGACCTGCGCAGAACGGCCTCGATGCGGGCGAGCAGTTCCCGGATGCTGAACGGCTTGACAATATAGTCGTCCGCCCCCAGCTTGAGCCCCTGCACGCGGTCTTCCTCCTCTCCACGGGCCGTGAGCATGATGACAGGCGTTCCGGGGCGTTCCTCAGACATGACCTGCAGCACCTGGAATCCGTCCGCGCCCGGCATGGCCACGTCCAGCAGGGCGAGGTCGAAATTGCGTTCCCGCACGGCATGGATGGCGGCCAGGCCTTCTTCCAGAGCCAGCACTTCGTAGCCGGATGCGGTCAGAACGTCCGTCAGGGCATGCCTGATGCTGTCGTCGTCCTCCGCAATCAGAATGGTATAGGCTGAATCACTCATCGTTTGATTCTATAAAACCACAATATTTCCCCTGTTGTATAGAGAAACCTGCGCCCTTTCAGTAACAATGCCATAACAGGCCGTCTTCCCGGGGGGCCTCAGTGATGCCGGAGTTCCCGGAAGGGGGGAGGAAGGCTGCCGGAGGGAATTTCAATGGCCTCCATGGGACCGGGGACAATTCCTTCAAAGAACGGCGTGCCTTTGTAGGAAAGGATGATTTTGGAATGCACCATGCCGCCCGTAGTCTGGCGCAGGAAATCCGCATCCCGGAAGACCAGGAGCGTCTTTCCGTTTTCCCCGGGTACAGGACGGCACTGGAAGTCGCCAAGCGGTGTTCCGTCAGCCGCCGTCATCTGGACGGGCAGTATATAGGCTTCCGAAAAAGAAGGAGCGTAAACACCCCAGAAGGAAGTGAGCGCCATAACGACGACGATCACGATGCCGACAATGATTTTCGTGGAGGTGGACATGCGGAGGGCGGTGTTCTGACCCGTACGTCCACCTCCGGTACGGTGGCCGTGCGGCGTCAGCGTTGTTGAAGCCATTCGGCGGCCTGGGGGGCGTAATACGTAAGGATCATATCGGCCCCGGCGCGCCGGATGGATATTAGAGTCTCCAGAACTGTTTCCCGTTCATCCAGCCAGCCAGAAGCTGCGGCGGACTTGATCATCAGGTACTCCCCGCTGACATGGTAGGCGGCTATGGGAAGGGTCACCTGCTTCCGCATGGCGGCCATAACGTCCAGATACAATGTGGCGGGTTTCACCATCAGGATGTCCGCTCCCTCAGCTTCATCCAGCTGCGCTTCCCTAAGGGCTTCCCGGATGTTGCCGGGATCCATCTGGTAGGTTTTTTTATCCCCTTCCTTGGGCGCGCTCTCCAGAGCTCCGCGGAACGGCCCGTACAGAGCGCTGGCGTACTTGGCGGTATAGGCCATGATGGAGACATCGTCCAGGGCTTCGGAATCCAGGGTGGCGCGGATGGCGGCCACGCGGCCGTCCATCATGTCGCTGGGGGAGACGATATCCGCCCCGGCATCTGCGTGGCACAATGCCTGGCGGCAGAGAACCTCCACGGAATCGTCGTTAAGGATTTCCATCGTTCCGTCGGAGCGGAATTCCACCAGGCCGTCATGGCCGTCGGAATTGTAGGGATCCAGGGCTACGTCCGTCATGACGGTGATGCCCGGCACTTCGCTTTTGAGCGCATAAATGGTGCGCGGGATGAGGCCGTCAGGGTTGCAGGCTTCGCAGGCGTCCGGCGTTTTTTTCTCATCCGGAATGGCTGGAAAAAGATCCAGCGTCCGGATGCCCAGATCCATCAGGCGCTTAGCTTCCTCCACCAGTCCCTTGACGCTCCAGCGCGTGCAGCCCGGCAGGGAGGGGATGGGCTGGTTCCCGGTCCCTTCATGGACGAAGACGGGATAGATGAGGTGTTCCGGGGAAAGGGAGGTTTCCCGGATAAGACCCCGGATGTTGGCGGATTTTCTGTTGCGGCGAGGCCGTATCGGTAGATTCATCATGGTGTGGTAATGAAAAGGTTTTTAGGAAGGCATGGCGTTCCGGGACGGATATGATCAGGGAGCCTTGGGGGCCTCCAGTTCCAGCGGCTGTTCCGCATCGGCCCCGGCGAGCATCCAGCCGACGTCTGTTTGGATGAAGTGCAGGTTGTTGACGGAGAATTCATTTCCAACTGCTGTACGCACGCCGATGGTGGCCTTGATTTCGGCGCAGCCGTCTCTGGCGGCGGGAATATACGCCGCTTTGACTTCGGGAACGTCTTTTCCCCTTACCCTGGTGTGCGGGGTGGGAATCCTCCCCATGACTGTTTTCAATTGGGAGAGCGCGTCTTCAAATTCCTTCACGGAGGCGAAGTTGGACGGGGCCAGCATGCGCATCATGGCCAGGCTGTCCCGGTTCGCCAGGGCGCGGCCGGCGGCGGTTACGGCTTCTTCCGGCGTGGGAAAGGACAGCGGAGGATACGTCCGATGGAAATCCGCCATGATGCGGGCGGTGGTGGATTCGTCCGGTTTCAGATTCCAGGAAGCGAAAGCGTCCGTCAGGTTCATCTTGAAGACGGGAAGGCCGTCTGTGGGATCCTTGGTTTTTTCCAGCGCATAGCGGTAAATGAGAGCGGGTTTGTCTATGTCCGGCATGCTCATGCGCGGCGGCAGGATGGTTATGGCTCCGATGCTGTGGATGTCCTTGCCGTTCTTCTTCGCGTTGTTTTTATTGGCTTCCTCCTGCTGGTCTTCTTCACGGCTGTTCGGGGCCATCTGGTCGTCCGGATGGGGGCTCAGGGGAACCAGGATGGTATTCGGAAAGGTCATGAAGCTGAGGTGGGTAGGCTGGATATAGCGGTTTTCCTCCCTTCTGTCCTGGAGGCGCATGGCCTTGACCACGGGAATGAGGCGTGCGCTCTGGGTAATGGCGGATTCCGTATAATACGGGGAAACGAGCAGGGCGGCGATGAGGGCCGGGTCATCCCCCTTCACGGCCCGGATGAGCAGGTTCTTGAGTTCGTCGTCCGTTGTTCCCCTGACGTTTTCCTGGCGGAAACGCTTGATATGTTCCAGGGCGGCTTTAACGGCGGCTACGGAGTACTGGTGGGCGAGGCCGAAAATTTTCTTCTTGGCTTCCGAGGATATTTTTTTCGCTTTCTCACGGATGCCGTCGTCAAAGGGAAGAAATGTGTTGTCGAAGCTTCCGGGAGTCAGGGAGGCCTTCCATTGGCCTTCTTTCTTCACCAGGGCCACGGCGGTGGCCGCATAAACGTACGGGTTGGCCTTGTCCGGCAGCAGGATGTAGGCCATCGCCAGGTCGCCTTCGGCAATGATGGAGTCTTCATCCACAAAGGGCGGACGTTCCGGGGCCGCTCCGGTGACATACCCCTGGACCGCCTCCATGCGGGAAAGGATGCTTTTCAGCCTGAGTTGGCTTACAAAGGGGGAAGTGGCGGGCAATGACTTGTACGGCTCGTGTTTCCAGTCCGTTTTTTCCTGAAGGGCGCGGAGCAGCAGTTTGGCCGCGTTCAACGGCGTGCTCTGGTCCGGAACGGGTCCCGTGGACGGAGCCTTGTTCCCCGCAGCCTGATCCATATTGATCCGGAAACGGACAGGAGCGCCTTCCGGCGGCTGGCCGCCCCGGGAAAACCCGCAACAGAGGCAGAGGCAGAAAAGGGAGAGGGGGAGGATGTTCATGACCGCTGGCCGCCACTATGGCATAAACGGTTGCGGGTGTAAATCATTCGTTGGGAATGTTGACGCGGCCGTTGCCGCAGGGCGGACAACCCTGGACTCCGGGGAAAAGCGAACAAAAAGGGGGGAAAGGATGCGTTCCGGAAGAAGAATCCGGAAGCCGGAGGAAAGGGCTTTCCCGCAGCGTTCATGCCTTGAATTTTCGGGAAGAAGGTCTTTTTGCATTTGCCAACAGCGTTTAAGAGAGGTTTACTGATGCGCGTATGTCCGAACACAAGGAAAGAAAGACTCTTGAAGAACGCCAACAGATGTCTGATCTGGAACGGCTGCGCCACTCCTGCGCGCACGTTCTGGCTACGGCCATTTGCCGCCTCTGGCCGGATGCCCAGCTGGCCGGCGGGCCTGCCGTGGATAACGGTTTTTATTACGACGTGGAGCTGGACCACCGCATCAGCACAGAGGATTTTGAACGCATTGAGGAGGAGATGAAAAAAGTGGTGAAGGAAAACCAGGTTTTCCAGAAGGAAGTCATTTCCCGCGCGGATGCCATGAAGATGGCGGAATCCGGGGAGCTGGGCGCCCTGGGCCCCCGCAGCGAGCCTTCCCGCTTCAAGATTGACCTGCTGAACGACATCCCGGAAGACGAGGAGATTTCCCTCTACCGCAACGGGGATTTTACGGACTTGTGCGCCGGTCCCCACGTGGGCCGCACGGGCAACTGCAAGGCATTCAAAATCATGAGCGTGGCGAGCGCCTTCTACAAGGGGGACAAAAACCGCCCCATGCTCCAGCGCATTTACGGCACCTGCTTCCCGAACCGCACCCAGCTTGACGAACACCTGGAACGGCTGGAAGAGGCTCGGCGCCGCGACCACCGCAAACTGGGCCGCGAACTGGGCCTGTTCTGCATTGACGAATCCGTGGGGCAGGGGCTCATCCTCTGGAAGCCCAAGGGGGCTCTCATCCGCCGTTCCCTGCAGGACTTCATCACGGAAGAGCTGGACAAGCTGGGCTACTCCCAGGTGTACACGCCCAACATCGGCAAGCTGGACCTGTACCGCACGTCCGGACACTTCCCGTATTACCAGGAAAGCCAGTACGCGCCCATCCCGGAACGGGACGCCATGGAAAAACTCAGCCAGGAGGGGGCTTCCTGCGCGGAACTGTTCAACGGCCTGGCCACCGGCACCATTGAGGGCTATATGCTCAAGCCGATGAACTGCCCCCACCACATCAAGATTTACGCGAATGACGCCCACTCCTACCGGGACCTTCCCGTGCGGCTGGCGGAATTCGGCACGGTGTACCGTTGGGAACAGAGCGGAGAGCTGGGCGGCATGACGCGCGTGCGCGGTTTCACGCAGGATGACGCCCATATCTTCTGCACGCCGGACCAGCTTGCCGGGGAAATCCGCCAGTGCCTGGGCATCGTGAAAACCATTTTCGGCACGCTGGGCATGACGGACTACCGCGTGCGCCTTTCCATGCGCGACCCGGAAAGCGACAAATACGTGGGTTCTCCGGAAAACTGGGACAAAGCGGAACAGGCCCTGCGGGAAGCTGCGGAATGGCTGGGGGCGGACTACAGCGAGGAAGCTGGGGAAGCCGCCTTCTACGGCCCCAAGATCGACTTCATCGTGCGCGACGCCATCGGCCGCGAATGGCAGCTGGGCACCGTGCAGGTGGACTACAACCTGCCGGAACGCTTTGACCTCCATTACACCGGAGCGGACAACAAACCGCACCGGCCCGTGATGGTGCACCGCGCCCCCTTCGGCTCCATGGAACGCTTTACGGGGCTTCTGATTGAACACTTTGAAGGCAAATTCCCCACCTGGCTTTCCCCGGAACAGGTGCGCGTGCTTCCCATCTCCGACAAGGTGACGGATGTGGCCGCCGCGCATCGAACCGCCCTGGCCGCCAGAGGCGTGCGCGTCACGGTGGATGAAACGCCGGACAAAATAGGCGCCAAAATCCGCAATGCCCGTCTGGACCGCGTTCCCTACATGCTGGTGCTCGGCCAGCGGGAGGCGGAAGACGGCACCGTCTCCGTCCGCCACCGGGACAAGGGGGACCTGGGCGCGATGCCCTTTGAGCAATTCGCGGACCTCGTAGCCCGGGAAATCGCGGAGCGTCATATTTCTCCCGTGATTTGAGTTGCCAAGTTATTCCTTTTAGTTTAGTAGTATCCGGACGTGCCAACCAAGCCAACGAAGAATAATGACGGAAATCGCCGCCGTGACCGCGGCGATCAGACTCGGATCAATGAACGGATTCGCGCGCCCCGCGTGCGGGTAGTGACTGCCAACGGCGACCAGCTGGGCGTCATGAACACGCGCGACGCGCTGGAAAAAGCCAAGGCTCTGGGTCTGGACCTGGTGGAAGTGGCCGGCAATGCCGATCCGCCCGTATGCCGCGTGGTTGATTACGGCAAGTACAAATACCAGCAGGCCAAGCTCCAGAAAAACAACAAGAGCCGAACCGTCAAGCTCAAGGAAATCAAGCTCCGCATCGGTACGGATACCAATGACTATAATGTGAAAATGGCCCGTACGGAAAGCTTCCTGGACCATGGCCACAAGGTCCGCTTCCAGCTCCGTTTCCGCGGTCGTGAGAACGCCCACCAGGAGCTTGGCTACGACGTCTTCAACAAAGTCATCGTGGACATGAAGACCATGGCGCAGGTGGACCAGGCCCCGCGCCTGGCCGGCAACACCATGCACATGGTGCTCTCCCCGCTCCCCGCCCAGCAGCGCGTGAAGAAATTCACCGCCCACCTGGATAAGGATTTTGATTCCGAAGATTCCGCCTTTGACGCGGAGGATGACGAGTAAGACGGCATTTTTCTTTTTCAGGCTTTCCACCCTTATAAGGGTGGAAAGCCTTTTTTACGGGCAGATGATTTTCCATGGCTCTTTTCTATAATGATACCAGGGAATTTTCCCCGGAGGCGCTGGAGGAATTGTTTCTTTCAGTTCAATGGGAATCCGGAAACCATCCGGAACGCTTGGCGAAGGCATTGCGCCGTTACGGGGCAGTGTTCTCCGCTTGGGATGGGAGCAGACTGGCGGGGCTGGTAGCCGCCATGGATGACGGAACCATGACGGCTTATGTCCATTATCTGCTGGTGCATCCCTAGGTACCAGGGATGCGGTGTCGGTTCGTGGTTGCTGGGTATGTGCAAAAGACGCTATGCCGGGTATTTGCGCATAGTTCTCACTTCCTGCAGGGAAAAGGTTCCTTTTTACGAAAGGAATGGTTTCCTTCCGGACCGGACGCAGGAGGCTGTGCGTTTGATTCCTCCTACGTTCGGAGAAACCGGGATTGAACAGGAAGAAGGAGAGTAATATCTCAATTTTTCTGGGAAATCCGCTTGCGGAAGGGCTGCATGCGGCACATGGTGGCGGTGCGCCAGAGCCATTCCAGGGGGCCGTACAGGAAATGGCTTAGCCAGAGGCGGCAGGCCCAGGCCTGGAGGAGGAAGACGGCAACGGCCGCGCACAGGCATGGCCACGGCCCCATGTCCTGGGCCAGGCCCAGCCCCCACCCGAAGAAGAGGAAGGTGAAGACCAGCGTCTGGGTGATGTAGCAGGTCAGCGTGCATTTGCCGGCGTTGCTGAGCAGTCTGGCAGGCAGGGGGAGGCCGGGATGGGTGAACAGCAGGACGGCGGCGGAGACGAAAGCCGCGGTATAGGCCAGGTTTTCCCATTGGTGCAGAAGGTGTCCTGCGTCCACTTCCAGCGCGGAGTCCAGCCGGGAGGGGAGTAACAGGCGCGCCGCCAGCAGAGCCAGGAACAGGGTTCCGGAGATTCCCAGCATCCGCAGGAACAGGCGGCGTTTGTCGGGCGCGTCTTCAAAGGTGCGCCATCTGCCCGCCAGCATGCCCAGGATGAAGAGGCCCAGCGTTTGCCAGAGGCGGCCGCTGAGCAGGAAGAAATGCCATTTGCCCGCCTGTCCCTGCGTCAGGTTCCACAGGGCCGCCTGTCCCCAGCTGCCGTGGGCGTACAGGAATTCCCGCGTGGGGCCCGCAGCCGGGGAGGCCGTATGGAACCAACCGGAGGAGTGGGGCCACCAGTCCGCCAGCCCGGCATGGTTCAGCAGGTCCATGAGCATGACCGGCTGGAGCAGGCACAGGGTGCAGAGGGTGATGAGCAGGGGAGTCCCGCATTTGTAGAGCATGACCAGGGCAAAGCCCAGAATGCCGAAGAGGGTGAGGATGTCCCCGTCATAGAACAGGGTATGCGCCAGCCCCAGCAGGAACAGGAGCGTCAGGCGCCACATGAAGCGTTTCCGGAAGTCGATTCCCTGCTGCTCCCGCCTGTCCAGCTGGATGAAGAAGCTGAGGCCAAACAGGAAGGAGAAGAGCAGGAAGGATTTGCTGACAAAGAGATGTTCATAGGCCCAGTCCGCCGCACTGTTGGCCACAGCCTGCCATCCTTCCGCCGGGGGCATGGGAAGATAGAGGTTGAAGTGGTCGTGCGTGTGGACGATGACGATGCCCAGCAGGGCCAGGGCCCGGAGGATATCCAGAATGGTGATGCGCGCGGCTGGGGGCGGCGTTCCGGCGGGAGTCCGGGCGGTCATGGCGTCAGCAGGGGCGGGAAAAGGATGGGAGCAGCTCCGCCGCGCGCCTCCTGGCCCATTGGTCCGCTTCCAGAATGGGGGCCAGTTCCCCGCGGGGATCCGCCGGGGTGTGGTCGTCCATGACGGCCTCCACCAGTTTCCAGATGCCGGGGAAAGAGATTTGGCCGTGGATGAAGGCATTTACCGCCGCTTCATTGGCGGCGTTGTAAACGGCTGCCAGGGTGCTGTTGCCGGCTCCGGCCCTGCGCGCCAGGTCCAGGGCGGGGAAGACGTCCGTGCGAGGGGCCTCGAACACCAGCCGGCCGATTTCCGAGAAATTGAGCTGTTTCAGGGAGTTGGGAACGCGGTTCGGCCACGTGACGGCGTACTGGATGGGAAAGCACATGTCCGAGCTGCTCATCTGGGCCAGCACCGTGCCGTCCCGGTATTCCACCATGGAGTGCACGATGCTCTGCGGGTGGACGATGACGTCCACTTTTTCCATGGGGACGTCAAAGAGCCAGCGGGCCTCAATCATTTCCAGCCCTTTATTGAACAGGGTGGCGGAGTCTATGGTGATTTTGCGGCCCATGTTCCAGGTGGGGTGCTTGAGGGCCTGTTCCAGCGTGACGTGTTCCAGATCTTCCCTGTTCCAGGTGCGGAAGGGGCCGCCGGATGCCGTCAGAATCAGGCGGGAGACGGCTTCCGGGCCGCCGTGGCTGCCGTTCAGGCATTGGAAAATGGCGTTGTGCTCGCTGTCCACCGGAAGCACCTGCACACCGGCCCGGCGGGCTTTTTCCATGACGATTTGCCCGGCCATGACCAGGATTTCCTTGCTGGCGATGGCGAGGTCCTTGCCTGCTTCAATGGCGGCCAGAGCGGGTTTGAGCCCGGCGGTTCCCACGATGGAGATTAATACCATGTCCGCCTCCGGGAGCTGCGCCAGGCGGCACAGCCCCTCTTCTCCCGTTTCCACCTGCGCGCCGGGGAGGGAGGCCGCCAGACCGGCAGCTCCGGACGGGTCATAAATGC
>ULWB01024734.1_pt1 | contig 10904 bp, 9 predicted proteins | sample 1959891 | NCBI WGS metagenome assembly ULWB01 (sample SAMEA4835799, study PRJEB28245) | human gut metagenome | biome: gut microbiome; material: fecal sample | place: Denmark | collected 2008 | reverse complement strand
TGTACATGGGCCGCTACTATCTGGTCGAGCGTGCCACCGGGTTGGTGCTGCCCATTGACGGAAACGGCAAGCTGTATGTTACCGGGAAGTATCCACAGCTAAACAAGAAGCTGGAACGCACCGGCAAGTACAGCAGCCTTGCCACCAAGGGCGGCGAGTACACCGACTACATCTACAAAAACCAGTATTCCGCTGTTTCCGAAAGCCGCAAGCTGGACGGCAGCAAGGCATGGGATGGGTATTACTTGTCCTACGCCAAGGGTTATCTTTGTGATGAGGTCAACCATTACAAAACCCTGTCCTATGCGGATGAATCGACCTACCACATCCACGCCGAGCAGGAGAGCCAAGACGAAGTGCTGAAATCCGGCTTTAGTTTGCAAAAACTTGTTTCCACCACCGGTCAGCCAAGCCCTGCACTGAAGCTGGAGGGTGCGGGCTTCACCGTTTACCGCATCTCTAAACTGAGCAAGGCGGCGCAGTTCAAGCAGAACCCGGATGGCAGCTATGATGCCGTCAGCATCCTGTCTGCCTATCGCAAGGACAATTACGATAACGCAACACTAAAGTACGATTTCACCGCCGAGGGACAAGCCATCGCCAATATGTTCGAGAGCAGCACCGATACGGTCAACGTCTATAACGCGACCTTGACCGCAGACGGCGACTACGCCAACGGCAAGGGCAACGGCTGGATGCCTACGGATCAGCCCGCTGAATATAGGCTGGGAGAAATGTTCACCAACGATGAGGGCGTTTTCCGCGTTGAGGGGCTGCCGTATGGGCAATACCTTATTGTCGAAACTACTATTCCGAAAGACGTATTCCAGTGCGACCCGTTTATCGTGACAGTGGACGCCAATAGCCCGCAAAGTCGATTTACAGTTCCTGCGGGCAGCGTCACCACCCCCAGCAACAATTATATGACTTTTAACGTGCTGGACGAGGAACTGGAAGGCTATTTGCAGCTCATCAAGACCGATACAGAAACAGGGAAAGCTGTCAAAATCGCAAACACAGCCTTTGCTCTATATCGGCTGGGTGGGAAGGACCGCAAGACCCGCATTTCCATGATCGACCCCGCCAGCGGCAGCGCCACCAAGAAAACGGATGTGTTCTACACCGATGCAGACGGCCTTATGAAAACACCCGAAAAACTGCCGCTGGGCAGATACCTGATTGAGGAACTGCAAGGTCCGGAAGGGTACTATAACGATCCTGCCTACTCTGTGGAATTTGAAATCAAATCCGACCGCGTCTGGCAGGTCGTGGGCAATGCCACCAACGACATGGATGAGTACATCGTTACGGAGAAATACTGCAACCACGAAACGCTCGGTCAGCTTACCATCCGAAAACAGGGCAATGTCTTGACCGACTACCAAGATGGACAGTTCATCTACACGCAGGACAACCTTGCAGGCGCGGTGTACGAAATTCACGCTGCAGCCGACATTGCCACACCAGACCGCCAAGGCACTTACTGGTACAAATCCGGCAATTTGGTGGCAACTGTTACCACCGGCGCGGAGGGTCAGGTGGACGAAGTAAAATTCAGCCCCACCCGCACACAGGCTACCTATGATTTCTTGAAAATCACCCATGATGGCACCAAAGGCGAAGTAACCGTGACCCTGCCGCTGGGCAAGTACACCATTACCGAGGTCAAAGCACCGTATGGTTTTGTGCTGACCCAGCAGAGCTACACTGTGGAATTCGGCTGGGACAACCAGAAAAATGACATTGTACTGGCAAAAACCATTGTCAGCCACGAGAAGGACGGCGACAAGGAATGTTCGTACAGCATTGTGAATGTCAAGGATGCCTCGGATGCCCACAAGACCGGGCAGACGCTCGTGTTTGAAAATGCGCGGGTGCTGCCCACGCCCGAAAAGCCCGGCGATAAAGTCAGCAAAATCGGTGTAGGCATTTACAAGCAGGACCGTGAGGCGCTGACCTATCTGGCAGGAGCCGTGTATGAACTCTACACCGTGGATGACATTTATTCCGCGGACGGTACAAAGCTGCTGGACGCCGGTACAAAGCTGGCCACCAGTAGCACAACCAACGCCAGCGGCTTTACTTGGTTTGATGTGGACGTGCCGATTCGCGGCGAATATTACATTGACCCTGCAGGCCCGCGAAGTACCAGCCGCGAGAACAGCGGCAGATACCGCATTGCGGAAATCACCGCCCCTGCGGGTTACCTGCTGGACAGCACCCCTATGGAAGTTTCATTCTCCTACGAGGGTCAGCAAATCGCGTGGCAGGTCGTGGACGGTACAAACACCAACCTGCGTACCAGTGTGGACATTTCCAAGCAGGACATCACTAACGGCAAGGAACTGCCCGGTGCAAAGCTGGAAATCCGTGATACTGACGGCAATCTGGTGGAGGGCTGGACTTCCACAAAAACGCCGTACACCGTGCGAGGTCTGGAGCTGGAAAAAGAATACACCCTGACCGAAACCCGCGCGCCGGACGGTTATGCCGAAGCCGAAAGCATCGTGTTCAAGCTGGTGCAGGAAGGTACAGGGCAGGTCAATGAGGTGTATGTAAAATCCGACAATGGTTGGACAAAACTCGACGACACCACCGTCATCATGCAGGATGCGCCTGTGTTGGATATCGACAAAACGGACATTGCGGGCAATCTGCTGCCGGATGCTACGCTGACGATCCGTGATGCGAATGATGAGGTCGTCGACACTTGGACAACCGACTACAAAACTCACCGTGTTCCCATCTCGGATCAATTTATCAAGCTGTCAGGCGAAACTAAGGAGTACATCTACACCCTGACCGAAGATGCCGCCCCGGCTGGCTTTGAAATTGCCGAATCGGTGCAGTTTAAGGTACAGCAGGCAGACGAAAATGTTTGCCTGTTCGTCCGCGAAAATGTGGATGCCGAATGGACACGCGCCGACAAGCGGTTAATTCAGATGATAGACGAAGCCACGCCCCGCGAAGAACCCCGTGCGCCCACGCCTGTTCCCACACCACAGCCGACGCCCGCTGCAACCCCTGCGCCTGCACCTGCACCTACGCCTCATAAGGTGCAGACCCTCCCGCAGACAGGAGATGGTTTCCCGCTGCTGGCTATTGTGGTCGTTTCCCTTGCGTCTGCGACAGGTATCGTGCTGCTGACCGTTAAGCAGAAAAATGCGCTGAAAGAAACTTCTGATGAGGAGGATTCCGATGAAAGTTCTGATCGTTGAACCCGGAAAGTACCCCCGCGAAGCCGACATTGAACACACCCTTGAAGCCGAGCAGGCAGTTGTCGGCGGCACCATCGAGGCCGTGTATCCTTGGCGGGATAGCGCCTGCATCGTCTGTAATGCGTAGTTATATGTTATGTGTAGCATAATTGACATCTCCTTTCGTACCTCCTGATTTCATTTGTATTTTAGCCGGTAGCTTTTTGTGATACTCTACATAATGTAGAGACACAATGCTCTGCAAATAACATCAGGAGGTTTTATAATGTCTGAAGCAACAATACCAATCAAGGAATTGATGGAAAAGACCGAGCAATGGCTACTCGGTCAGGGTTACAAGAAAAGTACTCTTGGGTTTTATAGAGCTACATGGAACAGATTTCTTTCGTATTCAGCCTCTCCCGCTTATAGCCGTGAAACTGCAGAGCAGTTTTTGCTTCAATACTTCGGAGTCGATGTCCACGCTATAGATCAGACTCTTGACGGTCGAATGCGCCATGCACGGCGTCACATGAATGCATTGGACGAGATTTTTCGCACGGGAACAGTGTGCCGCCGTAAAGTTTATGGCGTTGCTTCTATTGATGACGATTGTTTCGATAAGTTTTTTTCCGACTACTTGAGTTATTGCAAAATGCAGAATTTTTCGAGATCGTGGATGGACAACACAATAGCAGCATTGAGGCTTTTCTTGCTTGCTGTTCATTCATCAAACACACAGAACATCAAAAGCATAAATGCGGAGACTATCAACTGTTTTTCCACGGCTATGAGCAATGCTTCAGAAATATGCATGAATGTTCGTAGAGCAAGATGCCGACAAGTTGGTGCTTACCTGCACTGGCTTTATGACCACAAATATACGGATTTGGATTATTCCCTTCAACTCCCAAACTTCAAACGCACTGCACCCCAGATTCCACAGGTATGGAGTCCTGAAGAAATCGACAAGATTCTTGCAGTCATCGATACTGCCAATCCAGTTGGAAGGCGGAATTACGCGATTTTTCTGCTTCTTGCAAGAACAGGGTTAAGGATAAGCGACGTTTTGGGACTCAAATTTTCAAATATTAACTGGAAGGAAAACTGCATTTCACTTTCTCAGCAGAAGACAGGGAACGCCTTGAGTCTGCCACTCAGCAAAGAGCTAGGTATGGCGATTATTTCTTATTTGCAAGATGGCCGCCCACAGTCCTCCTCGGCTTTTATCTTTCTGAGCCATAACGCACCGTTTCAGCCATTGGGTGAGCATAACAATTTCAATCCGGAATTTCATAAGTATTTACGCAGAGCAGGGATTGCTATCCCAACAAAGAGGCACACAGGCGTACACACTATCCGCCATTCGTTTGCCACAAATATGCTGAGAAAAGGCACTCCGGTGCAGGATGTGTCCCAAATCCTCGGTCACAGTAACATCAGTGTAACAGAAACCTACTTGCGGGTCGATATTGAACATATGCGGTTATGTTCGCTGAGTTTGGAGGGATTACTATGAAACAATTTACTTTCACAAGCCAGCTTGCGCCAATAATATGGAAATATCTGGAATCTCGACAAAATGAGGGATATACCTCCGTGCATTGCGGCTATTATATGCAGGAACTGGACTGCCTTTCAAAGGAACTCTCGGATGCCCCCGTGGTGACAAAAGAGCTTATTGACGCATGGGATTTATTAAAGCCATATCTTTCAAACCGTTCGAAAATAGTCAGACATAATGCGATACGCGCTTTTGCAAAATTTGCATACACGCAGGACGGAATCTCCTATGTCCCGGATACCAGCAAACTAAAGAACAGTTCGACTTTTACCCCGCATATATTTACTGTTGAAGAAATACGGCGATTATTATATGCAGCAGATAATCTGCCGGTCAGGAATAATGCGCCAACAAGGCATCTGGTCATACCTGCTGTTATCCGGCTTTTATATTGCTGTGGTTTTCGTATAGGTGAGGTGCTCCGGCTAAGAGTGAAGGATGTCGATTTGGATACAGGCATTATTACTGTACACAACGGGAAAGGAGGTAAGGATAGACTTGTCCCTGTCCACAATAGCGTAATAGAGTATCTCCGAAGCTACTCTGCTCAGTTACCAGATGAAAGAGAATGGTTCTTTCCATCTGCTTGTGGCCATTATTCTATTAAAACAATCTATGATAATTTTCGCGAGCTGCTATTCGCATGCAATATTCCTCACACCGGCAATGGCCCTCGTGTGCATGATTTTCGGCATACATTCGCAGTTCATACACTGGAAAAACAACTTTCTGATGGGTATGATCCCATGGTAATCGTTCCTCGCCTTGCCGCGTATTTGGGACATAAGAGTTACCGTGAAACCTGTTGGTATATTCACCTGACGGTTGCTTCGTTCCCGGAACTTTCCCAAAAACTTGACAGAGCATTTGTCGGCATTATTCCGGTTGGAGGTGAGACGGATGAGGAAAACTGACTTTACCAAAGCACTGACCGAGTATTTCTCAATCTATCTGCCTACTACATGCGGGGTGAGTCCCAATACCACCAATTCATACAGAGATACTTTCAAGCAACTCCTTCTATTTTTTCAAGAAAAGAAAGGCATCTCCGCAAATTATATAGAATTGCGCTATCTGAATATGGAACTTGTTTCTGAATTTCTGGATTGGTTAGAAACATCCCGCCATATTGCGGTTACAACAAGAAACCAGCGACTTGCCGCCATAAAGGCCTTTGCTCATTTTGTACAGTACAAGTTTCCGGAAAACATAGAAAACTGCGTTGACATTATTAATCTGCGACCCAAAAAGTACGAAAAGGCATTGATACCGTTTTTGACGGAGGATGATCTGTCACTTCTTCTGTCCCAACCAGATGCATCTACCCGACAAGGGCTCCGAGATTTGACACTTCTTGCACTACTGTATGACTCTGGCGCACGGGTACAGGAATTGGTGGATCTTAGGCTGAAAGATGTCCGTCTAACACACCCCCCAATGGTTATTCTAACTGGAAAAGGACGAAAAGTTCGTCAGGTTCCCCTGATGAAGGATACCTGCAAACTGTTGGACAGATATATCCGCAGCTTTCATTCCGATTCTCAGTCTCAGATGATTCCGCTATTTTATAATGCAAAAAAGCAGGCTTTATCTCGCTATGGAGTCACCTATATTCTGAAGAAGTATGCGGCAAAGGCATCTCCGGTACTTGAACCACAGAATATATCTCCTCATGTATTACGCCACACCAAAGCCATGCACTTGCTGCGAGCTGGTGTTAACATGATATATATTCGAGATTTTCTTGGGCATGCAGACATCTCTACAACAGAGGTTTACGCTCGCATCGATGCAGAGATGAAGCGAAAAGTATTTGAGGAGAAAGTGCCGAATTACACACCCAATACCACAATGCCTTGGGAGGAGGATGAAGATTTATTGCAATGGTTAACACAATTTGGAAAGAAAACTTTCTGATTATGTGTAGTAAATTATGCTTAAACGCCCGGGATTCTGGGCATTTTGCTCAATTACTACTCATTTGTAGGAACTACTCATTACAGACGTTATGTGGTGCACCACATAACGTCTGTAATGACAACGGCATTGCAGAAAACCTGCCGCTGAACCGTATGCTGGGCGACTATGACATCATCCACGGCACGTTTTTCGTCTGCGGTCTGACCCGCGATGACTTTAACGACCTTACGCCGCAGCAGATGAAGCACTACGAGGAAATGTACCACGACCCACAGCTGTTTTTCCTGCTGGGCAAGACCCTGTGTGTGGAACACACCACGCCGGAAGAATATGCCCGTGTTATGGCTCCGCCGCCGAACGCAAAAGAAAGCCACGAAAGATAAGGAGAAAGTACCTATGAACGACATTTTTGCAAACACTGAAACCATGAAAGAAAACGAGCATCCTCGCTTTTACACTGCAGAATCCGTCATGCGCGGGCATCCCGACAAGCTGTGCGACCTTATTGCCGACAGCGTGCTGGACGCCTGTCTGCAGCATGATCCCGCCAGCCGCGTGGCCTGTGAGGTAATGGCAACCCACGGTCACATCATTGTGGCGGGTGAAATCACGACCAGCGCTAAGCCGGATGTGTTCAACATCGTCCGCGACACCCTGCGGGATGTCGGCTATGACCCAAAGGCGTACCAAATCGACTGCTACATCCACGACCAAAGCCCCGACATTGCGGGCGCTGTCGAGCCGGAATTGGCTGAGGGAGAGGACGAGGACACCCTCGGTGCGGGCGATCAGGGCGTTATGGTCGGCTACGCCTGCAACGAAACGCCCGAATACCTGCCGATGCCGGTGGTTGCCGCCCAGCGCCTTGTAACGCTGTTGGAAATCTCCCGCATGACCGGCGTTATCCCCGACATCGGCCCGGACGGCAAGGTGCAGGTCACGATGGAATACAACGGCGACACGCCTGTGCGCATCACCACAGTGGTCGTTTCTGTCCAGCACAAGGAGGACACCGACATCAATAAGCTGGCGGATCTGCTGGACGAATATGTGTTCCCACTGGCCTTTGACGGTATGCCCGCCGATGACGCGGAAATCATCCTGAACCCCAGCGGCAAGTTTGTGCAGGGCGGACCGGATGCCGATACCGGCTTGACCGGGCGCAAGCTCATGGTGGACAGCTATGGCACATTTGCACCCCACGGCGGCGGTGCGTTCAGCGGCAAGGATGCCACCAAGGTAGACCGCAGCGGCGCATATATGGCGCGGTACATTGCCAAAAACATGGTCGCCGCCCATCTTGCCGACCACTGTCAGGTCACGCTGGCGTATGCCATCGGGGAAAAAGACCCTGTCATGGTGGATGTGAACACCTTCGGCACCGGCATTTGCGAGGATGATTGCATGTCGGCCGCTGTGCGCAAGGCGTATGACCTGACCCCTGCGGGCATCATCAAGCAGTTGAACCTGCTGAACCCCATCTACTCCCGCACGGCGGCGGGCGGTCACTTCGGGCGCGAGGATTTTCCGTGGGAAAATATCGAACATATGAGCGACCTCGCCGCTTACATTGTGTAATTGCCGCGCGTCAGTAAAGAACAGATCCATGCCGCCAACCGGATGACGGCGATAGAATTTCTGCGGCGGTACCGCCCCGGTTCGCTGGTGAAAAGCAGTGCGCGGGGCGAGTACCAGCTTGCGGAGCATGACAGCTTCAAGATAAACGGCGAATCCAGTGTGTGGCACTGGAAAAGCCGCGACATCGGCGGCAAGTCGGCGCTGAAATATTTGATTTATGTGGAAGGTGTACCGTTTGTAGAGGCGGTGCAGCTGCTGTGTGATGAAAGCCCGATGTACATCCCAGTGCAGCATGAAGCGGTGGAGCGCGAGCGCCCACCGTTCCGTCTGCCGAACCCTGCACCGAATAATGACCGTATGACGCGGTATTTGCTGGGGCGCGGCATCTCACTGCTCACGATTCGCTACTGCATTGAGAGAAAAATTCTGTACGAAAGTGCAGAATATCACAACTGTGTTTTCTTAGGCAAAGACCCGCAGGGCGTGCCGAAATATGCGGCTCTGCGCGGTATTTATGACTATGGGAAACCGTTTAAGCGCGAGGCCCCCGGCAGTCAGAAACAGTACGGTTTCTGCATCCCGCCGATGCAGCCCGGTACTACCGTGGCCGTGTTTGAAGCCGCCATAGATGCCATGGCCGAGATGACGCTCTGCGGGGATGCTGCGGACAAGTACCGTCTGTCGCTGGGCGGGGTCTCGTCCTCCGGCAAGGAGCCACTGGCCTTGCAGGAATTTCTGCGCCAGCACCCGGAGATCACCACGATAGAACTGCGGCTGGACAACGATGCCAAAGGGCGCGTGGCGAGTGTCGGCATCCGGAAAATCTACGCTGACCGCTACGCCGTGCATGACCTTCCGCCCAACATCGAGAATGGAGATTACGCTGATATGGCAAAAAACAACCTGATGGCAAGAACTGCCGCCCACCGCGCAGTTTGCCGATAGAGAAAAATCAACATGAAAGTTAGAAATCGTTCGCCCACTTATAGGGCATTAACAGGAGGTAAATCGTTATGGCTGTGTTCCGTGTACAAAAGACGCAAAATTATACCATTATGTCCAACCATCATCTACGCAACAAGGCTCTTTCGCTCAAGGCGAAGGGGCTTTTATCTTTGATGCTGTCTCTGCCCGAAGATTGGGATTATACCACGCGAGGGTTGGCGTCCATCTGCAAAGAGGGTGTGGACAGCGTGTGTGCCACCGTGCGCGAGTTAGAAGCGGCGGGGTATATTATCCGCCGCCGCATCCGCGACAAGAACGGTCAGATGCGCGGCATGGAGTACACGGTTTTAGAGCAGCCACAGCCCCCGGAACAGGGTCCCGCAGAAGCTGCGCCTAAGTGTACCCAACCAAAACAGGCAGAGCCTAAACGGGAAAAACCTGTACAGGAAAATCCTGCACAATTAAATACTAAAGAAATAAATAAAGAAGAAACAAATAACGTATCGAATCCTATCCGCGCGGCGGGCCAGCGGGCAGAGTACCGCGCCCTGCTGCTGAAAAACATCGAGTATCCGATTTTGGCGCAGAATAACCCGATGGATACGATGCGATTGGATGAACTGGTGGAGTTGATGCTGGATGTGGCTTGTTCCAAACGGGCTACTATCCGTATTTCGGGTGAGGAAATGCCTGCCGAAGTAGTAAAATCTCGATTCCTAAAATTGGGTGCAGAACACATTCAGTATGTTCTGGATTGTCTCAAGAACAACCCGCCCCGCATCCGAAACATCAAGCAATACTTACTGGCGACGCTCTACAATGCGCCGCTGACGATAGAAAACTACTATGCTGCACAGATCGACCACGACCTGTGCGGCGGAAAGAGGTGACATGATTTGCAGATGAAATTTTATTCTCCGCTGACTGCGGACTTTTTCCCAAATGAACCGGACTATGAGGACGAGTTCTACGACGAGTACGAGGGCTACCCGCAGGACGGGCATGAACTGCTGGAATACGAGACAGCCATCCGCGATGCCGTCGAAAATGATACCCGCGACTTTGGCGGCAACCTCATGCAGTATTATCGCGAGGACGATTCGGTTCGCGGCAAGGTAGTCACGGCCATCCCGTCCGTTGAGCTGCATGGCAACAAGCTCTGCGGCTGTCTGACTGTGGAGCTGAAAGAACCTCTGCTCGATGATGAGCAGACCGTCCTCTGCAATTACATTTCCGGCCAGTACAGCGATGGCTGGGGCGAGGGCTTTGAGCAACGCGAAATCGAGGTTGAGGACGGCAAGCTGTATGTCCATTTCTGGCAGGATCACGATTTTGAACTGAAACGCGATGTGCCGGATGTGACCGAGTTCAAAAAACTGCTGAACCGTCCGAAGAAGCCCAAGATGCAGCTGATTGGGCAGGACGGCAACATTTTCGTCATCATGGGCCGCGCCTCCAGACTGCTGACCGACTATGGACAGGCCGACAAGGCCAAAGAAATGCGTGACCGCGTTATGTCCTGCGACAGCTACCAGAAAGCACTCAGCATCGTTTCCGAGTATGTGGAAACCGAACTGTCGCCCAGCCCTACGCCCAAGCGTGACCGGGGTGATGCCAGATGAAGAAATACGAGATCACCGACATTGCCCATCCCGACAATCCCAACCTGCACCGCATCCGCGCGGTGACGGACTTAACCG
>ULWB01014731.1_pt1 | contig 10916 bp, 7 predicted proteins | sample 1959891 | NCBI WGS metagenome assembly ULWB01 (sample SAMEA4835799, study PRJEB28245) | human gut metagenome | biome: gut microbiome; material: fecal sample | place: Denmark | collected 2008 | reverse complement strand
CGAATGCCGCCGATGTTGTACACGGCGAAGTCCGGTTTTTCGGAATAATCCTTTCCGCACCACACGAGGATGTCCGCAAGCAAGTTTGACAGCGGGCTTTCCGGCCTTTCGGCATACATGTATTCCGACGTGCGACCTACTACGGGGCTCATTATGCTGTCTACATGCCGCTTGTATGGCGCGATGAAGTCGGCCACCTCCTTTGCCGGCGTACCGTCATACGTGCTGTCTATGAGTATGCGCGAGCGCTCATAACCTGTTATCCTGTATCCTGTCGAGCAGGATACGGCCATCAATGAAGCGGACATAAGTCCGCAGAAAATCAGTTTGTTACGCATGTTTTTATATGAAAAATCGATGCAAAGTTAGGCAAAAAGGCAAACAGGGCAAAGAAAAATGTAAAAAAATCAGGTTACGTTTGGCCATGATGTGGAAAATGACTACCTTTGCACCGCTTTCCGCGTAATCGCTGACAGGAAGAAGAGTTGCCTCGTTATGTTGCGCCGGAACGATGAACAAATTTAATTATAAAACAACAATGGATTTAATTAAAGTTGCTGAAGAAGCATTTGCAACCGGCAAGAAGTTTCCTGAGTTCAAGTCAGGTGACACTGTAACTGTCGCTTACAAAATCATCGAGGGTTCAAAGGAGCGTATCCAGCTCTACCGTGGCGTCGTAATTAAGATCTGCGGCCAGGGTGACAAAAAGCGCTTCACCGTCCGTAAAATGTCAGGAACTGTCGGTGTAGAGCGTATTTTCCCGATCGAGTCTCCTAACATTGACAGTATCGAAGTGAACAAGGTTGGTAAGGTTCGCCGCGCCAAGTTGTATTACCTTCGTAAACTTACTGGTAAGAAAGCCCGTATTGCAGAGAAGAGGGTTCTTACGAAGAAAGACTAATCAAGGCAACATGCATGAGTCAAGGGGTGATGATAGCTTACGGCTTTCTTCACCCTTATTTTTTATCCATGTGTGTGATTAATTGCGTTGGCAAGCCTCATTGATGGCGCTATACGGCAAAATGTCATACGTAAAGCGGCCACCCATGTTCCGGGTGGCCGCTTTACGTATGACATTTTGGCTTTGTTTTACAGTATAGCCTCGAATTTTTCCTGCAGTTTTGACTTCGTAGTGGCTCCTACAAACTTGTCAACGATTTCGCCGTTCTTGAAGAACAGGATTGTAGGGATATTCCTTATGCCGAACTCGAGGGCAAGTTCGTCATTCTCCTCGACGTCGCATTTTCCCACTACAATGCGTCCGTCATACTCCTCTGCCAGCTCGGCTATAATGGGAGCGATAGCCTTGCAGGGACCGCACCACGTAGCCCAGAAGTCAACTACCAACGGCAGGTCGCCGTTCTTATAGCTCTCGAAGTTCTCTGTTGTGATTTTTACTTCCATTGTAAAATAGTTTTTTGTTTATGATAATTATTGAGTTTATGTCTTTTTAATAGCAAACACTATGCCAATTATGCGTCAGTTTATCGTGTATCCAAGCGCCTCGTTGCTTTTTATGAACGATATCAGTTCCTTGCATACGTCTACTTTTCCAGTCTTGCTGTATAGTGTGAATGGCCTTGCCCCGTTGCTGTCGTGCACACTGAAGTACAGTTGTGTATTGCCGGGGCTGTCTTTTATCATTGTCACAAGGTCTGTAACGGTGGTGTCGTCGAGTTTTGCGGCGTCGAGGGTTATGGTCAGCTTCTCTATCTGCAGGTCTTTTACGGTTTGCAGGTATTGTATGTCCGTAACTCGCATTTCCATCATGTTGCTGCCGCGGAAGCGTTGTACGAACTGTGCCTTGACCATCACGGTACATCCCTCGATAAGCATGCCTTTCCATTTACCCCATTCCTCGCCGAAGAACGCAAGTTCGCCTGAGCCCTCAAAGTCTTCTATCGTGACAAAGCCGCATGGTTTTCCTGTTTTCGTAAACTTGCTCCTTGACATTGTGACGATACCTCCCAGCACTATTTCCTGTTTTTTTGAAAGTTCCTGTTTGTCTGCAAGTTCGGAGCAATGGGTGTTGCACAGGTTGTTGAGAATTACCTCGAAGTCGTCAAGTGGGTGTGCGGAAAGGTAGATTCCGACGAGGTCCCGCTCACGGTTTAGTTTCTCAATGCTGCTCCAGCTGTCGCCTTCTGGTATTTGGGGGGTGGCGATATCCACGCTGTCGATGCCTCCGAAGAGAGAGTTTTGGGCTTCGCTTTTCTCCTGTTGGTACAACTGTCCATAGCGTACGAGGGCGTCAAGGAACACGTCGCCCTTTGAATTGCGTGCGAAATAGCTTTCGCGCTTAATGTTGAAGCTGTCAAAACCTCCGCTCAGCACAAGGCTTTCAAAGCACTTGCGGTTGCATGCGGCAAGATTTACGCGTTGCGCCAGGTCAAAGATGTCTTTATACGGACCGTTTTGTTCGCGCTCGTTGATGATGGCCTCGGCTGCGGCTGAGCCCATGCCTTTTATCGCAGCGAGTCCGAAACGTATCGCTCCCTGCTTGTTTACGCTGAACTTCTGTCGGCTCTCGTTTACGTCGGGGCCCAATGTTCTTATGCCCATGACCTTGCATTCGTCCATGAGTTTGGTTATTTCAGTTATGTTGGTATAGTTACGGCTCATTGTGGCGGCCATGTATTCGGCAGGGTAGTGTGCCTTGAGGTAAGCCGTCTGGTATGCCACCCACGAGTAGCACGTAGCGTGACTCTTGTTGAATGCGTAGCTGGCAAACTTTTTCCAGTCTTCCCAGATCTTGTGAAGTGTCTCGTGTTTGTAGCCGTTCTTCTCGCCACCTTCGTAGAAGAGTCCCTCCAAATGGTTCATCTTCTCGATTTGTTTCTTTCCCATCGCCTTGCGAAGTGTGTCGCTTTGGCCTCGGGTAAAGCCTGCCAACTGGCGGCTGAGGAGCATGACTTGCTCTTGGTAGACCGTTATACCGTATGTATCCTTGAGGTATTTTTCCATGCAAGGTATGTCATACGTTATTTTCGAAGGGTCGCGTTTACGCTCGATAAACTCGGGAATGTAGTCCATAGGGCCAGGCCTGTAGAGGGCGTTCATGGCTATGAGGTCTTCGAACACGGTAGGGTGAAGTTCGCGTAAGTACTTCTGCATTCCTGCGGACTCAAACTGGAATGTACCTATAGTGCGGCCGTCGCTGTATAATTTATATGTATCGGGGTCGTCGATAGGTATGGTGTCGAGGTCTATGATTTTGCCTGTTGACAGGCGTATGTTCTCAACAGCTTCTTTAAGTATAGACAAAGTCTTAAGCCCGAGGAAGTCCATCTTTATCAGTCCGGTCTCCTCGATTACGCTGCCTTCGTATTGCGTGCAAAGCAGTTTGTGGCCGGTTTCCTTGTCGTCGGCTGTGGATACGGGCACCCAGTCGCTTATCGGGTCCCTGCATATGATTGTTCCGCAGGCGTGGATACCGGTATTCCTGACGTTTCCCTCGAGCATTTTGGCATACTCAATGGTTTCGTGCAGGCGCGGATCGGTTGAAGCCTCGGCCTCGCGCAGCTCCCTTACGCACTTGATGGCGTTCGTAAGGTTCATCTTCAGGCCGTCAGGCAGTCGGTCAGGTATGGCCTTGCACAGTCTGTTCGACTCTTCCAGAGGCAGTTTTTCCACGCGTGCCACGTCCTTGATGGCAAGTTTGGTTGCCATGGTACCGTACGTTATGATGTGCGCCACTTTGTCAGCGCCGTATTTCTGGGTTACCCAATCAAGCACCTTTCCGCGTCCGTCATCGTCGAAGTCGGTATCAATATCGGGCAGCGAGATACGGTCAGGGTTGAGGAATCGCTCGAACAGCAGGTCGTACTTTATGGGGTCTATCTTTGTTATGCCAAGACAGTAAGCCACTACGGAGCCTGCAGCACTGCCACGTCCTGGCCCTACCATCACTCCGAGCTCGTCACGCGCGGAATTGATAAAGTCCTGTACGATAAGGAAGTAGCCCGGGAAGCCCATCGTCTTCATTATGTACAGCTCGAACTTTACGCGCTCCTCTACCTCTTCGGGCAGTGGGTCGCCGTATAGTTTGCGTGCTCCTTCGTATGCAAGTTTGGCCAGATAGTCAGCCTCAAACTTTATTCTGTATATCTTGTCGTAACCTCCGAGTTTCTGGATTTTCTTCTCTCCTTCTTCGCGCGACAGCACAACGTTGCCGTTTTCGTCCTGCGTGAACTCGTCGTAGAGCTGTTCCTCGGTGAATTTCCTGCGGTATTCCTCTTCCGTGCCGAACTCTTCCGGAATAGGGAAGAACGGCATTATAGGGGCGTGGTCAATGCTGTACGTCTCTACCTTGTCAAGCACTTCGCATGTATTAGCCAAAGCTTCGGGTACGTCGGCGAACACCTCGTTCATCTCCTCCCTCGTCTTGAACCATTCCTGCTTGGAGTAAAGCATACGGTTGGGGTCGTCAAGATCCTTGTTGGTCGCGAGGCAGAGAAGGCGGTCGTGAGCCTCGGCGTTCTCCTCGTCAACGAAGTGGCAGTCGTTTGTACATACCAGCTTGATGCCGTATTTGCCGGCCAGTTTAATCAGTTCACGGTTGGCTTTCTGTTGCAGCGGATATGTTTCGCGGTTGGCGCGGATGTGCGGGTCCTTGACTTGGTGGCGCTGCAGTTCGAGGTAATAGTCGTCGCCGAACACGCGTTTGTACCACTGTATGGCCTCCTCGGCGCCCTCGATGTCGCCCTTGAGGATTTTCGCGGGCACCTCACCCGCGATGCATGCCGAGCATACTATCAGTCCTTCGTGGTATGTCTCGAGGTCGGCGCGGTCAGTACGTGGGCGCATGTAGAATCCGTCAACCCACGCGCGGCTTACCAGCTTGATAAGGTTTTTGTAGCCTTTATAGTTCTTTGCCAGCACAATAAGGTGGTAGCCGCTCTGGTCGCCCATGTCTTTCACCTTGTCTTCCTTCGTTCGCCTTGCCACGTACATTTCGCATCCGAGTATCGGCTTGAACTCAGGTTTGCCCTGTTCCTTCAGCTCGCCGTTCTTCTTCTTGCAGTAGTTGAAGAACTCCTTTATGCCGAACATGTTGCCGTGGTCGGTCACGGCCATGCCCCTCATGCCGTTGGCAATGGCCTTGTCTACCAGCTTCTTGATACTTGCCTGTCCGTCAAGAATGCTGTAATAAGTATGTACGTGAAGATGGACGAAATCTTGCATATCCTGTATTGGGGTGTTTCAGTTGGAGCGTCAAAGTTAAGACGAAAAAACGAGACGGCCAAAATATAAGTGTGAAAAAATCATGTCGTATGCCAGCCGTTAGCCTTTCCCTTTGTGTCTGTCGGTATTCCGTGCGGTGTTAAGTTTCCTTAAGATTGGTATCGTTGACGCTTCTGTAATGCTGTCGGCGCTCGGCATTCAGGCTTTCGCGCGAAAAACAGGCTGAAATTTCATCTTTCCGTAAATGTCTGAATACCAGTGTGATACATTAAAACGACGTTGTTTGATTGTGCGAATGACGTATATTGCATATTATAAAATATCCATTCGCATAGTAAAAGACGGTCTTTTAGGTTATTAAACACGGTCTTTCGCACAGCCAAAGACCGTGCTTTGCATGGCGAAAGGCTGTCTTTTACACGCTGTTTAGCCTCTGATTTCATGCGAATGGCATATGTTTTATTAGTAGAAACACCCGTTCTTGTTGTTTTGTACGCTACTTCTTGTACTATCGCAAACTGGTTCGCGTTTTTATTTTGTCATGATTTCGGATAAGAAAAACTCCGCCTTTTCGCTTCTGGTTTTCTCTGTCCGTGGGGCTATACGCCGCCAAGTCCAGCCTAATATGCCCGCGTTACTACGTGTTCCGGCGGTATGCCTTTCGTGTACTAACGTTATTTAATAATTGGTTATGCTTTTTTTTCGTAACCTCAAGGCAATTATTTGTCTCGCCTATGGTTTTATAATAAAGGAAAGGACAAAATATCATGACTATGAAGAAGTTGTTTTTAATGGTGATAGCCGTTATTTTCGGCGTTGTTGCCGCTACGGCTCAGGATGAAAAGCCACGTAAGCTTACCAAGCAGGAGCGCAAGGCTTTGCGCGAGCGTATAGACAGTCTGAAGTATGCCCAGGCTGAAGGCTCGATAATGGACAGCATGTTCGTGCTTGAGGCGGACGAAGTCGTGTTTAAGCGTGGATACACGGCCCACGTCACGTCAAATACCAATTTTGTTGCCGTCGAGGGCGACCAGGCCGTCGTACAGGTAGCCTTCAACGTGCCGTGGAGCGGTTTCAACGGCTTGGGAGGCATTACCGTAGAGGGGCTTGTGTCAAAGTATGAGACGCGCAAGGACAAGCGTGGCAACCTGTATCTGGACATGAGCGTCAACGGCAGGGGCATATCCGCCCAGGTATCTATAACCCTTCTTGCCGGCAGCAACCGTGCCACGATAACCATCTTACCGAACTTCCATTCCGGACGGCTCACGCTTAACGGCGTCATCGTGCCTGAAGAGGAAAGCACCGTGTTCAAGGGCACTACGTTATAGGTGCCCCTTTCAGCCGCCTTTGGCACGATGCATAGCCCTCGGCGGCTGAATTTTGTTTGCCATCTTCAAATTTTCCACAAAGACGCATGATACCTTTGCGCAGGATTTTAAGCAACAGGTATCATGAACAAGACAACCGATTATCAGTTTACGGTAATCGTTCCGGTTTATAATGAGGCGGATAATATCAGCCGGCTTGAACGGCGCTTGGCTGCATTCCTGCCTGTGGCAAGGCTAAAGTCGTGCGTTCTGTTTGTCGACGACGGCTCTACTGACGGCAGCCGCGGGGTTATCGTCGACGCATGCCGCCGTAACAACGATTTTTATTACATATTCTTCGAGCGTAATTGCGGGCTCAGCGCGGCTGTAAAGGCCGGTATTGACTGCGCCCGCTCGCCTTATGTCGGCTATATCGATGCAGATCTCCAGACCGTGCCCGGGGATTTCAACCTACTGCTTGAGTACGCAGGCAGCTACGAACTTGTCATGGGTATCCGTGCCGAGCGTAAGGACTCGCCGTTCAAGCGGTTACAGTCGCGTGTGGCCAATGCGTTCCGTCGCATGATGACGCACGACGGCGTGGAGGATACGGGGTGTCCGCTAAAAGTAATGCGCACGGCCAATGCCCGCCTTATGCCATTCTTTACGGGCATGCACAGGTTTATCCCGCGCTAATGCAGTTGCAGGAATGCAGGGTCAAGCAGGTGCCCGTGAGGCATTTCCCGCGTACTGCCGGCAAGTCGAAGTACCATCTGCGCAATCGCCTTATAGGGCCTTTTGTCGACTGTTTCGCTTACAGATGGATGAGGAAACGCTACATTAATTACAGGATAACGGGCGGCAATCTGTCGTGAAATGTCTATGAACGCGTTGGCAGTGCTGGCCATCGGAGCCATGGCCCAAGTGTTTTTCTCGGCTCGTGTGCTTGTACAGTGGATATTGTCAGAGCGTGCCCACAAGGTGCTTTCGCCCTCGTTGCTCTGGGTTCTGAGCCTTGCCGGGGCCTACCTGCTGTGCATTTACGGTTGGTTGCGCCATGATTTTGCGATTGTCATGGGGCAGTTTGTCTCTTATTATGTTTATTTATGGAACCTTAAACAGAAGGGCGTGTGGGGCCGTCTGCCTCTTGCGCTGCGACTTGTGCTGCTGTTCACTCCGCCTGTAGTGTTGCTGCTTGTCGTCAATAACGCGTCGGCATTCGTGCATGAGTTCTTCTTCAATGCCGACGTTCCGTTGTGGCTGTTGCTCTTTGGGGCGTTCGGCCAGTTGCTGTTTACGTTCCGTTTCGTTTACCAATACGCCTATTCCCGGCGCAGGCAAGTGTCGGCGCTGCCTGCGGGCTTCTGGGTTATCAGTCTTGCGGGCTCCGTCTCCATCTGTGTTTACGGTCTTTTGAGGCACGATTTGGTACTCATCGTGGGCCAGTCGTTCGGTATCGTCGCGTACGCCCGTAACCTATGGATAGGCCGTGGGGCTAAAATATAATGTCATGAAATACCGTTTGTATATCCTTGTGCTGCTTGCGTTCGTGCCGTTAATGCTTCTTCGTGACGTCACCCCGAACAATGAACTAAGGTATCTCAGCATTGCCGACGAGGCGATACGTAACGGTACGTTGTTCGCCTTTACCAATCATGGCTTGCCTTATGCCGACAAACCCCCTCTGTATTTTTGGCTCTTGATGGCCGGCAAGGCGTTGTTCGGCAGACATTGCGTGTGGTTCCTGTCATTGTTGTCGCTCGTTCCGGCATTTGTAACGGCGTTTACGATGGGACGGTGGACGGCAGGTGAATCGGGCGAGAGGCTTGCCCGCACAGGCGAACTGCTGCTGCTTACGTGCGGACTGTTTGCCGGCATGGCCGTATTCTTGCGCATGGACATGCTCATGTGCATGTTCATAACGCTGTCGGTGCGAACGTTTTACGACTTGGTTGACGGCCGCGGCAACGTCAGGCTTAAGCGTGCGCTGTTTCCGTTGTACCTGTTTCTTGCGTTGTTCAGCAAGGGACCGCTCGGTTTGTTGCTGCCGTTGGCAGGCACGGTGACGTTCCTCTTCGCTACGGGACGCGGCAGGACGCTGTGGCGTTATTGGGGATTTACGACGTGGGCGGTGCTCGCCGTGCTCTCGGCAGCGTGGTTCCTGGCCGCTTATCTTGAGGGAGGAAGCGCTTACTTGCATAACCTTCTGTTCCACCAGACTGTCGACCGGGCCGTCGACTCGTTCCATCACAAGGAGCCGTTCTACTATTATTTATTGGCGTATTGGTATTCATTCGTGCCCTGGTCGCTGCTGTTGGTTTACGTGATTGTTGACGGTCTGCGTCGCAAGGCAGCCCTGTCAGACATGCAGAAGTTGCTGCTTTCCATGGTATGTGTGTCATTTGTGGTGCTGTCGGCTGTCAGTTCAAAGATACAAGTCTACCTTTTGCCGGTCTTTCCTTTCGCCGTTTTCCTTGCGTCGTCCATGCTTGGTGGCGTCCGCAGGGGCGTTTGCTTACGCTGTCGCTCGCCGTTCCGGCCGTGGCCTTTGCCTTGGGGCTGCCTTTTGCGGCATGGGGCGCGGTTCACGGAATGCCGTATATGGATAATGTATGGGCCGTGCTGGCGGGCGCGGCGCTTTCGGTGGGCGGTGTATTTGCAGTTTTCAGGCTCCGCGCCGGCCGCACAGTGACGGATGTTTTTGCTCGTGTGTATATGTCTGATAACCAATGAATTAAATATTTGTTGGACTTTGTGCTTATGAATGTCCGCAAAGCTCCCATTCATTAGTAGTTAAAGGAGTTGAAGTAGTTACCGTTCGCTTCGCTCACTAAGGAGTTAAAGACAAATGCCTTGTTGGTTTATGCCTTATTAATGGCGGTCAGGGTAATTGCGGGCGTTCATATTGTGTTTTTATAATTGCTTGCATTAAGTTTTTTTCAGGTGGTAGATTCTTTTAATCCAGGCGGCCGCATGCTGGATTATGGACAGATGTCGTATAGCCTGAAGCAATCGTCAGGTAGGCAAATAAGATGTTGCGGCATTGGCCGTCGGGCATGTCCGGCTGCGGCAGAAGGCAGCGTCGCGCTTACGCCCGATAACTCCATAAAAACTTTACGCCGGCCAATTTTCGCATTTCTTAACCCCTGTTTCCTGATAATTTTGCGTACCTTTGCATCGCTGGAACAATCATTAAAATGCACAAGAGGGACAACTACACTTTTCTTACGTCCGCGCCGGTACATAACGTCATACTGACCATGGCCGCTCCCACGATAATAAGCATGCTCGTGACGAGTGTGTACAACATCGTCACGACATTCTACGTGGGCCGTATCAGCACCCAGGCCACGGCAGCCGTAGGCATAGCCTTCTCCGTTATGTCGATAATCCAGGCGGTAGGCTTTACCTTCGGACAGGGGTCGGGCAACTATATCTCGCGCGAGTTGGGCGCGCGCCGCCACGACAACGCCTCGCGCATGGCGTCCACGGGCTTTTTCTGTGCCGTCGCCACGGGACTTGCCATCTGTATCGCGGGCCAGCTCATGCTCGAGCCGTTGGCTGTGTTGCTCGGCTCAACGCCAACCATCCTGCCGTCGGCAAAGAGCTATCTGTCGTTCATCTTCCTTGCCGCCCCGTTCATGTGTGGCGCGCTATGCCTCAACAACCAGATGCGTTTCCAGGGCAACGCGGCCTACGCCATGTTCGGAATACTTACCGGAGCGGTAATAAACGTGCTTCTCGCGCCCGTACTCATATTCGTGTTCGGCATGGGGATAACCGGCGCCGGACTGTCAACATTCGTGGGTGAGACATGCAGCATGTTCGTGCTCTTGTGGATGACGCACAAGGGCGGCACGATACGCATTCACCTCCGCAATTTCGCCTTGCGCGCATCGCTGTTCAAGGAGATTCTTGCCGGCGGCACTCCATCGTTCACCCGTCAGGGCATGGCAAGTATAGGCGTGGCAATGATGAACGTTGCCGCAGGCCGATTCGGCGACGCCGCCATTGCCGGAATGTCGATAGTAGGGCGTATATGCTTCGTGATTTTCGCTGCCGTAATAGGGCTGGGGCAGGGCTTCCAGCCGTTGTGCGGCTTCTGTTACGGCGCCCGACTCTATTCAAGGGTGCGCGAGGGGTACTGGTTCATAGTGCGCCTGGGCACAGTGTTTCTTGTGTTCTGTGCCGTGCTCGGCTTCTCTTTCTCGTCAGAGTGCATAGCCCTGTTCCGCCATGATCCGGCCGTCATAGACGTAGGCCGCGTGGCCTTGCGGTGGCAGCTCGTAACGTTGCCGCTCGGGGCGATAGTGATGTACACCAACATGATGATGCAGACGATACGCAAACCGTGGCAGGCCAACATCCTGGCAGCTTCGCGCAACGGCCTGTTCTTCATCCCCTTGATTATAATCCTGCCGC
>ULWB01041061.1_pt1 | contig 10922 bp, 8 predicted proteins | sample 1959891 | NCBI WGS metagenome assembly ULWB01 (sample SAMEA4835799, study PRJEB28245) | human gut metagenome | biome: gut microbiome; material: fecal sample | place: Denmark | collected 2008 | reverse complement strand
GAAACCGCCGCAGGCTACTGTTACGCCGCGCACCATGTCCGTACCGGCAATGCGGTCTACCAGCTCTTCATTGGCATGGATCACGTAGGGAGCCGGCGCACAGAGATTGCCTGCCCATCCCAGGTGGTTGAGCAGGGCGCGTTCCATGGGCAGGTCGCATACGGCGTTACGTCCTTCGTAGAAGTTCAGGAGTCCGTCAAATCCTACGGAGATGGCGGAGCAGATGTAAGTTCCTACGGGAGTATAAGGCTGCAGACCGCCGCAGGTACCGATACGCACGATTTCCAGCTGGCGGAAGGTATCATTCTCTTCGCGGGTCTGGAAATTGATGTTGGCCAGTGCGTCGAGTTCATTCATGACAATGTCTACATTGTCACATCCGATACCAGTAGAGGTTACCGTGATGCGTTTTCCCTGGTAAGTTCCGGTGATGGTATGGAATTCACGGCTTTCTACTTCACATTCTTTAGTGTCGAAATGGGAGGCCACGAGTGCCACACGTCCGGGATCGCCCACCAGAATGACTTTATCCGCCAGATACTCCGGTTTTACGTGAAGATGGAACACAGAGCCGTCTTCATTGATAATCAGTTCTGAGGGTGGAAAATACTTTTTCATATAAATTGCTTTTTAGTCGTTAAGTAGTATGTAAAGTTATTGTTGTTGTCATATCATTTGCCGATGGGATCATGGCTGGCGGGATGGGAATCCGGCCGGGCAATGCTGCTTCGCATGTCGGTATCAGCCTGGATGTTCTTCATCCGGTAGTAGTCCATGATACCGAGGTTGCCGCTGCGGAAGGCTTCGGCCATGGCCTTGGGCACTTCGGCTTCTGCCTGGATCACGTTGGCACGGGCTTCTTCGGCTTTGGCTTTCATTTCCTGTTCCAGGGCTACAGCCATGGCACGGCGCTCTTCTGCCTTGGCCTGGGCAATGTTCTTGTCGGCATTGGCCTGGTCCATCTGAAGGGCTGCACCGATGTTGCGGCCGATATCGATGTCGGCAATATCAATGGAGAGGATCTCAAAGGCAGTACCGGCATCCAGTCCCTTGCGCAATACGAGTTTGGAGATGGAGTCGGGGTTCTCAAGTACTGACTTGTGGTTTTCGGAAGAACCGATAGAGGATACGATACCTTCGCCTACACGGGCCAGTACCGTGTCTTCACCGGCACCGCCCACCAGCTGGCGGATATTGGCACGTACGGTGACACGGGCCTTGGCGATTAGCTGGATACCGTCCTTGGCTACGGCTGTCACAGGAGGTGTGTCTATGACTTTCGGATTGACCGACATCTGTACCGCTTCGAACACGTCACGTCCGGCCAGGTCAATGGCTGTTGCCATCTGGAAAGGCAGGTCAATGTTTGCTTTGGAGGCCGAAACCAGGGCGTGAACCACTTTTTCCACATGTCCTCCGGCCAGAAAGTGAGCCTCCAGACCGTCGCGGGTAATGTTGCTTAGGCCGGCTTTGTGGGCCTCGATCAGTCCGGGTACGATGACATAGGGCGGTACGTTACGGATACGCATCAGAAAGAGCTGTACCAGCGAAATGTTGACGCCTGATACTTTGGCCGAGAGCCAGAGGAAGAAAGGTACATAGTGGAAGAAGATGACCAGCAGGATGATACCGCCACCGGCCATGACAAACGGAAGATAACTCGGGTCAATCATAATTCAGATCAGTTTAAAAGATATATAATTCAGTTGGTTCTCAGACACGTTGCACATATACGACACCATTGTCGATGCGGGAAATCCGGATTGCGGTCTTTTCTTCGATGAAGCCGTCGGCAGACTGCACTTCAATGCGCTGGCCTTTGATTTCGGCGTTGCCGATCAGGGTCAGGCGGGTGGTGGTAACTCCCGTATCACCTACCTGAAGATCCAGTCCTTTCAGCGGGTTCAGCTTGAAGTTCAGAGTCTGGTTCAGAGCCAGCCGGTCCACGGTTTTTGACCGCATGAACCATAGGGTGACTCCTGCGATTCCGACAACGGAAGCGCCCAGAGTGATGAAGCCGGCCTGGGTACCCAGCGAACTGAATGCGTAGTAGATCGCATACAGAATGCTTGCCCCCGAGGCAATCCCTGCCAGACTGATGCCCGGAATCAGGAATACCTCCACGGCAAAAAGCAGCAGTCCGGCAATGATCAGTGTAATGATAATCAGTGTTCCCATAAGTATAGGTTTTAGTGTAAAATCGTATTATTTCCGGTTCAGGGCTTTCAGCTCCGTGTTGCGGATGTTGACCGTCAGACTGGCGATTTCTTCCCGCAGCTGCTTGATGCGCTGTTCCTTGTCCAGAATGGCCGGTGTGAGCCGGTCTTTTCCTGCCTTGTTGGACTGTCCGTACAGTTCCCGCTGTTTGCCGAGCGTTTCAGACAGATTGTCCAGATCTTTCTGTTTTTGCGACAGGGTCTGGTACTGCTTGCGTGCTTCAGCCGAGCGGAAATCGGCCAGTGTATGATAGACCACATTGTCGTCCACGACGAAGCGGAAGTCTCCTTTTTTCTTTTGCTCGTCCTGTCCGTACATCACTTTGGCCAGTTGCTGACGGGCGAGACGCACCTTGGCTGCATCAGTCTGTGTCTTCTGGATGCATTGCAGGGAAGCGGCTGCCTGAAGCATTTCGGGACTGGTTGATTCGTAGTCGTAAACCTGTTTGGACTCGTTCGGAACGAATACATAAACGCAGACCTTGTCTTCCGGCTGGTAGCGGTCGGAAGCAAACCATCCCAGGTTGTTGAAGTCGTCGATGGCGTACATGTAGTCATTGGCAACTGAGTTGAACGGGAATCCCAGATTGTCCGGCCGGAGATAGGCATTGTCATCCGAGTCATAGCGGGTAATGAAGATATCATATCCGCCCAGACTCTCTTCCCCCTGCGCGGCATAATAGAGGGTGATACCGTCCGAATCCAGGAAAGGATAGTTCAGGTTGGTTCCTCCTTCTTCCAGTCCTTTCAGCGGCTCCGGATCACTCCACTTGTCGATCATTTTCACGCTGCCGTACAGGCTGGTTTCTCCGTCTGCATTGGGACGTGCCAGAATCTTCTTGTCACCCATTTCGTTGGTGAATTCCGTGCATCCGCCTTCTCCGGTTGCCTTGATCTCACCGGATTCCCGGCTGAGCTTATAGGCACTGAGAAAGTCCCGCTTGCTGACCGTGAAACTGTCGATTACAGCCACTTTTTCCACTCCCCGGATCATGCGGGCTCCCATCCGGTAGCGTTCCATCAGGGTTTCAGCTTCCGAAGTGTCCCGTTTTTTCCGTTCCAGCCAGTAGATGTGATCCTCCAGATTCTGGATGGCCTCGTCGAAGCGGTACAGATCATAATAGGCTTTGCTCAAATAAAGAAAGCCGTTGATCACTTTGCGCTCTGCACTTTTCTCAAGATAAGGAACTGCTTTGCTCAGTTCTCCCGTTTCATAGCAGCAGGCACCATACCAGAAGTTATAGTTGGCATTCGAAGGAGCCTGTCTCACCAGCTTCTCGAATACGGGCTTGGCTTCGGCAAACTTGCCTTCCGTAAACCATTTTTGGGCCTGGCTTAAAGTCTGTGAGAAAGCATTGCCGGTAAAACACAATGCCAAAAGGGGAAATATGTATTTCTTTTTCATTGTCTCTGTCATTTAAAAGTTTCTCAAATATAGGCATATTCTCCGAATTATGCCATTTTCATTCCTTCATTTTTTATTTTTAAGTTCCTTCCAGCTCCGGGAGATCTGTTTCCCCGGATCAGGGAGACCGGACCCATCTTTTCCGGAGGCCGTTTCTGAACCGGTTGGATCTTATTGCGAAATTAGCAAATTCTGTGACACAATCAAAACATATTTTTCGTAATTTCGTCGCCGTTTTAACAAGATACGAAACATGGGAAAAATGACGGAAGAAGACCGCCTGATGCGCCGCATCAACCAGCGGTTCATGAAAGGAGTGATGAATTACAGGCTGATAGAAGAAGGCGACCGCATTCTGGTGGGGCTTTCGGGAGGAAAGGATTCGCTGGCCTTGCTGGAGCTGCTGGCCCGGCGTTCGCGTATCTACAAGCCGAAGTTTTCGGTAGTGGCTGCGCATGTGGTGATGAAGAACATTGCCTACGAGTCCGACCAGACCTACCTGCGCGAATATGCCGAAAGTCTGGGAGTACCCTATGTGTGTTACGAAACGGAGTTTGATCCGTCGACCGACACGCGGAAGTCACCGTGTTTCCTTTGTTCGTGGAACCGCCGCAAGGCACTTTTCACCGTGGCCAAGGAACAGGGATGCAATAAGATCGCACTGGGTCACCACATGGATGACATTCTGGAAACCCTGCTGATGAACATGACCTTCCAGGGAGCGTTCAGTACCATGCCGCCGCGCCTGGTGATGCGCAAGTTCGACATGACCATTATCCGCCCCATGTGTCTGGTGCATGAAGCCGATCTGAAGGAAATGGCCGCTCTCCGTGGTTTCCGCAAGCAGGTAAAGAACTGTCCGTATGAAAAGGATTCCCACCGTTCGGACATGAAGGAAGTGCTGGCCCGGCTGGAAGCCATGAATCCGGAAGCCCGGTATAGCCTGTGGGGAAGCATGAGCAACATTCAGAGTGACATGCTTCCGGTAGAGGAAGACGGCCCGCTCGGGTGAGATTCAGCCGGCAGTGTGCAGGATCACCTGTTTGCCCGACATGGTGACTTTTCCTTCCGCAATCAGTTCTGCCAGGGCACGGGCCAGTGACGGACGTGCCACTCCCAGAATAAAGGCCACTTCCTGCTGGTTGTGGATGCCTCCGTGCATCTTCAGGTAATTCAGCAGACGTGATTTCAGGCTCTGCAGGGCAAATTCATTCAGCTTGCGGCTCAGAAACAGGCTGCGGTCGGAAATGATGGCAATGAAATTCCGCATCACGGCCGGCTGGGCATGCATGAAATTCTCAAAATGTTTCCGGTCCATGACAAGCACCTCGCAGAGTTCTGTTGCTTCCACATTCACCGGGAAGCGGTTCTCCGAGGCATAGATAAAAGCTGGTGCCAGAATATCGGGTGCCTTGATCCGGTCGATGGTGAGCTGCTTGCCTTCGGCGTTCTCCATTTGTGTCCTGACATTTCCCTTCATCAGAATAAACAGGGAACGGCACACGTCACCCTGACGGGCTATGAATTCTCCTTCCTTATACATGCGCAGGCTGTTCGGGGCTTCGCGCAGCAACTGGCTGAGCGCTTCCGGATCACACCCTTCAAACAGGCTCATCCGGTTCAAAACTTCGGTATGCATCTTTCTTTTAACTTTTCTTTGGGTTGCGTGTCACATAAGTTACAGAAATCCTCTCCGGGATTCCGGATCTTTGCGCAAACTTAATGAAAAATCAACAATAACCCAAGAAGGAATATGGAAGGAAATATGTTTTGTTACCAGTGTCAGGAAGCTGCCAAGGGCACTGGATGTGTGTTGAAAGGAGTGTGCGGAAAGAAAGATACCACCGCACGCTACATGGATTTGCTGCTCTTCGTGGTACGGGGAGTGTCGGTAGCTGCCGATGCCTTGCGTACGGAAGGATGCCAGTTGGATGCCGATACGAATGCCTTTGTCACCGACGCACTTTTCGCGACGATTACCAATGCCAACTTTGACGATGAAAGCATCCTGGCCCGTGTACGCAAGGGATTCCTTTTGCGCGACCGGCTGAAAGCCCGTGCCGTGGATGCAGGCATCACTTTGCCGGAGGTGGATGAACTGACCTGGTGCGGAGAGGAAGAAGAATACCTGGCCAAATCAGCTTCTGTTGGCGTATTGAGAGAACCGGACGAAGATCTGCGTTCGCTGAAGGAACTGCTGATGTACGGACTGAAGGGAATGGCTGCCTACCACGAGCATGCCATGCGTCTGGGCTTTACGGAAGATGCTATCCATGCCTTTATGCAGTCGGCTCTTGCACGTATCACCGTGCAGGCGATGAGTGCAGACGAACTGGTGGCACTGGTGCTTGAAGCCGGACAATACGGGGTACAGGTGATGGCTTTGCTGGATCAGGCCAATACCACCCGATATGGTCATCCGGAACTGACGAAAGTGAACATCGGAGCAGGGAAGAATCCGGGCATCCTGATCAGCGGACATGACTTGCACGATCTGGAGGAACTTCTGCGCCAGACCGAAGGTACGGGAGTGGATGTATATACGCATAGCGAAATGCTTCCGGGACACTATTATCCGGCTTTCAAGCAGTACAAGCATTTTGTGGGCAACTATGGAAATGCCTGGTGGAAACAGCGCGAAGAGTTTACGGCGTTCAACGGCCCGATTGTCTTTACGACCAACTGCATTGTTCCGCCGCTGGAAAATGCCACTTATAAGGAACGGATGTTCACGGCCAATTCGACAGGCTATCCCGGATGCAGGCACATTGCTGCAGATGCCGATGGTCATAAGGATTTCTCGGAAGTTATCGCCCTGGCCAGACAGTGCCAGCCGCCCGTGGAATTGGAGCAGGGAAAGATTGTCGGCGGATTTGCCCACAATCAGGTGATGCAACTGGCCGACAAGGTAGTTGAGGCTGTAAAGAGTGGTGCCATCCGTAAGTTTGTGGTCATGGCCGGATGCGACGGACGCATGAAGAGCCGTGACTACTATGCCGACTTTGCCCGGGCCCTTCCGGAAGATACGGTCATCCTGACGGCCGGTTGCGCAAAGTACCGTTACAACAAACTTCCGTTGGGTGACATTCAGGGAATCCCCCGTGTGCTCGATGCCGGACAATGCAACGACAGCTACTCACTGGCCGTCATTGCCCTGAAACTGAAGGAAGTTTTCCAGTTGAATGATATCAACGAACTGCCCATCGTGTACAACATTGCCTGGTACGAGCAGAAAGCCGTCATTGTCCTGCTGGCCTTGCTGAGTCTGGGCGTAAAGCATATTCACCTGGGGCCCACCTTGCCGGCTTTCCTTTCACCCAATGTGGCTAAAGTGCTGGTTGAGCAGTTCGGCATCGGCGGCATTACTTCCCCTGACGAAGATCTGAAACGGTTCGGAATCCTGTAAGTGATCATTTTCTGTAATTTCCCTCCCTGAAAGTATGGCAGATTCTCTGCCGGTTGTTTGGGGAGGGAAATTATATTTCTGATACAGATTGAAATGAAGATATATTCTTTCATTATCTTTTCCCTTTTCTTCGTCCAGCGGAAAGACGGGACATTATCACTGCATTGCTTATGATTATAAAAATCAAATTAAATCCAATCCCAATTCTTTTAAGAAAGCATTATGCTTGTCTCGGGCTTTCTCAATTTGATCGTCTATAGCAACGAGCTGCTTATGTATCTCTGCCAAGTCAATGGGAGCCTCTTCTTTGGCTGTACTTACATAGCGGGAGATATTCAGGTTGTAATCATTGTTTTTGATTTCGCACATGGATACACAACGTGAGTATCGTTCGACATCTTTTCTGTATTGGTATGTTTCTACAATTCTTTTTACATCTGAATCACGCAATGCGTTCTGTTTTTTTCCCTTCTCAAAATATTCACTTGCATTAATGAACAGTACATCGTCGTTCTTCTTACATTTTTTCAGCACTAAGATGCAAACAGGAATCCCCGTTGAGTAAAATAAATTGGACGGTAAGCCAATAACCGCATCAATATTGCCATCATTCAAGAGCTTTTTGCGAATCAGTTCTTCCTTACCGCCTCTGAACAAGACACCATGAGGTAAGATAATAGCCATTGTTCCATCTTCACGCAAGAAATGGAATCCATGAAGCAGGAATGCAAAATCGGCAGCAGACTTGGGAGCAAGACCATAATTCTTGAAACGGAAATCTTTCCCCATTTCCTCTGTCGGTTCCCAGCGATAACTGAAAGGAGGATTGGCAACAATCGCATCGAACTGCATCTTTTTGGCAGGGTTCATTTCGTTCAAAATATCCCAGTCATTCAGCAATGAATCTCCATGATGTATCTCAAATTCAGTATCCTTGACTCCATGCAGCAACATATTCATACGGGCCAAGTTATAGGTCGTAATGTTCTTTTCCTGCCCATAAATTTTCCCGATTCCATGCTTTCCCATTTCGTGGCGCACATTCAACAGCAAAGAGCCGGAACCACATGCAAAATCAAGCACACGATCAATTTTTGTTTTTTTCCCGGTAGTTGGGTCTTGGCTATCCAATGATACAATCTTGGAAAGGATAGAAGATATCATTTGAGGCGTATAAAACTCTCCAGCCTTTTGTCCTGAGTTGGCTGCAAACTCACCAATCAGATACTCATAAGCATCACCCAATGAATCTGTTGAGGTAGAAAATTCCGAAATACCCTTGGCTATTTCCGTAACGACCTTACAAAGCATGGTGTTTCTTTCCTCGTATGTCTTACCCAGCTTGTCGGAGTGCAGATTGATTTCCGAGAACAACCCACGGAACGAACTGTCGAACGATTGTTCCTCGATATACTTAAATCCCTTTTCCAATGTATCAAGCAATTCGTTGTCTTGTGTGCGAGCCAACTCTGCAATATTCCCCCACAAGAATTTAGGCAATATTACATAGTGTGCCTTACGACGCATTTGCTGTTCAAAATCAGCTATATCATCAGGGTTCTCTTCATACCAAATTTGTAAAGGAGTATTGACTTTTAATTTATCCATAACGTCTTGAGGAGTTTCTGGATAATCAGAACCTAACTCTTTTTTTACAGCTTCTTCATATTGTTCTGAAAGATAGCGCAAAAAGATAAACGAGAGCATATAGTCACGAAAATCATCGGCCATCATGGAGCCACGAAGTTTATCAGCTATCGCCCAAAGGACTTTTCCTAATTTATGTTGTTCTATTGCTGTCATATACTAACATTTAATTATGCAAAACAAAATGATATTTTCCCATTAGTGCATTATATACATCTATGAGAATCTGTTTATTATCTGGAACCATCACGCCGACTTGTGGATAGTAAACTTTCTGATGTGTCAAAGCGTTGATTATATCAGCCATTCTTCCTGACTCTTCCGTAAAGCCAATTTGTTGAAGAACATACTGAAATTGTCCGACTCCCAAAAATGAAGCTATATTCTCCAGTACTTGTCTTAATAAAGCAAGATGATATACTTCCAAAGAATCTTCCTGAATGGCTGTATCCAATATTTGTAGAACTCTCAAGTGATAGAGTAAAACACTATTTCTTGGATTGGATAGTTCGTATTGGTCTCCAATCTTTTCAAGAATTGAAATCTTATATTTATTCTTCTCACCCCGTCGGGTTGCTTTAAACTTGTTAGCTTTTTCGCCTTTGGACAACCAATCACTAAGAATGGTAGCCAGCCCTATATGATGAGTTGTGATGATTATTTTCTTCCTTTCATAATGATTTTCTATCAAGTTCATCAAAGTGAATGCTGTGATGAAGATATTATGATCGTCCATACTGGAGACAGGATCGTCAATAAAGAAATAATCGCTTTGCTCTCCCGTCCAGCTATCCACTTCAATCAAGGCCAGAAAGAAGCACCATATAAATATACGTTCTTCTCCTCTGGAAATTTTAACCGGATGTTGCTCTTCATCGCCTTTCATGAAAAAAGAAATGGAAGCAAATCCTTGTTCTGGGTTATCATAGGATTTGAACAAAAAATCATATTTAGGATTGTAAGGCTTCAATTTTTCCATAACATCCCGCTCGTTCAGTTGGCTATGATATTGGTTCAAACTGCTGGGAACGATATCCAACTTCGTGTGTTCATTGTCCCAAACAAACAAATCTTCACTAAAAGCGTTATAGTAAACACCTGTTTGACGACCATCTGTATTCTTGGCGGCTTCTTTATATTCGACGGAAAGACGTGTCTTTCCCGTTGAATTGAATGCATAAATCAGAAAGATGTTTTCTGAAGCATCCTTTATCTGTTTGGCTATCTGCGATAAATCCATATTCTTGCAAAATTAGATTTTAGGGAATAATTGTTGCATCAATCCTTTCTTATGCTCTTTCAATATTTCTACTTTTCGAGATGTCGCCTCAATTAATTCATCAAGAGAGGAGAGGCAATCGGCGATTTTTTGCTGTTCATCATAATTTTCTATTGCATATACTTCAAACTCCTCAAAACTTTTTTTTGTTATTATTGGAACGGCTGTTTGGCCAGCCAATTGTTTTAGATTCTTTGTATTATAAGTTACCAAATAATACATATACTCGTAATTATACTCTTGATTACAACATATTGCATTGATTTGTTGGTTAGTTGAGCATTCGACCTTATTAATGGCATTTAAGCCAATTGATGCAATACAGGTAACTAACACGGAATTTTTTGGAATAACCCTTGCTTTATCCTTTCCGAACTTTGTCAGTTTTAAGATGGAATCATTTATATATTTACCTTTAAAATCCTGAGCTGTAATCCAAACAAAGTCTCCATTCCAATATTTTTCTTCTTTTTTGCTCGGAGTATTTCCTGTTATAACTTCTCCAAAATCTTTTACTTGTTTTTTCTCCCATCCATTCATTCCTTGAAATTCTGGGAATCTCAAATCAGGCACATTCTTTCCCTCCGCAGGAAATAATCGTTGCATCAATCCCTTTTTATGTTCTTTCAATGCTTTAACTTTTTGGGCAGTTGCTTCAATCAATTCATCAAGGGAAGAGAGACAAGCGGCGATTTTTTGCTGCTCTTGTTTCTTAGGAGAATATGATGTTATATTTATTATTTCATTTTTACTAATCTCTTTAAATGTAGAACCTGAAGCTCTTTTAATTAATTCTTCTTTATGCCTAATTATCCAATAAAACCAGAATAAATTAGATTCTGAATCATTGACAACTAAAGACTGAAATCCTTGATTGGTAGTACATTCCTTTTTTGAGATTGCTACGTCTCCAATTGTAGCTCTTGTTGTGATTAAAATTGCCCCTTGAGGCAAAAGTTTTGCTGATGA
>ULWB01008639.1_pt1 | contig 10962 bp, 6 predicted proteins | sample 1959891 | NCBI WGS metagenome assembly ULWB01 (sample SAMEA4835799, study PRJEB28245) | human gut metagenome | biome: gut microbiome; material: fecal sample | place: Denmark | collected 2008 | reverse complement strand
CGAAGAAGAAGACTAAGGAGGAGAAACGCAAGGAACGCGAGGAGAAAGTGATGCAGCAGCGTGGAGAGAAGAAGAAACGCGAGCGCATAAACAAGGTGAGAGTCGATATCAATGCGGCTTCTCAGCAGGACATGCAGCGCCAGTCGGACAACAAGGCAGGCGCCGGAAAGAAAAAGAAGAACAAGAACCGCAACCATAAGCCCATCGAGGTGAACGAGGAGGACGTTGCACGCCAGGTTAAGGAGACGCTTGCAAGGCTTACCAACAAGCAGAACCAGAACAAGAAAGGCGCCAAGTACCGTAAGGAGAAGCGCGAGGCTGTGCAGGAGAAACTCAACGAGGAGCGTCTCGAGGAGCGCAAGGAGAGCAAGGTGCTCAAGCTGACAGAGTATGTCACCGTGAGCGAACTTGCAAACATGATGAACATCTCTGTCAATCAGGTCATCGGAACTCTCATGACTGTCGGCATAATGGTGTCCATCAACCAGCGTCTGGATGCCGAGACCATCAACCTCGTGGCTGAGGAGTTCGGCTTCAAGACAGAGTATGTGAGCGCTGAGGTGCAGGAAGCCATCACCGAGGTGGAGGACGACGAGAACGACCTCGTGCCGCGTGCGCCAATCGTTACGGTCATGGGTCACGTCGATCATGGTAAGACCTCGTTGCTCGACTACATACGCAAGACAAACGTCATCGCCGGTGAGGCGGGCGGTATCACACAGCACATCGGTGCATACAACGTGAAACTGGAGGACGGACGACGCATAACCTTCCTCGATACTCCGGGACACGAGGCCTTCACTGCCATGCGTGCACGTGGTGCTCAGGTTACCGATATCGCCATCATCATCATCGCAGCCGACGACAGTGTGATGCCTACCACAAAGGAGGCAATCGCACACGCACAGGCCGCAAATGTGCCGATGGTGTTTGCCATCAACAAGATTGATAAACCGGGAGCAAATCCCGACAGAATACGTGAGGACCTTGCCAACATGAACCTGCTCGTAGAGGAGTGGGGCGGAAAGTATCAGTGCCAGGAGATAAGCGCCAAGAAGGGTACGGGAGTGAAGGAACTGCTCGAGAAAGTATTGCTCGAAGCCGAGATGCTTGACCTCAAGGCAAATCCTGCACGCAAGGCAACTGGTTCAATCATCGAGTCCTCACTCGACAAGGGACGTGGATATGTTTCCACCGTACTCGTGTCTAACGGTACGCTGAGAGTGGGCGACAACGTCATCGCCGGTACCAACTACGGACGTATCAAGGCCATGTTCAACGAGCGTAACAGCCGCATAGAGAGCGCAGGACCGGCCGAGCCGGCCATCATCCTCGGTCTGAACGGCGCGCCGACAGCCGGTGACACGTTCCACGTTCTCGACACCGAGCAGGAAGCACGCGACATCGCCAATAAGCGTCTGCAGCTCCAGCGTGAGCAGGGCCTGCGCACACAGAAGCGTCTTACGCTCTCCGACATCAGCCACCGCATCGCCCTCGGTTCGTTCAAGGAGCTCAACATCATCGTCAAGGGAGACACCGACGGAAGTATCGAGGCGCTCAGCGACTCGTTCATCAAGCTCTCTACAGAGAAGATCAAGGTCGATGTCATCTACAAGGCTGTGGGTCAGATATCCGAAAGCGATGTCACTCTGGCCGACGCATCCGACGCCATCATCGTCGGCTTCCAGGTTCGTCCGTCGGCAGCGGCACGCAAACAGGCCGAGCAGGACGGTGTCGAAATCAACACATATTCGGTGATCTACGACGCCATCGACGATGTCAAGTCGGCCATGGAGGGTATGCTCGACAAGGTGAAGAAGGAAGTTGTGACCGGTCAGGCCGAAGTTCGCGAGGTTTACAAGATATCAAAGGTAGGAACCGTTGCCGGTGCTTATGTCACAGAAGGAAAGGTTCACCGCAGCGACCGCGCACGTGTCGTACGCGACGGAATCGTGGTTCATACCGCAGACATCAATGCCCTGAAGCGTTACAAGGACGACGTGAAAGAGGTTGCGGCCAACTTCGAGTGTGGTATCAGCCTTGTCAACTTCAATGACATACAGGTGGGCGATATCCTCGAGACATTCACAGAGATTGAAGTACAGCAGAAGCTCTGATACGGGGCTCCTTAAAGTACATATTTAAATTCTTAATATCATCATGCTTCCGCCGGGAAAGCATCCTTATGGATTGCTTTTCCGGTGTTTTTATGTTCATAATTCCCAAAATCAACCATTTCATCGGGAGAATGAGCCGTAGATCTCGTCAGGCAGCAAGACCGGCACTATGGAAATTCAATTGTGATATATCTCAATATGGATACCGAGGATTTGATGCGGAAAAATATTTCTCTCATACCCGCATCAGGTTCTTTCCTTTCTGCTGTAATAAACCGATATGTCCCACTTTCAAATCGTAACCGGATTTTGATTTTTCCGCCTTAGTTTCCTGTTCTACCCCGAAAAATAAGCGAGTATTTGCGGGCTGAGTCGTCTTCGGGCGCAAATACGCGAATTATGAGAGGTTTTTATAAAGTGTTGAATATCAGTAACTTGTGTTTATGGCGCATTTCCTTTCATTGCGAAAAGCACCATTTCGGCATGCGAAATGGCCTATTTTAGGGTGCGATATGGTGCTTTTCGGCCTCTGAAATAGGCTTTATTGCATGATGAAATGGGCATTATTGGAACGCCGAACGTACTTTTTCGGACTACGGTATAGGGTATATCAAAAGGCTGTTCAGTAAGAAATGGGCTTTATAGAATTCGATTTAACATTCATTTACACCTCTTTTGCGAATTTATTTTGTCAAAATTTAGTCAAGAAAAATTGTAAGTATGTTCTTCTGGTTTTCATCAAAAACGCTGATGTTATGTGGAAGTAAAGGCATTATGAGTATATGTCGCTTATGCGATGAATAATTACCGGTCGTGACCGGGTGAATTTATTATAAAGCGGATAAATGGACTGTCAATGGTTATAGCTCACGTCCGGTAAGTGAGTTTTACGTCGATCGGCACCATCTAATGGATGAAATCATTTTCCTTGGAGTTTATATTTGGTTGTATGAAGATGGCAAAAAACTTCTGCATTGAATTTTCCACGATGCAGATATTGGCTTTTTTGTTTACTCCTAAATATTTATTAGTTGTGTCATAAAATTGTAAAACCTTCCTTTCATGTAGCTTATTTCGGTATGAGAGAAATTTTTCATATATTTGTACAATATAGGATTCGGCTCGGTAAAGCGCAAAACGAAAAACCGGAGTTTTCCCGTTTTGTCTCTGCACTCGCCTCTCGCTATATTTGTAGAATATAGGATTCGGCTCGGCAAAGCCAATATTGAAAAACAAAAATGCTTTTCTATTGTCTCTGCGCTCGCCTCTCACTATATTTGTATCATATAGTACGTGGTCTTGTTGATGCGACTTACATACATTATACGCTATACACTCCGTCCCTTTTCGGACGATACTTGGCGTTCAGCAATAATAATTGATCATAACGAAAAAAGATATTAGCTTATGAACGGATTATTTTTTAAGTTCCTGAAAATGGTCGGACTTGGCAGAAAGGATAATGATGCAGCCTCGATTGACAATACTACGGTGAAATCGCTGGATTTGAACCGTTTCATGGGTATGTGGTACGAGATAGCGCGCTACGACCATTTGTTCGAGCGCAACATGACTCACGTCACGGCCACATACACGCTGAAGCCTGACGGGAGGATTGTCGTGGTCAACGACGGTTATCTCAAGGGCGTGCACAAAATCATCAAGGGAAAGGCAAAATTGCCCGATTTCATCGAGCCGGGAAAGCTGAAAGTGTCGTTCTTCCTGTGGTTTTATGCCGACTATTACGTGCTCGACATGGCAACAGACTACAGCTATGTGGTCATAGGGAGCAGCTCGCCCGACTATCTTTGGATAATGAGCCGCACGAGCAGTCTGCCCGACGAGACGATGCAGAAAATTCTCTCAGACCTCCGCACCCGTGGCTACGACACCTCAAAACTCATAAACGTAAAGCAGGCGTAAGGGATGAATATATCTGGAACAAACTTAATGCGTGTCACACGCGCATTCTTTACGGCATTCGTGTGCCTTATTACGGCCGTTGTTTCGGCGCAGACAGCTCAGCCGAAAGCCGGAGGTCTGCCCGTGATATACATCGACACGCCCGACTCGTCGGCCATAACCTCGCGCGACATCTGGACGAAAGACTGTCGCATGAGGATTGTCAAACCCGATGGAACCGTGGATTTCCGCTCTCAGAACGTCGATGTCAAGGGCCGCGGACATTCCACGTTTGCCAAGCCGAAGAAGCCATACGCCATAAAACTCGACGGCCGTCACTCCATTCTCGGTATGACTCCCGGCAAGCGCTGGGCTCTGCTTGCCAATTTCATGGATCACAGTCAGCTGCGCAATATGCTTGCCCTTGAGGTGGCACGCCATACGTCGCTCGCCTGGACTCCCGACTGCCGGCCGGTGGATGTGGTGCTCAACGGACGGTCGCAAGGTCTCTATCTGCTGTGCGAGCAGGTGAGAGTTTCGCGCGGCCGCGTTGAAATCGATGAAAATAAAGGATTTCTCTTCGAACTCGACACGTACGACGACGGTGACCCTCGCTTCTTCACGGCGCATCGCCATCTGCCTGTCAACATCAAGTCGCCCGACCCGTTGACCGACGCTATGAAGGAAAAAGCACGCCGTATGTTCGATGAAATCGAGCAAAAGCTCTATTCTCCGCATCCCGACATGCGCGAGATATACAATAGATATATCGATGCCGAATCGTTCGCCGACTGGTGGCTGGTGCACGAGATAGCGCAGAACGCCGAGCCGAACGGACCGCGCAGCTGCTATATGTATTGCGACGAAGGCGGCAGACTGACGGCAGGACCTGTCTGGGATTTCGATCTCGCTTTCATCACCGTGGGGCTTGACGACGGCGGCGACCTGCGTCCCTCGCGGCTCAATCGTACTGATGTGCGCCTGCTCACCACCGACAGCCTTTACAACCGCAACGCGCTGTGGTACGACCGACTGCTTTCCGACCCTGAGTTTGTTGCCGTCGTGAAGCGCCGTTGGCAAGCGTTGAAACCACATATCCCCGATATAATCGCCCGTTTTGACTGCTGGCGCGCGACGATTGAGTCTTCAGCCATTGCCGATGAGCACATGTGGGCATCGCTCGATCCTGCCCGTTTCGACACGTTCGTAACCTTCCGTTCGTCTTCAGAAAACCTCAGGAAGACATTTCTTGAGCGTGTCAGCCGTATGGACCGACTTATTGACTCACTCTGACTGCGCGTCGTTGTGTCCTTATCACGTGTTTCGGATGGTCTCGACAGCTGTCCGTCGGGTGTTATAATCGTTTACGATAACAATTAAGATGCCGTTTCTCCCAACGGGTATCATACGTCATAAAATGCCGTTGAAATCGGTTGTTTTTGCATAAATGTATTGAAAGGAAAGTGACAGACCTTGACAATAATTTCCCGGAAATCGGGAATTTTAGAATACATGTGCGCCAGAGAAACCGCGTTCACTGCATCATTGCATTACATCGGAAATATCTCGGCAAAGCTTAATACGCGTTGTCGGTTTTGGTTAATTCCTTTTTCATCGTTCTTCCTGCCATCATCGACTTATCTGCATAAGTCCGTTTGCATTGTGCCTTGTTCCGGTGTTCTGCCAGACAATCCGCCAACATATTGATTTTTATTGAAATACTTGTGCACAGTATTTATTTTTTATTATCTTTGCAAAAATATAAACAAATGCCGGAAGGGAAGGTTTCCGCGACCGGCCGTGTGAAAAGATGGATAGCAAAAACAACAATCAGAATGAATTTGTGCGCAAGGTGGCCGAGCAGAAATATGCTTTCGGCTTCACCACTGACGTACATACGGATATAATAGACAAAGGACTTAACGAGGATGTGGTGCGTCTCATCTCGCAGAAGAAGGGCGAACCCGACTGGATGCTCGACTTCCGCCTCAAGGCATTTGAGTTCTGGAAGACGCAGAAGCAGCCGTCGTGGGGACATCTCCATCTGCCGGAGATAGACTATCAGGCCATCTCCTATTATGCCGACCCGATGGCAAAGAAGAAGGACGACGGCAAGAAGGAAATAGACCCGGAGCTGATGAAGACGTTCGACAAGCTGGGCATTCCGCTCGAGGAGCGTCTGGCGCTGAGCGGAGTGGCCGTGGATGCCATCATGGACTCGGTGTCGGTGAAGACCACGTTCAAGGAGAAACTGGCTGAGAAGGGCATCATATTCTGCTCGATAGGCGACGCCATAAAGAATCATCCCGACCTCGTTCGCGAGTATCTCGGTTCTGTAGTGCCCTATCGCGACAACTTCTTCGCAGCGCTCAACAGCGCTGTGTTCAGCGACGGCTCGTTCGTATATATCCCCAAAGGCGTGCGCTGCCCGATGGAGCTTAGCTCTTATTTCCGCATCAACGCCCGCAACACGGGTCAGTTCGAGCGTACATTGATAGTGGCAGACGACGATTCTTACGTGTCGTATCTCGAAGGATGCACCGCCCCGATGCGCGACGAGAACCAGCTGCACGCCGCAATCGTGGAGATAGTGGTGAAGGACAACGCCGAGGTGAAATACTCAACCGTGCAGAACTGGTACCCGGGCGACGAGAACGGACGCGGCGGTGTGTACAACCTTGTGACCAAACGTGGTGACCTGCGCGGCGTAAACTCAAAGCTGTCGTGGACACAGGTGGAGACCGGCTCGGCCATAACGTGGAAGTATCCGTCGTGCGTTCTGCGCGGCGACAACTCGCAGGCCGAGTTCTACAGCGTGGCTGTGACGAACCATTATCAGCAGGCCGACACCGGCACGAAGATGATACACATGGGCAAGAACACCCGCAGTACAATCATAAGCAAGGGCATCAGCGCCGGACACAGCCAGAACTCTTATCGCGGACTGGTGAGAGCCACGGCCGGAGCCGACAATGCCCGCAACTACAGCTCGTGCGACAGTCTGCTGCTCGGAAGCGAGTGCGGCGCGCATACATTCCCTTACATGGACATACACAACGACACGGCGGTGGTGGAACACGAGGCCACGACGAGCAAGATAAGCGAGGACCAGCTGTTCTACTGCAACCAGCGAGGTATCTCCACCGAGCATGCCATCGGACTGATAGTGAACGGCTACGCCAAGGAAGTGCTCAACAAGCTGCCAATGGAGTTCGCCGTAGAGGCTCAGAAGCTGCTCAGCGTATCGCTCGAGGGCACCGTGGGCTGATAAATGTTCTATATTACCGTAAAACGGTTTTTCAATATGAGAATAACAGGTGTTGCTGTCTTGATATTCGTCCTATGTGTGGTTGCCTCCGACATGAGGGCGCAGGACGATGTCACAAGACGTTGGGCGTTCGATATAAGGATAAGTCCGGTGAAGCCGGTCGTGTCGCTCAACGAGACGCCATCAAATCAATATGACCCGATAAGATCGGGTGGAGGACCGAACTTCTCGGCACATCTCGAATATTTCATACCGCATACAGGTTTCTCGCTTGTGGGCGGTTATGATCAGGAGACGATGGATTTCTTTGCGGGTGACGTGTCCGCGGAGTTATCGCAGATAATGTTCGGTGGCAGATGGTATTTCCTTTCGCCCGGCAGTCCGCTGCAACCATACCTCGGAGCAGGCACCTATTGGAATGTGACAGGCCGTAAGTCGTCGGGAACAATGAGTATGTCCGGCTCGCAAAACTATGAGCGGAACTATCGCGTCAGCTGTCCGTTGTTGAGCGTGGCACCGTCTGTCGGGCTCGATGTCTATTTCTTCTCGTGTCTGGCTGTGGAACTTGACTATGGTTTCCGTCTCGCTATTGACGGCCGTACCACGACAGAGACGAAATACAACGGTGACGGACAGACCTATGCCGTACGCTCCCCGATGCACCGCCACGCCTTTTCGGCTGGACTGAAAGCTTCGTTTCCGTTCCGCTTCACGGGCAGCGATTTCAGTGGTTTGCTCGATTCCATATTGGGGATAGAGCGTAGCGGAGGCAGCAAAAAGGTAAAATTAAATTTGGATAATTATTAAACACTTACGTCAGAAATACAAACAGTTATGTTAGAGATAAAAGACTTGCATGCCAAAATAGGCGACAAAGAAATATTGAAAGGTATCAACCTTACGATAAAGGACGGCGAGACACACGCCATAATGGGCCCAAATGGCTCGGGAAAATCCACTCTCAGCGCGGTGCTTACGGGCAATCCGCTCTATGAGGTGACCGCCGGCTTGGCTTACTTCAATGGCAAGAACCTGCTGGAGATGAAGCCGGAGGAGCGCGCCAACGAGGGAATATTCCTTTCGTTCCAGTATCCTGTGGAGATACCGGGCGTGTCGATGACTAACTTCCTGAAGACCGCCGTCAACGAGAAACGCAAGTATCACGGCCTGCCGGAGCTGAAGACAGCGGAGTTTCTGAAGCTCATGAACGAGAAACGCAAGATTGTCGAGCTCGACAGCAAGTTCACACGCCGCTCGGTGAACGAGGGATTCAGCGGCGGAGAAAAGAAGCGCAACGAGATATTCCAGATGGCAATGCTCGAACCGAAGCTCGCCATTCTCGACGAGACTGACTCGGGTCTGGATGTCGATGCGCTGCGCATCGTGGCCGAAGGTGTGAACAAGCTGAAGACACCGGAGTCGAGTACGATCGTCATAACCCACTATGAGCGTCTGCTCGACATCATCAAACCCGACGTGGTTCACGTGCTCTATAAGGGTCGTATCGTGAAGACCGCCGGACCGGAACTGTCGAAGGAAATTGAGGAAAGAGGTTACGACTGGATTAAGGCAGAAATCGGAGAGGAGTGATTATGGGAAGCGAGAAACAGTATATAGACCTTTACAAGTCGGGACGTGAGGCGTTGTTCGGTCATAGCGCGGCGGCTCTCAATGCCGTGCGCGACAAGGCTTTCGACGACTTCTGCCGTCTCGGATTCCCCACACGTAAGGTGGAGAAATATAAATATACCGATATCGACGGGATATTCAGTCCGAATTATGGACTCAATCTCAACCGTCTGGACATTCCGGTGAATCCTTACGACGCTTTCCGCTGCGATGTCCCGAACCTCAGTACGTCGCTCTATTTTGTGGTGAATGATGCTTTCTACAGCCGTCTGCTGCCCAAATCGTCGCTTCCCGAAGGCGTATATGTGGGTTCGCTTAACGCTTATGCCGCAGAAAATCCCGATTTCATTGCAAAATATTACGCCCATATCGCCCGCACAGATGCCGATGCCGTGACTGCGCTCAACACAATGTTGGCCCAGGACGGGCTGCTCGTTTATGTGCCGCGCAACGTGAAGGTGGAGCGTGCTATACAAGTGATAAACATTCTTCGGGCTGATGTCGATCTGATGGTCAACCGCCGTGTGCTCATCGTTCTTGACGAAGGAGCGGAGGCTAAGTTGCTTTTCTGCGACCATACTGCCGACGAACGCCGGTTCCTTGCCACTCAGGTGACGGAGGCTTATGTCGGAGCCAATGCGTCGCTCGAGCTTTATTGCATGGAGGAGACGCATCATCTGAACAACCGCGTGAGCAATGTCTATATCGATCAGCAGGCAGACAGCCGCGTAAGCCATAACGTCATAACCCTGCACAACGGCGTGACGCGCAACTGCTTGGAGCTCGCTCTCCGCGGTCAGGGCGCTGAGTGCAACGTCAACGGATTCGTGATTGCCGACAAGAACCAGCATATTGACAACAACACTCTCATCGATCATCAGGCGTCACATTGCACGAGTAATGAGCTATACAAGTATGTGCTCGACGGCCATTCCACCGGTGCTTTCGCCGGAAAGGTGCTTGTTCGCGAGGGCGCTCAGAAGACAGTGTCCGACGAAGTCAACCGTAACTTGTGCGCCACAAAGGAAGCCCGCATGTACACTCAGCCGATGCTCGAGATTTATGCCGACGATGTGAAGTGCTCTCACGGTTCTACAGTGGGCCAGCTCAACGACGCGGCTCTGTTCTATATGCGCCAGCGTGGCATCTCGGTGAAGGAAGCACGTCTTCTGCTTGAGTTCGCTTTCATCAACGAAGTGGTTGACAAGATAACGCTCGAACCGCTGCGCGACCGTCTGCACTATCTCGTTGAGAAGCGCTTCCGCGGCGAGCTGTGCAAGTGTGAGGGCTGCCGTCTGTGCAAATAAAATATGTTTCAATAATAAAAAGAATATCATGGCATACGATGTAAATACCATCCGTAAGGATTTTCCGATACTTTCCACCACAGTCTATGACAAGCCTTTGGTTTATCTCGACAACGCCGCCACGACGCAGAAGCCGCTTTGTGTGCTCGACGCCATGCGCAACGAGTATCTCAATGCCAACGCCAATGTGCACCGTGGAGTGCATTATCTGTCGCAGCAGGCAACCGAACTGCATGAGGCTGCGCGCGAGGCGGTGCGTCGTTTCATCAATGCCGGAAAGACTGAAGAGGTGATCTTTACGCGTGGAACCACTGAGAGCATCAATCTCGTGGCATCGTCCTTCTGCGATGCTTTCATGAAAGAGGGTGATGAAATCATCGTTTCCATGATGGAACATCACTCAAACATCGTGCCGTGGCAGATTCAGGCAGCGCGTCGCGGAATCGCTATAAAGGTGATACCGATAAATGATAAGGGCGAGCTCGACATGGAAGCGTATGCCGCTTTGTTCAATGAGCGCACTAAGATTGTAAGTGTAGCCCATGTGAGCAACGTCCTCGGAACGGTAAATCCAGTGAAGGACATCATACGGATTGCCCACGAACACGACGTGCCGGTGCTTATAGACGGTGCGCAGAGTACGCCTCATTTCAAGGTGGATGTGCAGGATATGGACTGCGATTTCTTCGCTTTCAGCGGACATAAGATATATGGTCCTACCGGTATCGGTGTGCTTTAC